>Ga0209475_10002903_pt1 | contig 16503 bp, 11 predicted proteins | sample tdDd471_FD_187128 | JGI IMG/M metagenome (GOLD analysis project Ga0209475, IMG submission 187128) | Marine sediment microbial communities from the Atlantic coast under amendment with organic carbon and nitrate - tdDd47.1 (SPAdes)... | ecosystem: Environmental > Aquatic > Marine > Coastal >... | reverse complement strand
GGTGAGGCCTGGCGGCTGGCCATGACCGAGCACCCGGAGTTGCCGCTCTTCGCCGACGATCACAACCATCCGTCGGTCCTCGGCTCCTACCTCATGGCCTGCGTCATCAGTCGGGTGATCCTCGGGGACATGCCAGTGGGGTTGCCGGTGCATGGAGGGGTTCCGGAGAATTCGGCGCTGTATCTCCAAGAAGTCGGTCGAAAAATCATGATTAGAAGATGAATATCGGCCGGATATCCCGACAACGGGATCTCATTCAATGCTAGAATCATCAGAACTCGCCAGCCCCACTGAGCCGTTCCCCCTGGACGGAGGTCGTCATGCGTCCGCGTTCCCTGCCCCTGTTCTTCCTGACATCCCTCGCTCTCGCCCTGCTCCTGTTGCCCAGCGCGGCCTCTGCACGCTGGATCGACCTCGGCGGCGAGGAACCCGTCACCGTCGAAGTTCTCGAGAACAGTGACGCACGCACGGTCTATTCCATCACCATCGGCGGCTTCGAGGCCGAGCCCATCACCCTGGGCGACCTCACCTGGTACGACATCCACCTCGGCGGCGAGTCCCGCGCCGATGTCCTGGGCTATCCCGAACTGCCCGACGTCCGCCGCGCGCTCTCGATTCCCGACGACCGCGCCATGACCGTGCGTATCGTCGAGTCCGAATTCGTCGACGTGCCCGACCTGCCGGTGGTCCCCTCCAAGGGCAACCTCCTGCGTTCCGTCGACCCCAGGACCGTGGACTACACGTTCAACGCCTTCTACCAGGGCGACGGTGTGTGGCCCGAAAACGTTCTGATCGGCGAAGACCCGCACATCGTCCGCGACCTGCGCGGCATGGTCGTCGACGCCAACGTGTTCCAGTATTTCCCCGGCCAGACCACCCTGCGCGTGTACAAGCGCCTGGTCATCGAAGTGGCCGACGCCGGCACCGGTCGAGTGAACGTGCTCAACCGCGACCGCGCCTTCGCCCAGGTCGACCCGCAGTTCGCCGACCTCTACGATCGCCACTTCATCAACGGCACGCCCACGCGGTACGTCCCCGTCGAGGAGAGCGGCGGCCTCTTGATCATCGCCGATGATGCGTTCGCCTCGTCCATGCTGCCGCTGGTCGAGTGGAAGCTCCAGAAGGGTCTCGACACACGCTTGCTGACCACCTCGGAAACCGGCTCCTCGTTCAGCCAGATCAAGGCCGCCATCACCACCGCGTTCAACGACTGGGCCCCGGCCTCCGTTCTGCTCGTGGGTGACCTCGCGCAGATTCCCATCGGTTCGGATTCCGATCCCGAGTATTCGACCGTCCTGGGCACCGACAACTATCCCGACCTCTTCGTGGGCCGCTTCTCGGCCGAGAACACGAGCCACGTGCAGACCCAGGTCCTGCGCACCATCGCCTACGAGCGCGACCTCGGCAGCGCCGAAGTCTTCGCCCAGTACGCCACCGGCGTGGCCAGCAACGAGGGCCCCGGCGACGACGGCGAATACGACTACGAGCACCTCAACAACATCCGCGACGACCTCCTGGGCGCCGGCTACCTCGGCGTGGACCAGTTCTACCAGCCCAGCGCCACGGCCTCCATGGTGACCAACGCGCTGAACACCGGCCGCGGTTTCATCAACTACACCGGCCACGGCAGCTCCACCGCCTGGAGCACCACCGGCTTCAGCAACACCCACGTGAACGCCCTCCACAACCAGGGCATGCTGCCCTTCATCACCAGCGTGGCGTGCAACAACGGAACCTTCACCGGCACCTGCTTCGCCGAAGCGTGGCTGCGCGCCACCGACGGCGGCGTGCCCTCCGGCGCCATCGCCACCTACATGTCGTACATCAGCCAGTCGTGGAATCCGCCCATGAGCGCGCAGGATGAAATTGTCGACCTGCTGGCCGCCGACGCCATGCACACCACCGGCGGTCTCTGGTTCAACGGCTCATGCCTGATGATGGATGAGTACGGTTCCAGCGGCGCCAACGAGTTCCTCAACTGGACGATCTTCGGCGATCCTTCGCTGATGGTGCGCACCAAGGCCCCCGAGGCCATGACCGTCTCGCACACCGGCGTGCTCATGATCGGGATGTCGGAATACGAGGTCCAGACCGGAACTCCCGGGGCGTTGTGCGCACTCTACGCCGACGGCGTGCTCTATGGCTCCGCCGTGGCCGACGGCGCCGGTCATGCGGTGATCGCCATGGCCATGCCGCCGACCGTGCCCATGACGCTCACCCTCACCGTCACGGCCTCCAACAAGGTGACCATGCAGGACACCCTGCCCGTACTGCCCCCCGAGGGCCCGTACCTGGTCTTCGAGACCGCTGCCGTGGATGACACGGCCGGCGACGGGGACCTGATGGTGGACGTCGGCGAGACCATCGCGCTGACCGTCGAGCTGGAGAATGTCGGTGTCGAGGGTGCTGCAAACCTCGTTGCTACACTGATCAGCGACGACCCCTTCATCACCATCGACGAGGCCGCCAGCACGTATCCCGACATCCCCGCTGCGGGCATTGCCGCGTGTGTGTCGCCGTTCGCGTTCACCGCGCTCGGCGGAGCCCCCGACGGTTACGTGGCCCAGCTCACCGTGCAGGTGACCGATGGTATCCAGGTGTGGGACGCCAACTTCAGCCTGCCCTTCCAGGCGCCCGACCTCGCCATGGCCGGCCAGATGATTTACGACGACCTCGGTGGCAACGGAAGCGGCACGGCCGACGCCGGCGAGTACTTCGCCCTCGTACTGAGCCTCGCCAATTCCGGCGCCTCCGACGCCGTCGGCGTCTCTGCGGAGCTTTTCTGCGACGATCCCTACATCGACCTCAATGGGGAACTCGCCACGGCGGACTTGATTCCCACCGGCGGCACGACCGAGCTCTCCCTGTTCAATGTCCATGTGTACGAGGACTGCCCCGAGCCCTCCATGCTCACCTTCACGGTCACCGTCACCGCGGCCTCGGGACACACCCAGGATCTGGAGTTCGAGGTCGCCGTGGGCGGCTGGATGGACGACATGGAATCCGACCGCGGCTGGACCATCGGCACCAGCGACGACACCGCCTCGGCCGGCCTCTGGGAACGGGCCGACCCCGTGGGCACAAACTACAACGGCACCGTGGTCCAGATGGAAGATGACCATTCGGCCGACCCGGGCACCCAGTGCTTCGTCACCGGCAACGGCAGCATCGGCGGTTCCGCCGGATCCGCCGACGTCGACGGCGGCCAGACCACGCTGCTGTCGCCGGTCTTCGACCTCGAAGGCGCGACCCAGGCCACCCTCAGCTACTGGCGCTGGTACACCAACGACGTCGGCAACAACCCCGGCGAAGACTGGTGGGACGTCGAGGTGACCAGCGACGGCGAGAACTGGGTGAGTCTCGAGCACACCCAGGAATCGGCGACTAGCTGGCAGCAGTTCACCTTCCAGCTGACAGAGTACGTCCCCGCCACGAGCCACGTGCAGCTGCGCTTCATCGCCAGCGACGCGGGCGGCGGTTCGCTGGTCGAGGCCGGCGTCGACGACCTGTTCATCGACCCGACCTTCAGCCCGACCACCGCGGTCGACGGCGAGGATCGCCGTCTGCCCCAGGCCGTGGCCCTCGACGGCAACTACCCCAACCCGTTCAATCCGGCCACCAAGATCGTCTTCGCGCTGCCCCGCACGGGCGAGGTGGAGCTCGCGGTCTTCGACATCGCCGGTCGCCGCGTGGCCACCCTCGTCAGTGGTGTGGTCGAAGCGGGCGAGCATGATGTGACGTGGACCGGGCGTGATGACCGTGGCGGCGAGGTCGCCAGCGGCATCTACTTCAGTCGCCTGGTGGCGGATGGGGTGATGAAGACGCAGAAGATGACGTTGTTGAAATGATATTCAGCTAGCCTGAATCGTCGAAAGGCCCCGGGCTCTGGCTCGGGGCCTTTACGTTGGGAGGTCGGTCCGGCAACTGGCCCCACACTTCCAGCAGGCATCAAATCCCGCTTCGATCTCTTCGCCGCAGGATCCACAGGTCCAGGGTTCCGTCACAATCTTCTCGGCCGAATTGTTCAACAGCGCCAAGGCCTGCTCCCAGGATTGAACGATGGTCATCCCGTCCCGCATGGTATTCTAATCCAATCAAGGTTAGCATCAGTATCCAGGATGCGACCAACCTCACCCAGCACTAACTTGAACACCTGGAGTTATCATCCGCTTTCAAGAGCGAGCCTGTGATGAAGCCTGATCGGGACAACGAGACCTCCTCCCAGGATCCAACCCTGGTGGGCTCGAAGCCGGCGTCCGTCCCCGACGGCGACCTGCTCACCGGCGTCGTGGCCGACCGCTTCCGCATCATCTCCCTGCTGGGCCGTGGCGGCATGGGCGAGGTCTATGAAGCCGAGGACCTCACCCTCGGGCGCCGCGTGGCCCTCAAGGCCATCAATCCCGACCGACGTCTCTCCCAGAAGGACCGGGACCGTTTCCAGAGCGAGGCTCGCCTGCTTTCGCGCCTCGATCATCCAGGGATCTGCCGCATCCACGATCTGGTCGAAGCCGACGAACGCGACTTCCTGGTCCTCGAGCTCATCGAGGGCCGCACCCTGCGCCTGGCCCGTGACGACATGGATGAGAAGACCCGCCTCGACCTGGCCCTTCAGGTCGCCGCCGTCCTGGAAGTCGCCCACATCGAGGGGATCGTCCACCGCGATCTCAAGCCCGACAACATCATGCTCACCACCGATGGCCAGGCCAAGGTGCTGGACTTCGGACTCGCCCGGGATCTGGACCAGGAGCCGGTCAAGGAGACCACCGTCGTGGGCACGCCGGCCTACCTGAGCCCCGAGCAGGCCCTCGGTGAACCCGCCACACCGGCCAGCGACATGTACTCCTTCGGCCTGGTGATGCAGCAGCTATTCACTGGAGAGCTTGCCTACGAAGACAGCGGCATCGTCGACGACATCCTGACCCAGGCCCGCATGGGCAAGACCCGCCCGGTCACCGGTATCGACCGCCATCTGGCCCGGCTCATCGAGCGCCTCGAGGACCGATCTCCCGCCGCACGCCCCACGGCCGTGGAAGCACGTCGTAAGCTTGCCTGGATCCAGCGCAAGCCCATCCGCCGGATCCGGCGCTGGTCCATCGCCGCCGCCATCGTCCTGGTCCTCGCGGCCGGCGCCAAGTACATGGTCGACCTCGATCGCGAACGGCAGATCGCCGAACAGAGTCGCGCCGAGGCCGAGGATCTGGTGGAGTTCATGTTAGGTGACCTGCGCGAACGGCTGGAGCCCGTGGGCCGGCTCGATGTCCTCGACGAGGTCGGCGATCGTGCCCTGGCCTATTACACGGCGCGGTCGACCGACGAGCGTACCGATGCCGACCATCATCGCTTCGCCCGGGCCATGAATCAGATCGGCGAGGTGCGGTTGAATCAGGGCGATCTCGAGGCGGCCCGCGAAGCCTTCGACGCCGCCCATCTGGCCGGCACCGCCCTGGTCGACCAGAACCCCAGCCAGGGCGAGTGGCTGCTAACCCTGGGCGCGTCGGAGTTCTGGCTCGGCAACGTCGCCTATCTCGAAGACGACCTGGCCGCCGCCGAACAGGCCTTCCTGAACTACCGCGACGTCGCCGAACAGCTCGTGGCCCTCGACCCCGGCAACGAGGAATGGCAGCGTGAACTGGGCTATGCCCACACCAACCTCGCCGCCCTCCATGAAGCACGGGGCGAGAAGACCGCCGCCCTGGAAGACCTTGATGAAAGCATCCGCATCAAGCGACTGCTGCTCGATGCTGCACCTGATGACCCTGGCCGCCGGAGCGACCTCATCAACTCCCTCGCCTGGCATGGGAGCGTCTCGCTGACCAATGGCGATCTCCGGCCGGCCCACCAGCGCTTCGAGCTCGCCCTGAAGGAGGCCGAAACGCTGGTCGCCATCGACCCGGGCGACATGGACCACCGCGAGCTACTGTCCAGCCTTCAGAATCTGAGCGCTGCCACCGCCGAGCAACTGGGCCTCCACGACCGTTCCGAGGTGCTCTACCTGGCCAGCCTGCAGATATCCCGGCAACTGGTCGATCATGATCCCAGCAACACCACCTGGCTCCAGGGTCTGGCGGTCAATCATGTCGCCTTCGGCAACCATCTGGTTCGTGGAGAGGAGTATGCCGGCGCCGAGCGACAGTTTACCACCGTGATCACCCTCGCCGACGGTCTGACCGACAGCGAGATGGCCAGCATCGGTTTTCCATTACAGCTCGCCGACGCCTATCGTGGTCTGGCCAGGGTGGCCATGGCCAGGGGAAACCTGGCCACCGCAGGCGGTCTTGCGAACCTGGCTCTGGCCAAGGCTCGCCTGGCCATTGAGTCGACTGGGGGGCGCGATGCCCAGGCAACCCTGGCGAGATTCCTGGTCGTACGCGGCGAGATCCAGCAGCTCCAAGGACAGCCGGCCCTGGCCAGTGCCTCATGGCAGGAGGCCCATGATATTCTGGCGCCCTTGATCGAGGGCACCAATTCCAATGCGACCTGGCAGACCTGGATGTGCGTGCTTGCCCTGCAGGGGCGGCTCGCCGAGGCGCGTGAGGTGGCCGCCGATCTACGCGCCATCGGATTCGCGCAACGGGACTTCATCCGGTTCAGCGAGGAGCACGATCTTCTGGCCGTGACCGATCCCACCAGTGAGTGAGTCGCGATCAGAGGAGCCCATTCCATTCCATTTTCAGTCCACCCGGGGGAGGAACCCATGAGCAACGAAATTCTCGACGTGAACCTCGATTCCCAAGGCAACGCCAATCTGACCAAGGACGACAAGATCGTCACCCTGGTGGAGATCGAGAAGAACAAGGACATGGAGATCAACATCGGCACCGGCTTCGGCGGCACGGCCCTGATCTCCGGCTTCAAGCTCTACAACAATTCCGGCGGGAACAAGGGATCCATCATCGGTTCCTGGTACCGGATCAACCCGGGTTCCCAGCCCAGCTCGGAGATCTCCATCGCCACCAGTGGAGGCAAGTCCATCCAGGTGACCGACACCAACACGCTGGCCGACGATGCGCTGTTCTTCTTCGGTGTCGAGGTGACGGATGACGGAACGGTCTATCCCACGGACCCCGAGCTGCGGGTCAAGAAGATCACCGGGATGCAGATGGATCGTCCCTAGATCCCATGAAAAGACCAGGCCGCCTCCCGAAGGAGAGCGGCCTGGTCTCTATATCGTCTCGTATATCTATTCGAAAGCTTTACTCGAAGAGGCTCTTCACGCTGCTCAGGCTGACAGCCTCGGTGGCCACCACGGCCTCACTCAGCTCGATGACCGTACCATCGGCCAGGGCGACGAAGAGACCGAAGGCGGGCAAGCCGGCCTCACCCAGGAAACCACTGGCGAAGACCACGGCACCGGCACCGTCGAGGGCGGACAGGGGAGCGTCGTAGGAAGCGACGATCGTGCTGTTGTCGCCACCCGGGGTGATCTGGAGAACCAGGTCCACGGCCGGGGCGTTGAGGTAATCCATGGTGAACATGCCGTAGGTCAAGTCATCCACCAGCACACCGCCACCCATCACCATGACATCGACCGTCGGAGCGTTGGGGGAACCGTGGTAGACCAGCAGGTCGGTGGTACCAGGCGCCGCGGTGGTGGTCAAGGGAGCGAAGATCTTCAAGGTGAAGCCGGTGTCCTCACCCTCGGGATTGGCAGGCAGGCTGTCATCGAGCACGCCGGTGGCCATGACCAGGTAGCTGCCACCGTCTTCGAGGGTCACGGGGAAGGTCGCGAGAATGTCATCGGGACCGGAGCTGTTACCAGGAGCGACACCGATGTTGAGCTCGACGCCGGCCGGCAGGTCAAGCACGGGGGTGGCGGCCCGGAAGGCGAAGTCGGGGATGGCGGGATCCATGCCGGCGTTGATGTAGATGTCCACGGTCATGGCGGCGGGATCGGGGGAGTTGTGGATGACCTGGACCTGGGCGGTCTGGGCCACGGCGATGCTGGAGATGGCCATCACGGCCAGGAAAATCGTCATTAGCTTCTGCATGATATTGCTCCTATTGAGAAGGGTCTAATTGACCCGAGTTTGTCTGTTGTGGCGGGTGACCGGGGTCGTGTTCCGCCTCCGTGGCGTCCTACCCGTCGGCCACGAGAGACACGATAACATCTATCTAGTTTATGTCAAGGACAAAAGATGGACAAATTTGGATTATGGCCAAAAAAATGAGCCCCCGAAGAGGCCCATCTGCTTAAAACCGTCAATTAGCCGCCGAAATTAGCCATTCCCGCTGTCGAGAATTTTCGACAGATCATCGAGGCCCGCGGCGACCTTGACTCCATAAGCCTGAAGCTCATCCTGGACACCATGCACCGCCCGGCCACCGGCCACGACCGTGACATCGGGACCCAGAAGCTGCCTCAGGCGGCGTATCTCGTCATTCAATGCCGTGCCGCCTACAGGATAGACCAGGCTCAGCAGCACCATGGTCGCCCCGGAAACCTCGACAGCCACGGAGATCTCCTCCGCCGGCAGGTCCGGCCCCAGATAGACGACCTTCCAGCCCAGGTCGGCCGCGATGCTCGAGGCCAGGAGGGCCCCCAGTTCGTGGCGCTGCCCGGCCGGTGTGGCCACCACCAGCGGCGGCGCGCTGGATCCGACCTCGACACGACGCCATAGAGACCACAGGAACGACCGCAACACCGCCGACGCCATGTGCTCATGCACCACCCGCCACAAGCCTTCACGCCATCGCTGCCCCAGGATCTCGATGAAGGGCACCAGGATCTCATCTCGCAGGCGGGGCCGGCTCAAGGCCACCATGGCGGCATCCAGCGCCTTCTCGAGCAAATGCCGATCGAGCAGCTCGACCGCCTCAACGCACAAGGCCAGATGCCCCTGCGCGGCACCATCCCGGCCGGATACCGGCGTAAACACAACGGCTTCGCTGACATCTTCGCTGGCCATGGACTGCAGCTCGGGGAGTTCGAGCTCGGCGACATCGCTGATCCGCCGCCCGCCGTCGACCAGCTGTTTCAACAGGCGCAGCTTGGCCACGTGGTCGTCTGTATAGAGTCGACGACCGGTAGCTGTCCGCAGCGGCACCACGGCGCAATATCTCTTCTCCCAGGCCCGTAGCAGGTCCTGGGTCAATCCTGTTCGGCGCACCACCACGCTGATGGGATAGCCTTCATGAGGTTTCTCGGTTTCCGGAACCATGATATTCTCTCTGACTTGTTGGACAAAAAACTCTGGGCCTATCGCAGCCATCTAAACCATAGGTCTTTTTCCACACTTTGTCCATGTATTGTCTAATTTTACCCAAAATCACCAGGCACGAACATGCCCGATCTCCAGGGTGAATCGCCCCGGTTTCTTGTCCGCCAGCAGGAATGAAAGCTGAGCGATCCGCGCGGTGTCCAGGGCCGGAACATCGTCGAGGATCCGGCCCCGGAACGTGGGCAGGAACGCATCGAAGAGCAGGCGAACCGTGACCCAGCGATCTTCCTCGGTGGCGAACTCGGCCCGGTAGGCGATGCCGTCCATGCGGCCATCGTTGCGCAAGCGCAACTGGTAGGTCCGACCGTCGCCCCTGACCCGGATCTCCAGGCCGGTCATCGCCGATAGGTCACGGGATCCCAGCAATGCCCGCACCGATGCGAAGCCGCCGTTGTTCTCCAGGGAAAGGTCTCCCTCGAACACTCCTGTACCCTGGTCGGTCAGCCGGATGGCGCTCTGTGACAATCCGCCCATCACCCCGTCATTGACCACGTACCATTCGACGTTCGCACCGTCCTTGAAGTCGATGAGATTCATGGATTCACCCCGCCCATCCGAACCCGATATGATCATCGTCAAGACCGCGAGGACCACGGCCCGACTCATCAGTTTGCGATTCATGTTTCAGCATTCCTTCTGCCGGGAACGCGTTCTGATGGCGACGATGCCAACCGCTCCACCCGGCATCCATCATTCATACTCCCCAGCCCGAATCGGCGCCACTCGACCACCATGGCCATGGCACGATCGCGTTATCGTTCTAGCTTGCCTCCATGAACCAGAACCATGAAAACACAACAGACCGACCGGCCCCACGCGTTCTCGTGACCGGCGCCACCGGTTACGTGGGCGGACGCCTGCGGCTTCGCCTCGAGTCAATGAACTACCGCGTGCGCTGCCTGGCCCGGCAACCGGAACGTCTGGCCGACCGCGTCAGCCCAGGCACCGAAGTCGTCCAGGGCGACGTACTCGATGCCGCGTCCCTGGCCACCGCCCTCGACGGGGTCGAGAGCGCTTTCTACATGATCCACTCCATGGGCGCCTCCGCGGATTTCGAGGAACAGGACAGGCTGGCCGCCCGCAACTTCGCCCACGCCGCTCGCGAAGCCGGCGTGCAACGCGTGATCTACCTCGGTGGCCTGGCCGATGAAAGCGAAGACCTCTCCGCCCACCTCCGCAGTCGCCATGAGGTGGGCCGGATCCTGGCCGCAGAAGGCGTGCCCACCATTGAACTGCGCGCCTCCATCGTGCTCGGCTCGGGCAGCCTATCCTTCGAGATGATCCGCTCCCTGGTCGACCGCCTGCCCGCCATGATCACGCCGCGTTGGGTTGCCGTCGAGGCCCAGCCCATCGCCATCGACGACCTCCTGCAATACCTGGTCGAGTCCCTCGATCTGCCGCCTGAATCCCGCGTGTTCGAGATCGGTGGAGCCGATCGGGCCTCCTACGGTGACATCATGCGCGAGTACGCAAGCCTGCGGGGATTGCAGCGGATGATGGTGCCGGTGCCGGTCCTCACGCCCCGTCTCTCGAGCCTGTGGCTGGGCCTCGTCACGCCCCTCTATGCCCGGGTGGGCAAGAAGCTCATCGCCAGCATCGAGCACCCGACCGTGATCCACGATCGGTCCGCCCTCGAGGTGTTCAGCGTGCGGCCCCGCGGCCTGAAGGACGCCCTGGCCACCGCCCTGCGCCACGAGGAGCGGGAGTACGCCGAGACCTGCTGGTTCGACGCCTTCTCCTCGGCCGGTGCGCCACGCCGACGCACCCAGGTCCGCTATCGCAACCGGCTGCTAGACTCCCGGTCCCTCACGGTGGGCGTCCCCGCGGACCAGGCCTTCGCCCCGATCCGCCGACTAGGCGGTAGCCATGGCTGGTATGCCTATCAGTGGCTCTGGAAGCTGCGCGGAATGCTGGACCTGCTGGTCGGTGGTGTGGGTACGAGGCGCGGTCGGCGCGATCAGGAGACCCTGCATATCGGCGACGCTGTCGACTTCTGGCGAGTCGAGCGCTATGAGCCCGACCACCTCTTGCTGTTGCGTGCCGAGATGAAGGTACCTGGCCGGGCGTGGCTGGAGTTCAAGGTGGAGCCCGGCGACCATGGCTCCACCATTCACCAGACGGCGGTGTTCGATCCGGAAGGGATGTTCGGACTGATGTACTGGTACTCGCTGCTGCCGATTCATGGGCCGGTGTTCAACGGGATGCTGAACGGGATCGGTCGGCGGGCGACAGCCGGCAGCTAGAATCTCAGTCGTAGAACAATGGCTACACGCGAAACCAGTTCAGTGGCCGTGATCACGCGCATCCACACATTCGGTCACGACGAAGCGAGGGCGCGCCTTCACCTCGTCATAGATGCGTGCGATATACTCACCAATGACACCGAGACACAGCAAGATGAGGCTACTGGTGAACATCTGCAGCAGGATCACGGTCGTGAATCCCGGCTGTGCATTGCCCAGTAGGCGATAGATCAGGGTGTAGATGCTCGCACCGATGGCGAACATCAGGAACAAGCCACCCATGATGGCGGCCAGACGAAGCGGAACCGCCGAGAAGGCCGTCAACCCCACGAGTGCCAGATTGACCAGTTCCCGCCACGACCAGTTGGAGTCGTCACGTGCGCCGGTAGCGACCTCGAATGGAATCCGGACCACGCGAAAACCGAGCCACGGTACCATGCCCCGGAAAAAGAGACTGCGCTCACCCATTTGATTCCAGGCGCGGACCACTTTCTCGTCGAGGAGCTTGAAGTCGCTGGCTTCCTTGAGGTCGAATCCCGACATCCTCCGCACCAGCCCATTGAAGATCCGCCGGCGAACCCGAGTGGGCAAAGGCTCATGACTCAGATGCAGCTTCTGCGCTTCGATCACCTCGGCGGTGTCCTCGCGCCAAAGACGTACCATCTCGGGAATCAACTCGGGCGGGTGCTGCAGATCCGCATCCATGACGATGACGGCACGGCCGCGGCTATAGGTCAGGCCGGCCGCGAGGGCCGATTCTTTGCCGAAATTCCGACTGAGACGGATTCCGACGATCCTCGGCTCGGCGGCACTGGCTTCACTGATGACCTTCCAGGTGTCATCGGTCGAGCCGTCGTCGATGACCACGATCTCGTAGGGGTGACCAGTTTGGCCGACGATCTCCGCGATGTGGCGCAACGAGCCCGCCAGATGCGCCCCCTCGCGATAGGCCGGCACGACGATGGAAAGCAACGAATCTGCGGCTCTCACCTGTAGCCCATCCTTCCAGCGTCTGTCTCAGGTCGTGGCGCGAGCCACGCAGACGAGAATGCTCCCGAACCTGGATCGCGACGATAGTTCTGAGTCCTGTAACCGCTCGGCTAGTTTCCAGTTCAATGGCGCCACCCATGGAGCCACCCCGCACTTGGTCGTCAATCTTTGCACTTCAAACCCGGATTCGACGAGCAAATTTCGCAACTTAGCTGCGTGGTAGAACTCGACGTGCTGGGCGCCTCCCAGTTCGGGCGCCGCACCGGTCCGGTCCATGAACCACTCGATCACGGGCCACGCACTGCGGTAGTTGGGCGTAGTCAGGAAAATCTGACCACCGGGACGCATGACCGAGCGTGCATGATCGAGGAGCAATCTCGCCTGTGGATAATGTATGTGTTCGATCAACTCAAGGCAGTAGACCTTGTCCACGGGGCGATCAACATGGAAGTCCTCGTCCACCAGGCCGAGCCTGAATTCGGTGCTCGGTGATCCATACTGGCCCTCGGCGAAGGCAATCGCATCGGAATTTCCATCGACTGCCAGGACATCCGCTCCCGCTTGCGCGAGATGACCACTGATGACGCCCGATCCACACCCGATGTCCAGGGCGAAGTCCCCAGGGACCGGTGGCAACAGTCGCGAAATGGCCATCTTCTTGGCGAAGTGCCAGAAACGCTGCACGGCCGGCCCCTCGGTCAGGGCACGATGCTGATAGCCGCCATCGATGGCCACCGAGTCGCCAGTGCGACGTTTTCCTTCGTCTGTCATCGAAAGCCCCATCGCTTCTGTAAACCGAACGACAAACCTGGCAGGGTGAGCATGATGATCCCCAGACAGACAGTCGGTGACCAGTTAAAAATCTCCACCCCGACATGCATGATCGAGGCGTTCAGGACAGCACAACCAACGGCGATGGCGAGGAATCGTGGCAATTGGCGAACATGATTACCCGTCGCGCGAAAGGTCCAGCGTCGATTCATGGTATAGGACACTCCCACGGCGCAGGCGAAGGCGATCGTGGTCGCCAATGTTGGGTGCAGGTGCAGTCCCCGATATACAACGAAGAATACTCCGAGGTGCGTACCCGTCGCCAGACAGCCCACAACACCAAATCGGAGAATTTCCGTCAATGGTTTCAAGGCAGTCAACCGTGATCCTTTGGCGTCCATGAAGTTGCAGGAGTCGGCATCCCCGCGCAGTCAGAAACATTGTTGACGTGGCGTCGAGAAGCGAATAGAAAATAGCACATGATTTTTGAGAAGGCACACCGGAAAACCGGTCGGCGATGGATAGTATGGTTCAATGACGTCAGAAGCTCAACCGTCCCGTCGAATCCGCATCATCGAGATCGCGGCGGTCGTGATCGTCGGCCTGGTCCTGTTTTTTCTGCGCTTCGGCTCGAAGGTTCTTGATCCAGGGCAGGTCGATTGGCTCCTGGCCCGCAATGACCCCGCATCATACTACCTGATCTGGGACTATTTCCGTTACGAGTCCTGGTCCTTCCCACTAGGCCAGATCACGCAATACCTGTATCCACTCGGCACCAGTGTGCCACTGACCGACGGGCTACCGCTGGTCGCCTACCCGGCGAAGCTGCTTTCGCCGATCCTGCCACCCGTCTTCCAGTACTTCGGATTCTGGCATCTAGTCTGCGCCGTGCTCCAGGCCTACTTCGGCTATCGAATTGTGCGTCGGGTCTTCATGGGCTCTGCCTTACGGATTCTTGGCGCCACCCTCTTCATGCTCGCGCCCGTTTTCCTGTACCGCGAGGGACACATTGCATTGTCGAGCCACTGGGTCATCCTCGCAGCCATCGAGGTCTACCTCATCGGCGACAGGGGCCGCTGGAGACAGGTGGCTCGCCGGTGGTGCATCCTCATTGCCGTGGTGGCCCTGATCCATCCCTATCTTCTCGCCATGGTCTTGCTGTTCTTTGCAGGACTGGTGCTGCAGTCCAACAACAGCGGGCTATGGCCCTGGCGTGGGCGGCTGATCACCGCAGGATGCGTGGGTGCCACGATTCTCGTCGTGTGGTACATCGCGGGCTATCTCGCCGGGGCAAGTGCCGAGCGTGCAGGCACCACGGGGTTCGGGATTTTCTCACTCAACCTCAATGCCCTGATCAATCCCATGGGCTACGGCAAGATTCTGGACAGCATGCCGCGCGGACGCGGTCAGTACGAAGGTTTCGCCTACCTGGGTGCGGGTTGGCTCCTGATGATCGCTGCGGGCGCCGGTGCCCTTGTATTCTGGCGCGACCTACGCGAGCGCATGCGTCCACACAAAGTCCTGGTGTGGATCATGATCGTGACTTTCCTGTACGCGCTCAGCAACGTCGTCATGTGGAGCGATGTCAAGGTCTTGAGCTACAAGCGTTTCGCGATCTTCGACCTGATCACTGGCGTCTTCCGGTGCAGCGGTCGTTTTGTTTGGCCAATCATTTACATTGGCATGACTGGTGTGATCATCCTGCTTGGCAGGATCCGATTTCGCTGGGCAGTCGTGGCGGTCATGACTGTCGCCTTGGTCTTGCAAGTCTGGGATATGCGGCCTCTCATCTTCCAGAAAGACCATTTCGCGAAAATGGAATTCGAGACCCGGTTGAGCGACCCGAACTGGAATAAAGCCGCCGAGTTCTGTGCAGGTATCTCGACCATGCCGCCGTTCAAGTTCACGATGAACCACAAGGCAGACTACCGCGATATCTGCTGGCTGGCATCCCAGCACCGTCTCCGAACCTCAGCGGGGTATACGGCGCGGATGTCCCTCGCCGCCAAGGCGCTCACCGATTCCATGCACACGGCACTGGCTGAAGGCACAGCCGACACCACCCTCCTCTACATCTGTGACCGGTCGTCGTTTCCCAAGGTTCTCGTCGGACTTGGTGATTCGTATCGGGGCGCCCTCTGGAACGACTATCACGTTTGTTATCCACGCGCCTGGCCCATGGAACCACGCCCAGGCTTTACCGCGAGCCACGGTGGGACACTCGCCGAGTTCCTCGATGATCGCACTGACAGAATTCTCCTCATTGCCACCCGCGACGAGGCCACCGCCAACCTCACCAAGGCCGACCGCCTGGCATTGCGCCAATTGGGAATCATGGACTCCGCGATCGAGTATCGAGGCTCAGCGGCCGCCATCGTTTTCCACGGCCAGGCCATCTGGCAGCAGGCGAAGGCCAACGGTCGCGTCGAATTCACCCTCGCAGCCGGCGACTCGATGGGCGGTATCCACGCCACTCATGCGATCAGAGTCGTCTCGGCGGGATTTGAATCCGGTAATGTAGCCCGCCTGGAACTCGGTGATCGTGAAGAGGGAATGAACCGTCGTGGGTTCAACATTCTCGTTCTGGACGACGAGCTGAAACTCCTGGAGTCCGCCTGGTTCGACACGCACAAGGGAGTGCCCGGGATCATCCTGATGCCCGATCCGCCAAACTAGTCTGCTCCCAGACGATTACAGATCACCGACATCGGCTCCTCGCACGCCGCACTGAATCGATTGTCCTCGCGGGCCCCCACCATGGTGGCGATGGCCGCCTTGAAGCAGGTCACCACGTAGAGATGATCGCCGTGGAAGTAGTAGCGATCGCGGGCCGGGTCGCCGTCGCCCATCAGGTTCTGCTCGCCGACATACTGCCCCTCTCCATCGAAGACATCGAAGACGCCGAGCGACCCCTCTGGCCGATCGTAGAATCCCCGGCTCGTGAGCACCCACAAGCTGCCGTCGTCGCGACAGTGCAGGGCCATGATGTCCTTGTCGTGGTCTTCGATCTCGTAGGTCGTGCCGGGCAGGTTGCCGTTGGGATTGACCGTGGCCCAGTCGAGGACGGCCTGCTTCTCCTGCTTGCTGCGTTGGCGATGGTCGTAGTCGCGGGTGAGCACCTGGTCGACGGTGCCGTCGGGGGCGAACACGGTGATCTCGTAGTCGTTGAAGCTGGTGGCCACGTAGACGCGCTGGTCGGGGCCGACATCCCAGCGGCCGGTCAGAGCCCGGGGGCGTTCGCTCCAGATGGGGCGGGCGTCGTCGCCGGTGTCGCTGTCGTC
>Ga0209475_10002901_pt1 | contig 16516 bp, 12 predicted proteins | sample tdDd471_FD_187128 | JGI IMG/M metagenome (GOLD analysis project Ga0209475, IMG submission 187128) | Marine sediment microbial communities from the Atlantic coast under amendment with organic carbon and nitrate - tdDd47.1 (SPAdes)... | ecosystem: Environmental > Aquatic > Marine > Coastal >... | reverse complement strand
ACCTGAACTTTATAACTATATTAAGTACCACTGTTATATTTCGTGGTCAAGCCTAAAGAGGCAGAAACATTTTTTTCTTTTTAACTTATCTACAAACAGCTGGTTTTGCACTTTTATTTAACTGTTGATTTTTCCGTCATTATTCAGGAATATTTTTCTTGTGCAGCAAATCAATAAATAAAATTCAGCATGTTTATTCGAATCGAATATGATATAAATATACAAACACATAACAGGAAAGGAAACTATCATGATTGACATCGGAAAGAAAATTCCAGCTTTTAAGTTGGTCGATCAAAGCGATGGTGAAAAATCTTTCAAGGATATCGCCGGAAAAAATGGAGTAGTAATCTACGCCTACCCAAGAGACAACACACCTGGATGTACAACAGAGGCCAATGATTTTCAGGCAAATCTGGACAAGTTTGAAGCACTTGGACTAAGCGTAGTCGGTATCAGCAAAGACTCTGTAAAGAGTCATTGCAACTTTGCTGAAAAATACGGATTAAACTTCTCGCTCTTGAGTGATCCTGATAAAAAACTTCTGGAACCGCTGGGAGCCTGGGGTGAGAAGAAAAATTATGGAAAAGTAAGCATGGGAATTATTAGAAGCACATTTGTGTTCGACAACAAAGGGAAATTACAAAACGCCTATAGAAATGTTCGCGCCAAAGGACATGTTGATCGTCTATTGAAAGATATTTCGTGAGTGGTTTAGATCTTCTCCCTTTACCATAAGCGAACCCGGGCAGCCATCTATAATTGGCTGCCCGTTTTTATTTCATCACGTTCATCCTGATTAAAGTTCAATTCGTCCATGATCAGTTCATCAAGCTGTAACTGTAGTTTATCAATCTCCAAGCAAACAGGAGCCCCCTGTTTTCTCATATCAGCAAGCTGCAAATATAAAGATTTCTTTATTATGCTTTGTTGTTTTATTTCATCCATAAGCAACAACATCTTTTTTGAAATCAATTCCAGTTGTTTAATTTTGTACTGTGAAGCGATAACAGGGATCGGTAATTTTTTAAGTGGCGTACTATATAGCTCAAACAAAGCACCTTTTCTTTTTCCACGCATTTTAAGCCAAAATCTGACTGGCATAGAATGCAACATTGCCAACACTGCCATCAGGGTCATTTGAACATTTTCGCGGGGCAACAGGTGATAAACATCCACACTGGAAAAGCTGCCATTTTCTGCATATGCAAAACGGGGAGCATTAGCACGCTGAGGAACCAGAATACTCTCACTGGTAAAAATATTTTCCTCTCGTGGCCAGTGAAGACGCCACCAGGGAATTTTACCTTGCTGACACTCGCGCCTTCTTAGTAAAAGGCTTTTAAAAGGTAGCAGATGTTTTTTTATGTTTGGCAAAAGCTCTATCTCAACCGAACCATTTAAATATATCATCCAGCCGGAAGGGGTTTCATCGAAAAGAAAAGGCCCGCAAGCTGGCGACTTACAAAAAGGTTTTACAAGCTTCAATTCATCATCGGTTAATTTGTTCGCCAGAGATTTATGCTCATCATATGACAACAAATATACACCGCTTCCAACATTGGGTTTGAAATCATTTTCAAGATACTTTAAATGAGCAGTGGTGAGTTTATCCACTCCACTTTGAATTCCAGCCTTAATTTCAACCGGCCCCAATTTGCTGCAAAGCCCTACTCCGCTTGATTCCATTTTGTCCAGAATTGCACTTTGTCTATCGCTCTCACCAATACTCCAGGCCCTGTTTTCTTCCATTTGACCCTCCAGGCGCTGGTGTCTTTTGGTCAACGAAACCACAACCACACGCACTCCATTGGCAGAGTATATCTTTGCATCTGGCTCATTTAGTGAGTTCACACTTGCCTCGCCCAACATACTCTGACGCAAGGACTTTGCCCCGTCTGCGGTTGGCCAGTATGCTGGTGTCAAATATGCCAGCCTTCCACCTTTTTTAAGTGAGAAGATTCCATGTAGCAAGAACAGAAAAGACAAATCTGCCTTTCCACCATAGGCTCGCTGCAAATCCGGATACAGGGCAAGGGCGCTTGCAATGCTGTCTCGGGCTTGTTTTTCGCCTATATATGGCGGATTGCCTATAGCATGAGAAAATCTGTTTCTGCTATGATCGGCAAAAGCATCCATCTCTTTCACTGGCCAGCGATTTATTTTAAAATAGCGGTTTCGTTGTTCTTTTAATAGCAACATAAGAAACTGCATGGTCACAATTGCAGCCATATATTGCTCACGTTCAACTATCAACCAACTCTGGCAAATCTGCCTGATAATTTCCCATCGTTTTGAAACTGTGTGGCTCCAGCTTTTTCTGTAATCATCTAAAACAGCCAGAGACAATGCACCACTTCCGGCAGAATGGTCAACCAGCGAGGGAATTCCATCGTATTTTGAAACATTTAACTCTTCAACCAGTTGACTGATAATTGGGGGAGTTGTGCAGTAAAAACCTATCCCCTTTCTCTCATCCTTTGGCAGTCTGACATCCAGAAAAGATGCTGCGAGATCGACATGTTGTGGATATGCAGATATGTCTGAGGGATATTCTTCCGGAACATTTTTAATCACAGCGTTTAATTGTGAAACAATCGCATTCGCAACGGTCTGTGTAAATCCAAGGTTTAATATTTGGTCTTTAAGGTAGCTTGAAGAATCCACTCTGGCGACCCGCAAAGTGGCCAGCAGTTTTGCTGCTACAAGTTGCGCGACGTGAAAGCATACCTCTTCTTTAGAACATCCGGGAGAGATCTTGTTGTCCAATACTTTTAATAACAGATTAAACTTGCTTCTGTCGTCTTCCGCATGCTGACCCATCCATTGGTTCCAACTCATTTAACGCAATCGCCTTTTTAATTCTGTTCAGGAGGAGCTGGTTTTATATAGTCTTCTTCTGGTGGTGGGGGAGGATTGTATTCAACATCATCACCGGATATCTCATCATCTACTTTATCCGTGCTAACATCCAGTGGAGTAATAATTATCATCTGCTCCTGTTCATAACCATTTAAACCGCTTTTTTGTTCAAGGATAACCTGGTGGATGATTTCAACCACACCTACTCTGTCGTGATATCCTTCCCTGATATCATACTGTTCGCTTTCCTCGCCGTACATCTCTCTAATATACTCAGAACGATCTTTAAGCTTCTTTTTAAAGACTCTTCTTATGTCTTCAGGGTCATTTAAAATATGAGGAGTAATAACAACCATCAGATTGGTTTTAGCTTTTGCATTTTTTGTATTACGGAACAAGTGACCAAGAATGGGAAGCTCTCCAAGAACAGGTACTTTCTCGGTATCTTCAATTTCGTTTTCTCGTAACAAACCACCAATAGCAATCCGCGATCCATTAGAACCCATTACGGTAGTCTTAATAGCTCTTTTCGTAGTAGTCGGCCCCATTGTCTCAGACATAGAGGCAAGATCCTCCAAACCAACTTCAATCTTGATCTTCACACGCCCCTTTTCGTTAATACTTGGTTTTAATTTAAGAGTCATAGCCACATCTTGTCTTTGAATAGATAAGATAGGATTGTTGTTGCTATCTCTTGAGGTACCCGTAACAAAAGGAATATTGGAACCCACAATAATCTCTGCATCCTCAGCATCCATTCCCATAAGATAGGGATTGGAAATGACATCTACATTAGAATTCTGTTGAAGCATTCTAACCAGAACAGAAAACTTGGGAAAATCCATTCCCAAATTGTAACCATCACCAGAACCAGTAACGTCAGGTCCACGTACACCAAATGCAACACCCATTAACGATGTTGGATCAATTGCAATTGAATTTAAAGCACCAAAATTAGAACCACCAACCACGGTTGTATCATCATAACCAACATTTCTCGCCCCGGTCAAAGCAACACCAGTATTGTTATCATCGCCAATTGTAACTTCAAGAACCACCACTTCCATCAATATCTGACGCGGAAATCTGTCCAGCTTTTTAACAAGCCTTTTAATTTCCTTTATTCCACGTGGAGAACCTACAACAACAATTGCATTGTTAGATTTATCAACAGTCAGATTCATTGACAGGTCATCACCAAAGTCATGCTTTTTAGAGGATTTCCGACCTCTTGTATTGGTTATCTGGTTCAACGTAGTAAGCATTTCTTCAGCTTTAGCAAACTGCAGAAAGATAACCTCCATCCTGGTAACCTGATCCAAACCAATGTCCAATCTTGGCAATAATTGCAGCACGTTTTTGCAAACTTCTTCATCACCTATAATAAACATTCCATTAGTGCGTTCATCAGTAACAATTTTTTCAAGCCCGATAACTTCGCTCTTTTTGCTCAGAAACAACTGCTCTACAATACTGGAAACATCATCAATTGGGGAGTTTTTGGCCGCCCAATAATAGATTTTACTTTTTGAAGGTGCACTATCTATTTCTTTCAGTAAATTTAGCAGACGTGGTAAATGGGTTTGCAACTCTACAAAAATCATTTTGTTTTCAAACGAAAAGATCTTACCTTCTTTAGTCTTGAATTGGGCAATGAATTTCGTTGCCTCGGCAGTATCAATGTTGTTTACAGTATACAAAACAGTAACATGCGGTTGGCTGGTATCCTCTTTTGGCATGTCCTGAATATAAACCTTGGCCGGCAGCCTTGCCATAAAGGTAGAATCTGCAGCAGTTTTGTACTGGCCTACAGTTTTAAATGTCACTCCCATCGTGCCAAGAATCGACAGATAATTTTGCCAGGCTTCATCTGGATTCATGCCATCTGGAATTAGGACGTAAAATTTGCCCTTGCTTTTGATCTTGTCTGAAATGATAACATTTACCTTGCTGAACTCTGATATCTTCAAACTTAAGTCATAAAAATCAACAAGTTCCGGGCCAAAAAACATTTTACCATCTTCAACTTTTATCTGGGCCGAAGCTGTATCCACTGTAAAACAAGAAACAACCAGAAGTAATACAAGTAAAACTGATACCCTGTAGAGCTTTTGTATTATAGAAAATGAGTGCATATTCACGTAATCCTTAAGTATTTTCACAATTTTTTTCACGGTGGAGCATATCAAATCGCAAGTAAAAATGCAATTTACCTTGATAACAAAAAATCACCCAATTTTATTTCGTTTAATTCTGTATGGATAGACTATCGAGACTTTTTTGAATTATTCAACTACGACTGAAAAACTTGCTGACAATTTCTTCATTTGAATTAATTATCTCATCCCTTGGACCAAATGAGATAAGTTCAGAGTTATATAGCATTCCCACATAGTCGGCAATATGCCTTGTGGATGGTATGTCGTGTGATATGACCAGAAATGTGATACCAAGCTCACGCTGCATATCCAGAATAAGACTGTCAATAGCATCGGCCATCAAAGGATCCAGACCTGAATTCGGCTCATCAAACAACACTATTTCCGGTTCCATTACAATTGCTCTGGCAAAACCAACCCTCTTTCGCATACCACCGGAAAGCTCTGAAGGATATAGGTTTTCGATACCCGGTAAGCCAACAGCTTCCAGTTTTTCCGCCACTATTTTATCACGCTCGCCTTTGGTTAGTCTGGTGTGCTGCACCAGAGGAAATGCGATATTTTCACCGACGAGCATGGAATCGAACAAAGCGCCATCCTGAAACATCATTCCAAAACGCTTGCGAAGTGCATACAATTCTTTGCCACGCAGTTTTGTGACATCAACATCATCAACATAAACATGACCCTCGTCCGGCTGCATCAAACCCACAAGGTGTTTGATAAAAACAGACTTGCCAACACCTGAAGGCCCAACGATAACAGTTATTTTATCTCGTCTGATGTTGCATGAAACATCATTCAATACAAGTTTGTCACCAAAGGATTTTGATACCCCTTCGAATCTGATTACAATGTCTTCTTTTTTTTCCATCTCAACCTTAGTTCAAGCGGTTATTGAAGGGCCATATGCTTGATTAAAACAGTAACCATAAAAAAGCTCCCTCATCTGTATCAGACGAAGGAGCATAAAGACAACACATAATATTGCAACTGTCAAATAAACTTATTTATGCGAAATAGGAATCTTCCAGCTTTTCAAGGGATGTCACGACGCGTCTGGTGTTTTTAAGCAGATTTTCCAATTCACGCTTTAATTGTACATCATGACGTTCTTTTTTGGTTTTGTTTTCGGTCATGCTTCTGACATCATCATTCACTTCGCTTAACATACGGTCGACTTCTTCCATTTTCTGACGAATGGAGAAGTATGAATCTTTGAGCTGCTCCAAGGTGACATCACCAGAGATCATTTTTTTAATGGCATTGATACGCTCGACTGTTGTTACAGGATACATTCCATGGGAACCACGATGTTTTCCCTTTTGTCCTACGCGTTTGCAACGTTCAACAAGACCCATCTGCACATATTTACGGAAGGTAGCTTCGGAAAATCGAACACCTTTGTTTTGGAAAATTTTGACGATTTCCTTTGAAGAAATACCCTCGGCAAACTGCTCATTGATTTTCCTTAATTCTGTTACCGTTAAAAACTGTGACATTTTGATGCTCCTTATAATCTAATCAATATCAAATAAACAAATATATCAAAAAATTTAAAAAAATTAAACTAAGTATTCTTTATTAAGTGTAATTATACTTAGTTTTGTATTTTTAACAAGTTTTTTCTATTAAAAATACTATATTGTACTAATATTATATTTAGTTTAGGTTTTATTTTGTATTTTTTATGAATTAATTTAGATAGTTATACTTGTATGAAAGAAAGTTATTTACTTGAGGATGAGAAATAAAACTCTGGATTAGCCCCTGGTTTCAGAAAAACAACGTGCTGTATTGTCTTACCATCAGCGGTTGAGAGAGCTAAAACGTGCCTTCCGGGAGCCAGTTTCAACACCATAGGCGTATAGCCAAATTCTGTAAAATCGACATATATCTTTGCTTTTCTTCTCGAGTCGACAGGAAACAGTGAATATGTTACTTTTGCTTCTTCAAAGTCATTCTCCAATGCACTGGTACTGCTGTAATCATTGCTACCCACAGCTATATCATTATCAACTGAAGTAAAATACATTAAGATTGAAATGGCAATCATCACTGCAAACAGAGCTAAAAACATAGCCATCTTGCCTATGGACTTGCCTTTTGTAGATTTATAATCAAGCAACTTCGTCTTTTTCGGATAGTTTAACCCGTCAACACTGCTATCTTCAACTATCGCAGCAAGTTCGTTTTTCAGGACACCCGATTGTATGGCAATATTGCTTTCAATGTATTCAATTGCCTCTACCGCATTGTATCGTCTTTTATCAGGATTTTCATTCAGCCAAAATAACAGCAGCTTGACCAAAGCTTGCTTCTTCGCATCGTCAATGTTTGAAAGAAAGTTTTCCTGTTCAATCTTGCCCTTTGGGATCTCCATGTTCTGATAAATTATTTGCCAAAGCACTTTACCAAGACTATACAAATCGCTTTTCTGATCTAACGTATCACCATATATCAGCTCTGGAGCTGCATATTTCATCTTCCCTATTAATGCAGTCTTTTCCTCCCGCAAATTCTTGTCCTGTTGTTTAGCAATGCCAAAATCTGCAAGCTTAACATCCCCATTTTTACTGAGTAAGATATTATCCGGACTGATATCCCTGTGTAAAATAGAACCATCCGGGTTTTTGTGCAAGGCAGAAAGCCCCGATAAAATCTGAACCGCAACATAGGCCACCAGATCTACTGATACACTATCCGAATCCAGTTCAACTAGAGAAATACCTTCCACGTATTCCATGGCGAGAAGATAGTCGGAACCGCTTTTTATGAAGTCGTATACCTGAACCAGATTGGGATGCTGTATATTTACCAGCAGCGAGGCTTCCCTTGAAAACAACCTCTGAAATTCACTGTCATTTTTATATTGTGGCAACAACTTTTTTACAACAAGACGTTTGCTAAAACCCTGGCTGCCTTTTTTCTCTGCCAGAAAAACCTCCGCCATCCCTCCTTCAGCAATTTGTTCGATAATTTCGTATGGCCCTATTTTGTCTGACATGTCTTGTATGGCTAACTATATAAAAGATATTTTTGACGGCTTGTACTGAAATCCTCAAGCTGCCCGAAGGCATAGGATCTAAAGGCTTCCTGGCTTTCTCCTGCTTCAATTGCCAGTCTGATGGCGGGATCTCCAAGCAACAGATCAATAGCCAATCTGTCTGAAACATATTCGTATGTTCCTCTGTACCAGTCAAACTCATCATGCATACTATATACATGTTTTAAGATCATTACATATGTCAACCAGGGTTTGAATGTTTTGCGGTCGGTGACGTGCAGTTGTAAAGCCCTGCAAGGTTGATTTGCCCACTTGTGAAATGTAGGCATAAAAGCGGTATCCCTAAAGGCCACTCCTTCAAGTTTCTCTGCCTCCATACGCTTCTTCAACTCCGCCGAGTTGAGGTATGGCGCACCAAAAAGCTCGAATGGCCTTGTACTTCCTCTGCCCTCAGAGAGATTTGTTCCTTCCAGTAAACAACCACCGGGATAAACAATTGCGGTATCCAGCGTGGGCATATTTGGTGAAGGCATTACAAATGCCAGTCCGGTATCCGAGAAATACATCTCTCTTTTGTAATTCTCCATCTCTACAATTTCAAGGTTTGCACCGATATCGAATTCACTATTGGCATACAAAGCCAATTCACCTGTAGTCATGCCTGCTCGAACCGGCATGGGGAAGTATCCCACAAAAGATTGCATCTCAGCTTTCAATATTGGCCCTTCAAGCTCAATGCCCCCAAGAGGGTTAGGACGATCAAGAACCATTACTTTACAGGAAGTACCCGCAGATCTTTCCATACAAAAAGCAAGCGTATGAAAATAGGTATAATAGCGACTGCCAATATCCTGAATATCAGCCAACAGAACATCGATGTCATTGAGATATTTTACATCTGGCCAGAGTGAAGAATATTCTTCACCGTACAGATTGACTACCTGAGTGCTGTGTAGTTCATCTGTTGCATCAAGACCAATCTGATCCTGAGCATCGGCAAAAAGACCATGTTCCGGTGCGAAAATACGCACCAGATTTATTTCTTTGACGGCTCTAATCAGTTCTATTATGTGGGTAAGTTGATTGTTAACACTTGCGGGATTGGCCAAAACTGCAATCCGTTTCCCTTTTAGCCTTGCAAAGTCTTCTTCAACAAGAATATCCAGTCCGGTTTTCACAGCCTGCCCAGAGGATCTCACGGATTCTCCTTGTCAGTAGATTCGGATGCTTCCTCAGCCTTACCATCTTCATCAGATATACCATTCTGCGCTTGTGCCATGATAATTTCGCGGTCTTTAAAGGCATGAACAAAACCGGCAATCGCATATGTGGAGGAAGAAAGGAAAAGGAACTCTGGAAATGATCTGGTAAAAACACATAGCAAAGCGGTAATGGTGTAAACAATCTCACCAATTCGGGCAAATTTTGTCTCTTTGTATCCAATTTTAATAATGGGAAAACTGGATATTTCCAGAGCCGCAAGAATAAAAATATAATAAGGGAGATATTGCAGCAGTTTGATGGCAAAATCATATGTGTAATTATTATAACAACTAAGAACATAGGTCGCGATAAAACCACCTGCAGCCGTGGTCGCTAGACCAAACATGTGTTTGCTGTCTTCAAGTGCAGTTACATTAAATCTGGCCAGTCTTAAAGCTGATGCCAGCACAAGAAAGACCAGCGAGAAATATAGAAAGAATGGTGGCTCTGAACTCTCCAGAAAAATCTTGCTGACAATTGGATCTTTGGTGCAGACAGAAAAGACCAGATAGGCTGGTGCAATTCCAAAGGCTACAAAATCCGAAAATGAATCCATCTGACCGCCAAAAGGTGTCGATGCATTTAGAACTCTGGCTGTAGAGCCATCCAGTTTATCCAGGATTGCACAGTATAAAATTACCCAACCGGCGGTAACGTAATTACCGTTTGTTGCATAAAACATGGAAATTAAACCAAGCACCAGACTTAAGGCCGTAATACTATTTGGAACCACATATTTTGTGTTGGCGAGAGTCAGATTTTCTCTTTTTACCACAATTAACCCTCCGCAATCTGTGAATTCAGCCATTCGACAGTCATGTCGATGATTCTCTTGCGGTCGACTTCATTAAATATCTCGTGATAGAGTCCTTCAAGCATCACCAATTCTGTTTCATCTTTGTCGGCCTTAACATGGAAATTGCGTGTAGCCTGTGGATCAGCAATGCGATCATCTCCACCATGCATAAACAATGCATTCCATTTCCATTCAGTGGCATGCGCTAGACAATAATTCTGTGCCGCAGTAGATTCCACAAACCATCTTGCATTGGCAATTTTTGGAACTGCCGGATCGCTGATGTATTCCTGAACAATGGCATCATCGTGTGTCAAAAGGTGCGGATCAAGATCACTTTTTAGAGATACTGCCGGTAAAAACTTTGCAATAATCTGACTAAGTTTATCTTTCCACATCGGCAAATCGACTTTCAAGCCAAGGTAGGGTGAAGAAAGAATAACACCATCAAAATCAGGTTTTCTTGAAAGCACATAATTTGTAGCAATCAAACCACCCATGCTATGACCAAGTAAAAACATCGGGCCAGAGGTAAATTGCTTTCTGACGATATCCAGATAAATGTCCATATCATCCAGATATTCTTCAAAGCTCAATACCGCAGCTCTTGGGCCATCTGATTTTCCATGACCGCGATGATCCAGCAGATAGCAGTTAAAACCGGCTTGTGTGAAGGCCTCAACAACATGGTTATATCTGGCACTATGTTCACAATACCCATGTAAAATAACCACGGCACCTTTCGGGTTCTCAAGTTCGTATCTTTGAGTATAGAGCCTGATTCCTCCGCTACCGGAAATTGTTTCTTCTATATGTTGCACGATATTTTTCCTCAGTTTTATGTGTTATTTGTTCAAGCCCTGAAAATTCTCAGGTGCAATCTACAAAATAATCCATTATTCCAAAATATCCATCATTCACCCAGACACTAAAACATTCTAAATACACCCGCTATATGTAACCAATTTTACTTGTTAAGTCAACAAACACATGTTTTCAAATGCTTATTTTCTACGAATACGACCTTCGACACTGGCACTGACAAAGCCACGATTTACAAGATAGTCAACCATAGTATCCTGTAAAGTTATTCCCGTATTGTATTGATTTGCGGAAGTTTTCAGTTTTTTGTAGCCATCTCCACCAGCAGCAAGAAAATCTAGTGTAACAACCTTGTATGTTTTCAACAACTTAACCGGCTCCCCAGCAATCTCAATATTTTCCGCTCCACCCCTTCTATTTATTGTGAATGAAACTCCAGACACCTGCAAAAATCCTCCAGAAGGATGATTTTGGGGAGAGTTTATCAGCAATCTGGCAGATTGTGATAGCGTCATATAAAGCTCCTGACCAGTCATATCCATCGTAACAAGTTGATTATTCATGGGAAACGCTCGAATAACATCCTCAAGTGTGACATCACCTTGCTTTATTGAAGCTCTGATTCCGCCACTGTTTATCAAAGCAACATCCGATTTGGTTCTTTTCCTCATCAAATCGGAAATCAGGTTACCAAGATTTGTCTCCTGCCTTCTTACAACTGGCCTTTCCCCATTCAGGTAGTCTTTGGAGTACCCTACAACTCGACCTATCTCTGCACTTAACTTGGCGTTATAATCCTCCACAAGCCCTTTAACCTCAGCATCTTCACTTATATAATGCGCCACTGGCATTAAATTGTTGCTGATCATTTTGGCCCGGTCGTTTTCAACGGAAAGATTTATTCGCCCCAGATGAATTCCGTTATCACCAGTCTGACAAATCATCACGCGACCCACGTATATTGGGTCCGCCAGTTTAGTGTGAGTGTGCCCGCCAACTATCACATCAATTTCGGGGTATAATCTTGCAATCTCTTTATCTTTGTCCACTCCCAAATGGCTAAGCACTATCAATACATCGGTTTTGGAATCAACATGCTTGACATACCTCTGCATTGCCAGTTCCGGCCTGGAAAAACGCAAGGTAGAAACATTAAGCGGGTGAGTGGTAATTGGTGTTTCCATGGTGCTTAAACCGATAATTCCAACCTTAAGGCCATTTGGAAGTTTCTTGATTACATACGGTTTGAACTCCATATCTGAGTTATGACTTTTGTAGATATTTGCAGACAACAGTGGAAAACTGGCGATCTGCTGTAATTCTTTCAATCTTTCATATCCATAGTCAAAATCATGGTTGCCTACCACAGTTGCATCAAGACCGATTTTATTGAAAACTTCAAATTCGACTTGCCCGTTAAAGGCAGTTGACATAGGTGTTCCCTGAAAATTATCCCCGGCAGATAAAAGCAAGGTGTCAATACCCCTGGATAAGTTTTCCTCTTCGACATTTTTGATCATCGCAGCCAATCGGGCCACTCCACCTGTAGGATGTTTATCTTTGTAGAAACGAGTAAAAGGCATCAAATGACCATGGAGGTCATTTATGTACAGAATTGTCATCTGCTTAGGGCTAAAATTATTGTGGGCATTTGTGCCAGTGGAGCATGAAATTAAAACAAAACAAGCAACCACAGATATAACAAGCTGTAATATCAGAAACTTACGAAATATGCGCAACTTGTTTTCAAGATATTTTTGTTTAATAGTCATAAATATTTTTCGTTTATTTAAGTTAATAAAACAGGGTTCCTGATTATAGTTTTACAATCTTTTCTGCGCAATGTTTATTTTTTTACAATTCTCTGGTAAATATAGGATGTTTATCGGGTTCGAACATCGTACCGGGAGAGAAATTTTGCAAATTTCAGCAAATTACAAATTTTTCATATGCTTTATTGTCTTCATCTGCTGCAACCTTACCAGCGCATTTGCAAATCCTCCTGATGCAGGACACGGCAAAGCCGTCACTTTTGCAGATATCTCATTCAACAATTATTTCATTGATGAAAAATACCGAGCTTTAAACGAGGCCTGCGAAGGCGACGACAGAGAGTATTGCTTTGAATTATTATTAAACCAGCGTGAACACGAAATTGACCTAAAACAAAAAGTTCGTCTGACTTTGATAATTGCGCTGAATTATATCACCGACGACCAATACGCACTGGCCAGACCGTTTCTACTGGAAATTGAAAAGGACTATAGTTTATTAAGTGATTATATAAGCTATTATCTCGGAGAAATTGAGTTTAAACAGAAACGCTGGACAACTGCACTGTCATATTTTCAGAAAGTCGAGGAATCGAGCCGTCTGTTCCTTCAAAGCAGATTTAGAATAGCCTTTTGCATGGCCAGAACAAAGCATTCGCAGGCTGCAGCAGAACTTGAGACCCTGCTGGCGCAATACCCTAATCATTTCCGGGCAATGGAATCTCGTTATGAACTGGCTGAATTAGTTAAACGAACGAATCCCTCAAAAGCCAAGGAACTATATATTGAGGTAATGAAAGCCAGACCGAAACTGGGGCTTGGACAATTATCTGAAAATGCACTGGCAAAATTAAGATTGAAACGTTTGACAAGACAACAAATGTCCAGAATTATAATTGAACAGGCAAAATCCCTTAATAAAAGGTTTCAATACAAAGCAGCGCAACAATTATTAAGAAAAGACATCCTGGCCTACCCCAACGAACTAGAGAAATCAGCTATTGTAGGTGAACTGTATTACTACCTTGGTCTTACTATCTTCAAACGTCGTCAATATTCAAACGCCATGATAAGACTTAATCGAACCATGCGAAGTGAAGCTGACGAACACACCAAAGGCTTGGCTTACCATTTGAAAATGGATGCCTATTTACGCAAGGGAGATCTGGAGTCGGCCAAGACTGTTGGACATAGATTTCTGGCAAACTATCCCAATCATGAAAAATCGTGCAGTGTAAGATATCTGCTTGCTAAAGCATACAAAGAGTCGGATCAACACAACAAAGCCGTCCAGATGTACTCTGAAATCACTCAAATTCACCCACAGTGCAAATATGCGACAACTGCACTATGGTATGTTGGCTGGTTACACTATAAAGACCGGCATTACGAACAAGCAAAACTAGCCTTTAAAACCATAGCCACAACTGAAGACAGTCGCTTTGAGAAAGAACGTGCCATGTACTGGATGGCCAGAATCGCTCATTCTCAGGGATTTAAAAAACATGCCGTTGATATTTATCGCCTGCTAGTCAGAAGCTACCCTTTAAGCTATTACCCCAACCTGGCAGCACAAAGACTAGTAGAATTACAGGTTCCTCTTCCACCCTCATACATGAGCAAACAAAACCTGACCGGCACACCTTTGACCGTCGATCTTGATGTTGACATCTCGAAATATCAGGATCACCCTAACTTCATTAAAGGTATAGAATTTCTTAAGCTGGGTCAAAGATCTATTGCAGAGAGAGAGTTTAACGAACTCAGAAACAAAACGGAAGACAGTAAAAAGCTTAATGTAATATTGGCTTATCTCTATCACCTAACCAACGACATCCACAAGAGCATTTACCTGTTCAGAACCAAAATACACGATTTTGCAAAATCATATCCCGGCACCACCAACCGTTCCGCCTGGTTGCTGGCCTATCCCAGACCATATAAAGCTCTGACAGAATACTACTGCAAGGAAGTCGGCCTCGACCCACTGCTATTGACAGCAATCATGCGCGAAGAGTCATCTTTTCAGGCCGATGTCAAATCATACGCTCATGCAATGGGTCTGACGCAGGTGATTTATTCTACAGGCAAATACATTGCAAGAAATCTCGGCCACAAAAACTTTAAACTTGACGACCTTACCGACCCTAACACCTCTATTCAATTCGGTTCATTTTTCCTGGACGAGCTGGTTGGCAAGTACAAAGGAAATCACGCACTGGCTATCTCTGCATACAACGCAGGCGAAACGGCGGTTAACCGCTGGCTAAGAGAGCGCAAAGACAGCCCCATGGACGAATTTATCGAGGACATCCCCTACTCCCAAACCAGACGCTACACCAGAAGAGTCCTTAAAAGCTACGGAATCTATAATTACCTTTATAGCGATGATAAAAAAGGTTTTGATCTCTGGCGAGTACCAAAAGAAAAATGATGCAAAAAGCAGATGTCTAAAAGCCTCAATCCATCAAAACAACTCCGTATCAAAAGTGCTTTTCAAAAAACTAATGAGTCGTTTATGTGGTGGAAAAAGCAATTAGGCAGTTATAACAAAACGGTTCTTAAACATGCGTTTATCGCATTCACATTATATTTTATTCTTGGCTGGGGATTTATGATAAACATAGACCCTGAATTTGAAATAACGGCACTCACCCTCTTTATTCAGGTAATTGCTTTTTCTGTTTATTTAACACTTGTTAATGTTCTCTATTTTTCGGGATACGCTTCAGAGTGGATTATTAAACCAACCAACATTTTTCGTTTTCGCCATACAGTTGTTAAACTTTACACAGCGCTAACTTGTTGTGTTTTATACTCAATACCATTTTTAATGATAGTGGAAATTATTTTTCTCTAAGCCATCAACACCTAATTTGGCAGTGTCATATTAAACAAAAAAGACCCGGAATAATCCGGGCCTTTTTCTAATTATTCAGATAATAAAATCTAGGTTGTTTCCGGCTCTGGTTTATCATCTGGTTCGTCCCCGCCATTACCAGCACCACCATTACCAGCTTCACCATCATCGGCTTCGTCATCGCCAGCTTCTTCGTCATCGGCTTCACCATCATCGGCTTCACCATCATCGGTGCCACCATTGCCAGCTTCTTCGTCATCAGCTTCACCATCATCGGCGCCACCATTGCCAGCTTCTTCGTCAGCTTTATCTTCGTTGCCGTTCTCATCTGCCGTAACGGTTTTGCTTTCCAGGTCAATTGTTCCCAACTTCACATGTTCGCCAGCAACAACTTCAACACCAGCAATCAGCATGTCGCCATATATTGCCGATTCAATAACTACATCGTATGTACCCTCTGGCAGTGCAGCCAATATGAACTGACCATTTTCTGCCGGAATACTTGAACTGATAGCAAGATCCGGATCGCTTGTATCTGCACCGGTTGGGAATGCGAATGTTACAGTATTAGAACTTCCCTGAAGTATTTCACCCTGTATTAAACTAACTTCATGCTCTTTTACCACTCTGAGGGTAGGTCTCATTATGTAATTGCCGTTGCCAGTTTCATGGACGGATTTACGAACATCAAAATCCATGATCAGTGACATAACTTCGCCATCAACGATTTCAAAGTTAAAGTTGATCTTAACTCCAGTATTGCAACCACTTGGAATTGTCAACTCGTGCTCAACTCCACCAATCACGATTGTGGGCATATTGCCTTCTGAGCAGTCAAACATCAGGCGGATCTGATTATAGCTGCCAACAGGAAGAGAATTATCCGCTAAAAGTGCGCTGGTGTTGTTCTGAAGATCAAGCAGATTTATGCGCGTGGGCTCTACATCCATATCAATCCAGCCACTATTTTCTTCT
>Ga0209475_10002899_pt1 | contig 16524 bp, 16 predicted proteins | sample tdDd471_FD_187128 | JGI IMG/M metagenome (GOLD analysis project Ga0209475, IMG submission 187128) | Marine sediment microbial communities from the Atlantic coast under amendment with organic carbon and nitrate - tdDd47.1 (SPAdes)... | ecosystem: Environmental > Aquatic > Marine > Coastal >... | reverse complement strand
GGGTCTTATAAGCTCCGACACCGCTTGGCAATCACACCTTGGAGGCTTCCTCGGAGGCATCGGATTATTCCAACTTTGGCGCAAAGGTAAAGTACGCTTCTAAAGACATTTTTGACCGTTTTTCACCATTTTTCTATGTGCATTACTGCACAGAATGCATATTTGTTAAAACACTACCAATGTGCATTTTTGCACACTTTGCGCTTTTTATCGTATCACTCACCAGCAAAATAAATATTGTATATAAAATTCATATGTGAGCTCTTGCCAATTAATAATTCTGGACAACGATCTGTTTGTGCTATAATTGAAATTGAAATTTTATGTTTGTTCTAATAATAAACTAAGATTACGAACAAGAGACAAAAAATGGACAACGTAGTTAATAAAGCTCCAAGAGTAAAATTAACACCAAATCTAGAAAAGATTTTGGCGTCGATTTGTTTCGTCCTAAAAAAAGCTAAAGAAGACAACTTACAAGTAACACAATATGATTTAGTAAAGACTTTATTTTTGGCCGACAGACAGCATCTGAATACTTACGGTCGCCTTATTACGTTTGACAATTATTTAGCAATGCAACACGGTCCTGTTCCTTCCATTTCATACAATCTTCTAAAAGAAAACAAACGAACGCTGAATAAGTACAAATTGGAAGTAAAGGATTTATTGTGGAACAAAACAAACGCTCCTCATATTGGCCGTTCCGCGTTTATATATACGTTAAAGAAAAATGCCCAATGTAATTTATCTTCCCTTTCTGATAGTGACATGGAAATACTTGAGAGTAATCTGAGGGTAGTCAAGAGTTTATCATTCACACAATTAAGAAGACTTACCCATCAAGATCCAGCATATATAGAGGCCAACCCAAATGAAGAGAATATAAATCCCTCTATGAGCTTGGGTATGCTCTTTGACTCACCAAATTATGAAGCCGCCGAACTAGTGGAATTTACATCTAAGCACCAATAATATCATGGATCTAGCACCCGGAGATATAATCAAATTCCACTCGGCACAAGCAGGAAAACTGAAATATCATCTCTGTGTATTAGAAATTACTGATAATAAAGCAGCAACATTCCTTTTCATGAATTCTGGATCAAAAGGATCATATCCATCTGATTTTCTGCTGGATAACAGCGATGTTCCATGCTTGCCACCATGTAAAACAGGAAAAACCATTATTAGCTGTTCCCAGCCTGTTCGAATGAACGAACGTCAGCTTAAACTTTATCGTGCTGAAAAAATGGGCAATTTAGATACAAACATAGCAAAGCTATTAATATCTTTTGTCAAAGAAACAAAAGCTTTAAGCAAAAAAGACAAAGACTTAGTCGTTAATGGCTTAAAAAGAATAAGCTAAGAAATACTTACTATTTAATCTCTTACAGCTCTAATTCCCCGCACTTTATGTGCATTTTTGCACATAGATTTCTTTTGTGTTATATTGGGAATATATTCACAAACAGGGTCTAAACGCACAAAGGTACAAAATCAGCAATAGGATTTTAGATAATTGGTTGTCGATGTTTTGCAATAACGCGGGAGATAGTGGCCTCAGATACATTATAAAGGCGAGCCATTTGTGCACCTGATTTACGGCCTGAGAGAACATTTTCGATGATATCCTTTTTTTGATCTTCCCGGAGTTTTGGCCTTCTGCCGCCGACGCGACCTTCAGCTCTTGCGGCATCAAGCCCAGCTTTTGTACGCTCCCTGATCATTTCCCGTTCAAATTCTGCAAATGCACCAACCATTTGCATCATCATCCGTCCTGCAGCATTTGTTGTATCTATGGACTCGGTTAGACTTTTAAAGCCAGCTCCGGCTTTATCAATGCGCTCCATTATAACCAGAAGATCTTTTAGAGATCGAGATAAACGATCAAGTTTCCAGACAATGACGACATCATTTTTGCGAAGTTGATCAAGCATGGTGTGCAAAGCCGGACGATCCCATCGACCACCGGATGCTTTTTCATCGAACGTTTTTTCAACCCCAGCTTCTTTGAATGCTTTGAGTTGGAGCCGTGCATTCTGATCATCCCCTTTCGAGATACGAGAATATCCAAAAATCACATTTCAGTCCTTTCATAAACGTTCGTTTAAACAAGCTTATTCCATGATCAGTGTTTCCGTACAGTTTTAACTTGCAAAAACCTGTTTCATATCTAAAACAAAAGGTAATGGATTTTTGTAAAAAAAGAAAGGTCTTATGGCATGCCACGCATGAATATTCTCAGCAAGAGTGAAAAAGAGGCATTTGAAAGCCCTCCTATTTTTAATACTGCACAGAGAAAACAGTTCTTTGATGTTCCTTCTGACATAATGGAAATTGTCGAGAGGCTTCGTTCTCCTAGCAATAAAATTGCTTTTGTTTTGGGCTACGGATATTTCAAAGCCGGAAAACGGTTTTTCTCTCCAAGGTCTTACCACCAGAGTGATATGGAGTATGTCTCCCGTAAATTAGGATTTGATCCCGTTTCTTTTGATCTGACGGCGTATCCTCAAAGAACCGCTCATTATCATCAAAAACTGATATTGGCGTCCTGCGGTTTTAAAATCTGGGATTCTGACGCAGAGAAATTTGTGAAGCAAGAAATCCGCTCTATGTTATTTTTAAATCTGAAGCCAAAGCTGATTTTCTGGCGGTGCGTGGATTTGTTAATCAGGGAGAAAATTCAGATCCCCAGCTATAACAGAATTTCCGATATGATCCTGAAGGCATTGCAAATCCGCAAAAGGGAACTGACAGGCTTGATACAGTCTACTCTAAGCCTTGAAAACCAGAAACTACTAGACGACTTATTCCTAAAAGCTGATGAAACCGATCTGAGCTCTGCCAAATCACCGTACAAGCTGACAACACTGAAAAAACTATCACAATCCAGTAAACCGGCCAAAGTCAGCGAAAAACTGGATGATTTGTTCTATCTCAAGAATCATTATCATCAGCTACAGCCTGTGTTTTCAGCGTTAAATCTGGATCATGATGCGATGCGTTATTACGCGGGCAGCGTGATCAAGTCCAGAATTTTCCAGATCTCACGGAGAGAGGAGGAAGACCGTTATTTGCACGTTATTGCTTTCATCGCTCATCAGTTTTTCTCATTGCAGGATAATTTGGTAGATGTGTTCTTAAGCACTGTTAAAACGTTTGAAAATGCATCCAGCCGTAAGCATAAAGACCAATGTTTTGAACGCAGAAAAGAGCAAACACGCTCCATGCAAGAGCTACTGGAGAAAATCGAAAGCGACGTGTTTGGTATTCTGGACGGTATCCAGTCCGTGCTCGATAATACAAGTATTGATCCGACCTCAAAAATTACTCAAATTGTAAGGTTGCTCAAAAGCAACCAGCCTCATATTCGAAATGCAAAAAGCCGACATCATAGTGTTAAACAAGATATAGAGGACTACGCAACAGATGAGCAATATTATGATATTCTTGAATCTCGCTCTTTGAAACTGCAAAAACGTGTTAGCGGCATCATTAAGATTATGGAGTTTCAGGCTGAATGCAGTGCCGGTGATTTGGCGGAAGCTGTACAGTATTACAGGGAAAAAGATGGGGCTATCGGTAAATCTGCACCATCAGGCTTTCTGTCACCAACGGAATATAGAGCTGTTTATGGTGAAGATGGTTCCTTTCGCACGTCTTTATACAAGGTGTTCTTGTTTCAGCATATTGCCTCGGCCTTAAAATCCGGCACGTTCAATTTACAGCATTCCTATAAATACCAGTCTTTAGACAAATATATGATCAGTAAAGAAAGGTGGGAGACTGAAAAAGAGATATTGATGAATAGAGCTGGTATGCAGGAATTTAGCGACCCTCACCAGATTCTGGGTGTTTTAGATGAGGTTCTATACCAGCAATTTCAATCAACAAATACCAACATCGCCGCAGGAGCGAATTTATTTCTGAAGACCAGCAAAAACAAGGCCTATAGTGTGGCCACACCGAAACAGGAGGAAATTAATTCCGACCCACTCAAACCCTTTTTCCCAGAGCAAAATTATGTGCCGCTTACAGAAATTCTTGCGACTGTTCATCAGCACAGCGGCTTTTTAACTGAGTTCCAACATTGGCAACAACGCCATATAAGAAACAATGCTCCCGATAAGCTTCTTTATGCCGGGATCATGGGGTTAGGCTGTTCCATCGGTACACGCAAAATGGCCAGAATTTCACCAACGATCAAAGAAAACGCCCTGCAACATGCTGTAAATTGGTATTTTTCTCTTGAGAATGCACAAGCTGCCAATAGCGCCATCGTCAAATTCATGGATCAAATGGATTTGCCGAACATTTACAGGAAAAGCCAGGATGTCCTCCATACAGCCAGTGACGGCCAAAAGTTTGAGGTGCGCTCAGAATCTTTGAACGCCAATTATTCCTTCAAATATTTTGGTAAAGGTCAGGGCGTTAGCGCCTATACATTTATTGATGAACGCAATCTTCTTTGGCATTCCCTTGTTTTTAGCGCTTCAGAGCGTGAAAGCGCTTATGTCGTGGATGGCCTAATGCGCAATGATGTTATCAAGAGCGATGTCCATTCTACAGATACGCATGGTTACAGTGAGGCGATATTTGCCACAACACATATGCTCGGGTTTTCTTACGCACCGCGCATCAAAAATCTGAAGAAGCAAAAGCTCTATATTTTCAAATCACAGCAATACGCTGATAAAAGCGAGTGGTATATCAAGCCTAATAATTACGTGAATACTGATTTAATTATCCAGAACTGGGATGATATATTAAGATTGATTACAACCATAAAACTCAAGGAAACCAGTGCATCTGATATATTCCGGCGGTTTAACTCCTATTCGAAACAGAACGTTCTATATAAAGCTCTAAAAGCTTTTGGACAAATCATTAAATCGCTTTTCATTCTCAGATATTTAGACGATGTGCAGCTCCGTCAGGATATTGAAAAACAACTCAACAAAGTCGAATTGGCTAACAGATTTACACGGGCAATTGCTGTGGGAAACCCGCGCGAATTTATGCACGTTGAAAAAGAAGAGCAGGAAATAGCTGAAAGCTGTAACCGCTTAATCAAAAATGCCATCATCTGTTGGAATTATCTGTATTTATCACAAAAACTAGCCGCGGCAGAGAATGATAATAACAGGCGGCTTTTACGGAGTGCCATTTCAACACATTCGCCAATGTCATGGGCGCACATTAATTTGCTCGGAGAATACGACTTTTCTGATGAAAAACTCAAAGATTCATTCGGTATTAAACCGCCGAAAATGGCCGCATAAGAAAATCCTTATTGCTGATTTTGTACCTTTGTGCGTTTAGACCCCACATCAAGATCTGGAAGCTCTCCTCGCCTTCCGCTTACTTGGCAATAACAGACGTTACCCCAGAGAAAAAATGTCCCTGATCGTGAAGGAACTTATTAATAACCCGCATAAGGAGAATTGATCGATGCCTTTGCCTACTTATTATATAAGCGAAACCGCTTGTGATGACTGGCGCCAGATTGCTCTTCTCACCTTAAAAAACGAAGGCGAAGCCGCCGCAAAACAACTGAGCAAAAAGTTTGATGCCGCGATACTAACCATGCATCGAGACATGAAAAATGCTAGAGAACTAAGGCTTCACGGCCAAAGCGTGCGCATTATTCATTGCCGCAATCACTTTATTCTGGGTGTCCTAAGAGTAAACAAACCCGTCCATATTTTCGCGATTTTACACGAGAAAACAGAAGTGATGCGTAAGACGGCCAAAAAATTAAGGTTTTTCGAAAAACCCTACTCCCACCGCGAATATCTGGAATCTGTGCGCAACAAAAAATACACCCGCGCAGATTATGACGCATTGACGTGGGATGATGGAAGCGGTTAAGTATCCTTTGACAAGTATAAGTAGCAATTGTATTATTTGTTGTACGGATAACGTACAACTGGTATAATGAAAGCATAAGAATGATTAAATCCTTCAAATGTAAGGAAACAGAAAGGATATGGAACGGTCGTAAATCCCGGTCTTTTCCGGGCGACATTCAAAACAGAGCTTTGCGAAAATTACGTCAATTAGATGCCTCGCAAACCTTAGATGACCTAAAACACCCACCGGGAAATCGTTTAGAGCCGTTAAAAAGTGATCGCATGGGACAAATGAGCATACGAATAAATAACCAATGGCGCATTTGTTTTGTTTGGAAAGATACTGAAGCCCACAACGTTGAAATAGTGGATTATCATTAAGGGGATAAAGCTATGACGAAATATTTAAAAAACCCACATCCAGGTGAAATTCTACAAGAAGAATTTTTAGAGCCACTTTGCATGTCACAAAATGAACTTGCGATAGCCATTGACGTCCCCTCTAACCGCATCAGCGAAATAGTACGAGGCCGACGCGGCATAACAGCAGATACAGATTTACGTCTGGCACGTTATTTTGATTTATCAGAGGGTTACTGGCTACGTCTGCAAAACGCCTATGACATGATGGAAGTTAAACGCAGTAAGGCCGAAAAGGCAATATACAGTATTAAGCCACATCATATAAGTTCTACAGAAGCCCACTGCAGAGCCGAAAGAATAGTACACCCTCCCAAACGGGTTGCGGGATCAGCGCTAACCATTCATCCCAACAAACCAACCCGACGTAGTAATAAACGGAAAAAACAACCCGCATAAGCTCAACCATGTCCTGCATCACCGAGGCTGTCATTGCGAGGAACGTATGTGACGAAGCAATCCACTTGTACCCTTGAGGGTATAATCTATCCTTGAGATTCTGGATTGCCGCGTCTGGCCTTCGGCCCTCCTCGCAATGACAGTTAAATCCCCCTCCAAATCAACCCGACCCAACACAGCCCCCTTTTACAAACCGCAACAAAACGTTATTTGATGCAGAAAGCTTGCTTATGTTACCTTGCACAACGATTTGAATAATTCAGATAGTTGAAGCCTGATGTCACTCCCGGAAGATCTTAAACAAAACCTAGACCCGCAAATCCACGAGATAACGCGCAAAATGACCAAGTTGCGTCGTGATTTTCACCAATACCCTGAAATTGGGTTTGAGGAAGACTACGCGCATGGCAGAATTAAGGACTTACTTTATGAGTGGGAGCTACCTCACGAGGTCTTAGCAAAAACGGGGCTTGTTGTAACTCTGGAAGGTTTGCAAAACACCTCTAAAAAGATCATCGCTCTGCGCGCAGATATGGATGCCTTGAGCGTTCATGAAGAATCCGACGTATCCTGGAAATCTAGGAATAAAGGGAAAATGCACGCTTGTGGCCATGACGGTCATATGGCATCGGTGCTCGGCGCCCTATCCTATCTGAAGGACCACCGCGAATTTAACGGAACCGTGAAAGTTATATTCCAGCCCGCCGAAGAAGGTAAGGGTGGCGCGAAAAAGATGATCGAAGAAGGCATAATCAAGAAGCACAAAATAACGGCCATGTACGCCTTTCATAACTGGCCGGACATCCCCTTTGGCAAAGCTGCCATTCACACCGGCCCAGTTATGGCATCCAGCACGAATTTCGAGATTACTATACAGGGTAAAGGCTGTCATGGAGCTATGCCAGAACAAGGTAATAACCCGATACCTGTGGCTTTCGAAGTTGGCCAAAAGCTTGGGACGCTCAATGATGAATGCTTACGCGCCAACCCTGATGAAAAAATCATTCTCAGTGTTTGTAGTGTAGAAGCGGGAAACAGCGCCGCTATGAACATTATTCCTTCTAGCACAAAAATGACCGGTACATTTCGCACATATAATCTTGAAATTAAAGATACCTTGCGCGAACAAATTAGCAAAGAAGTGGATTCGATAGCCTCTAGGTACGATATTCAGACGCAAGCAAACTTCCCTACGTCCACCGCCCCCACAATTAACAACCCTGATAAAGCCGAGATAAGCCGCAAAGCTCTAGCCAAAGTTATAGGCGATGAGAATATTGAATGGGACGCAAGGCCCGCTATGACGGCCGAGGATTTTGGCGAATTTTCTTCACTGGTTCCGGTGAGCTACATCTGGATAGGCAACGCCTGCCCTGATGATGCGAATAGCCCGCATAGCCAACCGCTCCACAATCCGAAATACGGCTTTAACGATGATATTATACCCATCGGCGTGCAGTATTTCGCGAATGTTGTTAAGGCCGAAATGCCTATCAGCGAAGACTTTGACCCGGATGCCCCTCCAAGCCGATTGTCGCTATTCATCAGCTCCCTCCGCACGCGCATAAGCCATATTTGGGAGTGGTTGAAGGCGAAAGCGCGGTTTTGGAAGAAGAAGTAATCCCCTCCCTGCATACTTATAGAAGCAGTGCATAATTTACCTCCAATATTAAGATTATGTTAAATTAATGTCGTTGCAATATAAAAAATTACTTTCGGCGATAAAGTGAGAACTACAGGAGACGACCATGGGGCAAGGCAACGCACTAATGTTCAATGAATTAACTGCTATAAAGCAAACTCTTAGACGACTAAAGAGAGAAAGAATAGAGAATTCACCAGACGGTGAATCTCATGAAAAAGACCCTGAAATGCTCACTCCAGAACCTAGAATTCATAATGGCATTAATCCTGATTCTGAACATTCTGAAGGGTATTCACGACAAGATTACTTACAGTTTCAAGAAGAGATTAAACGACAACAAGAGCTACGTGATGAAAACAATCACACTCCGCCTCAAGACACAGTTACTGTCGATGGAGATGGTATTCCAGAGATCACAATTGGCGGTAACTCAGGTGAAAATGAATTTGTTCCAGAGTTAGAGGACGATACACCTCCAAAACATCTTGAAGATATGATGTGGCTACACTATTCCGGACAGAAAATGTATAAAAGTCTAAAAACAAGGAATAGCCATAATGTCATCAAGGAAATACAAGCAATATCCCGCGGAATTCAGGGAATCCTCAGCTAAGCTCGCATTAGAATCTGATCAACCGATGAGCCAAACAGCTCGCGAACTTGGGGTTCCTCCAAAGAGTTTATATAGCTGGGTAAAAGCATATTCAGATAGTAATGAGAATTTGCGCCTTGCAAAAGAACCTGCATCAGAAGAAATTAAACGTTTAAAGAAAGAGCTATCAAAAGTCACTCTTGAAAGAGATATACTAAAAAAAGCAGCGGCGTACTTTGCCAGGGAAGCTCTATAAAGTACGTCTGGATTACAGAGCATCGTCATCTTTTTTCTATTGCCGCCATGTGCTATTTTCTGCGCGTATCTCGCAGCTCATATTATCAATGGCTCAATCCTTCAAAAACAAATAGGGAAAAAGAAAATCAAGAATTAACCAATGATATCAAGCAAATATTTGTTGAAAGCCGTGGATTGTATGGCACGAGGCGTATCAGGCGTAGATTAGCTCAGTTAGGGAAGTTTGTTGGTCGCAGACGCATTGCACGACTAATGAAAGCTGCGCAGTTATATTGCAGAACCAAGCGCAAATTCAAGGTCACAACTAACTCCAAACATAATCATCCCATATCACCCAATTTACTACAAAGGCAATTTAACGTTTCAAGGCCAGACCAATATTGGGTTGGTGATATTACTTATATTCCGACCAGTAAAGGGTGGTTATATCTAGCCACGGTGATTGACCTTTATTCTCGTCAGGTTGTTGGCTGGTCAATGAGCAATCGCATGCAGGCCAAGCTTGTTAATGACGCGCTGCTCATGGCTATTTGGAAGAGGAAACCAGCCAAAGGGTTGATTTGGCACACTGATCAGGGAAGCCAGTATGCCTCGATAAGCCATCGAGCTGTTTTGAAAGATCATGGCATTATTCAAAGTATGAGCCGTAAGGGAAATTGCTGGGACAATGCAGTGGCTGAAAGCTTCTTTCACACACTTAAAACCGAGTTAACACATCATCATAAATTTAAAGATAGAGAGGAAGCTAGGCATGTAATATTTGAATATATAGAAGTTTTTTACAATCGTATCAGAATTCATTCAGCTAATAATTATAGATCACCTGTGGATTTTGAGAAAATTGGGAAAGTCGCGTAAAAAACTGTCCGTTAAACTGTTGCCAGATCACTTAGTAAAACCGTAATTATTGCATTTGATATTTTCTTATTGGTATTTTCCTTTAAGTAAGCCGTCTCTTTCAATAATTGTTCATAAGATTGACTGAACGTATTGTAATAAGCCCTTACGATAAGCTCTGTTAGCCAAGCGTATTCGTTTGTATTTGATTTTAAAACTAAGTCTTCGTGTTGATTTCTTGTAACAAGACATTGCACAGCAAGGTATGGCTTTTCTCCAATATATTTGCCTTTATCTTGAACATTGTTTTGTATTCTCTCAATATCTTCGCGATAGTATTCATCACAATCATCTTTATGTGCGATCCATATATGTGCACCCCACAATGGTGGTTTTGAAATTAATTTTTTATCATTTCCAGCAGCATAATTACCGTTAGTGTTTGTATAAATCGTTAATACTTTATATTTTTCTATTTCTAAGGTTTTGTTGTTTGCTTCGAAATTATGAAGGTGATTGTAATTGGATGTGTAGGCATCAATTTCTAAACCCATTTTTTCTGTTATTTTTTCTTTTGGAAGATGATCGGCGATACACTGCGCAAAGGTCATGTTCAGGCACATATCAGATATATGCTCGAATTCTTTTTTTTGAGCAATTTTGGTTGTCTTGGAAACATATCTAAGGAGTTGTCTTAATGCCTTGAATTTGCGGTTTGGGTCTTCAATTTTATTATAAATAATAAGAGATAATTCTGTCGGATTATGCTGTAGATCGTAGAAGGGGATGATGTTTGTAGCATTTTTGAATTTGTGTTTGTTCTCCGTAAAAATCTCTAATGCTTTCACATCGTTATTTGCAGCATAGAAAGAGATTAGTTTTTTTATGGTGGTCTTATCAGGGTTGTTCGTGAGAGCTCTTTTTTCTATTAATTCAGGAAGACTAGGATTTATATCATTATCTAAGCTTTTCTTTGCTATCATCTCAAGTAGGTAGTTGATTTCGCGCTTTAAATCCCTTTTATATTTTATGCCTGATATGTGGTCATAAAAATCACTCACTTTTATGTATAGGTTTATGATTTGGTCTTTGTTTAAGTGTTTGGCTCCATTGGATAATGAGCTAGGGGAGCATGTCGTTTCTTTAAGGAAACGCTCAATTAGATCGACTCTATTTTGATAAGAAAATACTTGAATAGCACTCTTGCATAATGATCTATGAACATCTTTCTTTTTAAGGTAGGTAAATGCATCACCGTACTGCTTTTGCAGCATATATTGCTCAAGGATGCCCGTGCGGTTATAGCGGTTTTCAATTGTACTAGAGGATATGTTTAGAGAACTTTTATAATATTCTTCTGCTTTTTCTGTGTTTCCCAGATGGGCGTATCCGAGTGCTAAAGCATATGTAGGTCCAAACAGGGTTCTTTGATTAAAGTCGGGTTGAGCGGGAAGTTGTGAATATATTTCTTCTAGGTTAGTTATTTGTTTGCACAACTTTTCCTTTCCTGATGGGCAGTCAGTAGTGCTTGTAGCAAAAAGCGGGGAGCTGAAGAAGATAATAGTGCAGAAAATGCTTGTGTTTAATAGCCATCTAAATTTCATAAGGATTGCCTTTTTAGGATATGTCGGCGCTAGCTTAACAACCATAAATAAAATAGTCACTATTATTTGTTGCAACAATCCCCTACGGGGATAATCTCAACTAAGGCTCTAACGAACCTAAGTTTCATTAAAGAAACCCGGGTGTTTATTCCCGGGTTTTTTGAAGTTTGGTTTTTTACTTTACTTAAGTTGTCCTAGAACGCGGCTCTTTTATGGAGGGTGTTTTGGGAGTTTAGGATATCTTTTGCGTAATATTCCCAAATCTTCTCAGCGATACGGCGTTCCTCGTTGGTTGGAATAACATGCGTTTCAAATTTTGGCATGAACTCCAGATGTTTGAGGATAGTATTGCGAACGTCTTCGGAGTTCTCGCCAATTCCTGCGGTGAATACAAGCCCGTCTATGCCGCCGATTGATACAGCCATTGCTGCGATATATTGTGCGGTTTTAAATGCAAAATATTCTACAGCAAATTTGGCGTCCTCATCATCGCTTTCGGTTAAGGCTTTGATATCGTTGCTTATGCCTGATAGTCCTAGTAGCCCGGATTCCTTATAGAGAAGCTTTTCCATCTGTTTGATGTCATAGCCCATATGATCCATGATATACAGGACTGCGCCAGCATCAATTGCGCCTGTGCGTGTTCCCATAGGTAGGCCGTCAAGAGCCGTCATGCCCATTGTGGAATCGATGCTTTTGCCTTCTTTAAGGGCGCATAAACTCGCTCCGTTTCCAAGGTGAGCAACAACAACTTTGCCTTTGGCTAGTTCCGGGTGATTTTTCTCAAGCTGTTCGGCGATCCAGTCATATGACATGCCGTGGAAGCCGTAGCGCAGCACACCTTGTTCTGCCATTTCTTTAGGCAAAGCGAAGTGCGTAAATAAAGGCTCATGATTGGCATGAAACGCCGTATCAAAGCATCCATATTGCAAGATGTTTGGTACTTTATCGGCCAAGATGTCGACTGCGATCAAGTTATGGGGTTGGTGCAATGGCGCAAGGTGGGTGATGGAGTGGAGGTACTCTAGGGTATCGTCACTTAAGAATTCTGGAGTAGAGAAGCGTTCGCCACCATGAACAACGCGGTGTGCAGCGGCTTTGATATCTTCAAGAGCAAAATCATTATGCGCGAGCCATGCCAAGACGTGGTCAAAGGCATCTTCATGCGTTTTTAGTGGACACACAGGCAGATCCTGAGTTTCACGGCCAATGGTTTTAGCCGAGAACCTGGAGTCTCCGCCTATCTCGTTCACAGTTCCTTGAGCGAGGAGGGGGAGATCCGAGGTTAGTCCGAAAAGGCGGAACTTGGCGCTGGACGATCCTGAGTTGATTACAAATAAGTATTTCTGTTGCATTATTTAATCTTTCCTTGTCTGCGAGCGTGAGCCATAGCTTTGGCAACTGCACATGATAGTAAGCGCGTTCTAATTGAGTCAGCGCGGCTGGTCAGGATGATTGGAACGCGGGTTCCAAGCATTATACCGGCAGCGTTTGCTCCGCCCAAGAAGATGAGTTGTTTGGCCAGGATATTTCCTGATTCGATGTTTGGAGCAACGAGGATGTCGGCGTCTCCGGCAACACTGGAGACAATTTTCTTGGTTTTAACAGCAGCCATGCTAACGGCGTTATCGAAGGCTAGGGGGCCGTCGAGGTCGCCGCCTGTGATTTGGCCGCGGTCAGACATTTTACAAAGAGCGGCTGCATCAAGCGTGGAAGGTATGCTTCCCGTCACTGTTTCCACAGCGGAAAGGATAGCAACCTTTGGCAGGCGCTGCTTCTCTTCCTCAAACAAGACGTTCCATAGGTCAATTGCGTTTTGGCAGATATCAACTTTGGAGGCCAAATCCGGCGTGATATTGGCAACTGCATCGGTAATCATTAATGGTTTGTGATACGTAGGAACGTTTAAAAGGAAGACGTGAGAGATCCGGCGCTCTGTACGTAGCCCTGAGGAAGAGGGGACGACAGCTCCTAAAAGTTCGTCTGTGTGAAGATTTCCCTTCATAATGGCTTCAACTTCACCTGCTACAGCTAGTTTAACGGCAACTTTAGCAGAGTCATGGCTGTGCTCGGAGTTAACGATTTCCCATTTGTCTGCGCCTTCTACGCCACTTTCTTTTATGGCGTCTAGAATTCGGTCTTTGGGGCCAATCAATACAGGCTCTATTAGTTCTTCTGTAACGGCGTCGGCAACTGCCTCGATTCCGCTAGGGCTAACCGGGTGAACTACAGCAACGCGAAGGGCGTCATGTTCGCGGCTTTTTGCCAATGTGTCTTCGTAGTGATATTTACCGTGAACGGAAATCATCGGTGTGTCAGGGCGAAGGATCTTGATTTTGCGGATGGGAGCTAGAACTTTCGCGGTTCCATCAGCAACAATTTCACCCTTTTCGTTGGTGCAAACACAGTCAAAGATCACGGTTTTATCTTTTTTGATCTTCTTTTTGACAGTGACTTTTGCTGTAATAGTTTCATCAACTTTAATGGGTTGTTTGAATTTTATGTCTTGTTCTAAGTAACCTGTGCCAGGGCCTGGAAGTTCAGTTCCTAAAACAGAGGAGATTAAGCTGCCGGACCACATGGAGTGTCCTACAATGCCGCTTAAGCGTGTTTTTTCTGCATATTCGGCATCTAGGTGAGTGGGGTTTACATCCCCGGATACAGCAGCGAATAAATGAATTTCTTGCTGGGTTAATTGGCGTGTTATTTGAGCAGATTGCCCTATCTTAATTTCGTCAAAGACATGGTTCTCTAGCATTTCACTGGACATTACATAAACCTTTCGTGGTGTAGACGTAAACGAACTCGAGGCGGTTAAATTGAATTTAAGAACTTTTAAACAGTGGGGTTTTGTAGCGATGCTCCAAAACAAATAAGGACGACTTTATTAAATTAGCATTGTATTATAATGCTTGGATTTGGTCATTTCTTGTGTTGTATAAAACACTAAATTCCTTAAAGAGGGGTTAAAAAGGAAAAATATTAGCCTATTGCAGGCAATATTGTAGATACGGATTCTATCATAAGAGGGTGAAATAGCAATTTTTGCATGTGCGAAATGGACTAAAAACTGTTAGTTTTTGAAGCTCGTTTTGGTAAGTATTAAGTATAGCTGTGTTTAATTGGCGTTAGTCGCAGAAGTTCTTATCTTTGCAAAATATTTCGTGCATTTTTTCGATTAGGGCACGTATTTGCGGGGAAGATATTGTGTAGTAAACGTGCTGTCCTTTTTTTCGCGCTTGAACATAGCCCTGATCTCTAAGCCATTTTAAGTACTGTGATACTTGAGATTGGCTGGCTAGCGCCTTTTCTTGTTCAACGATTTCACCTGCTGACATTTCATTTTGTTCAATCAAGTTGCATAGAATGCTTAGTCGCACTGGATGGTTCAGTGTCTTGATAGCTTCTAAAGCGCCCTTCATGTCTTCGTGTTTCACTGTGGTTGTTTCCTTAAACATGTTTTGTTTGTCTTCGTTGGTGACGACGGCTGTATGTTTTTTCTTGACAATATATTAATAATTATTAAATTAAAATATATTAATATAACTTTATCCGTACGCAGGAGTTAAGTCAATGAATATAGATCGTATCATTCTAGCATTTGCAGGAACCATTGTCTTAGTGAGTATGATCCTGGGATTATATGTTACGCCGATTTGGTTTGCGTTAACAGGTTTTGTGGGGCTAAATATGATTCAAGCTGCTTTTACTGGTTTTTGTCCACTTGCAATTATCCTTAAGCGTATGGGTGTTAAGTCCGGGCGTGCATTTAAGTAGGGAATAAAGACATGATGTTGTTATCCGAGCTGGCTGCTGAAAAACCAAGATGGTTCACGCGATTTGCCATATGCTTAAGCGTTCTTTTTATAGTGGGTGTTGCCGCGCCGTCCATAGCGCCCGAGAAATTCCCGCAGCTTTCTCCATTACAGATAGATACTGATCCTGAAAATATGCTCTCGGCGCAAGAGCCTGTGCGTGTGTTTCATAATGCGCGTAAAAGCGAGTATAATCTTTACGATATTATTGTGGTGGGGGTGGAGAACAAAACCGATCCAAACGGTGTGTTTAATGTTCAATCGTTGCAAAATATATATGAGCTTGGCGAATATGCTCGCGAGATAACATGGGAAGGCGCTGATGGGGCGCAGGAAGGCGTTGTTGGCGCAGAGATTATTTCGCCGTCTAATGTTGATAATATCGAGCAAGGCGGTTTGGGGAGCGTGCGCTTTGAATGGTTGATGAAAGCGCCGCCGTCAAGCGAGGCGGATGCCAGGGCGCTGGCGGAGAAGGCCAGTAATATTCCGTTTTTGAGGGATACGCTGGTTTCTGGAGACGGGCAGGCGATAGCGCTTTATATACCGATTACGTCCAAAAGCGTGAGTTATAAGGTTTCCAATATGCTTCGTGAGAAGATAGAGACGCTGGGCGGCAATGATACGTATTATATCACGGGGCTTCCAGTTGCGCAGGACACGTTCGGTGTAGAGATGTTTGTGCAAATGGCGATTTCTGCGCCTATGGCGATGCTTCTGATTTTTGCGCTGATGTGGTATTTCTTCCGTAGTGTGAAGCTGATTATCTCGCCGATAATCGTGGCAATGGTGTCTGTGATTGTGACGATGGGCGCGTTGGTGATGAGCGGGCATACCGTGCATATCATGTCTTCGATGATCCCGATCTTTATTATGCCGATCGCTGTTCTGGACGCGGTGCATATTTTGTCTGATTTTTTTGATGTGTATCCGAAATATAAAGACCGCCATAAAACTATTATCCATGTGATGAAAGAGCTTTCGATGCCGATGTTCTTTACCTCGCTGACTACGGCGGCGGGGTTTGGTTCTCTTGCCTTTACACCAATTCCTCCTGTGCAGGTCTTTGGGGTGTTTATCGCGTTTGGTGTGTTTATGGCTT
>Ga0209475_10002898_pt1 | contig 16530 bp, 15 predicted proteins | sample tdDd471_FD_187128 | JGI IMG/M metagenome (GOLD analysis project Ga0209475, IMG submission 187128) | Marine sediment microbial communities from the Atlantic coast under amendment with organic carbon and nitrate - tdDd47.1 (SPAdes)... | ecosystem: Environmental > Aquatic > Marine > Coastal >... | reverse complement strand
GGACCCGCCGAGCGCCTCGACCTTGGTGACCTCGGCGCCGAAATGGTAGTGGCGGTAGAGATCGAATGCCCTAGCGAAATCGCGGAAGTACTGTTTCAGTTCCCGGTGCGAAGGATAGTCAGCGACCCCTTCGCGCATCGGGAAATCGGTGAACTCGGTCATCGTTTTGGACGAGATCAGATGGGCGCTGTCGTACATCGTCGATTTCGGCCCGTCGATGTCCCACAGCCCGCCCACGTCCGAATGCAATTCGAACCCCTGGAACGGGATGTCCTGTTCGGCCAGAACCTTGGCCGCAGCCAATCCCATCGGTCCGGCCCCGATAAGGGCGAACCTGTCGCGCGTTTCCGTCATGTTTCCTCCCTGCGTTGTGCTTATATTGAACATGTGTATAAAATAACGCAATATGCATTTGCATGAAGGAGGGGCGAATGGGAAAAGTCGTGGAAGAACAACGCCAAAGGGCCCCCTCAAAGCGGTCATTGCAGACCCGGAGCCGCATTCTTGACGCGGCGGAAAGGATCTTTGCCCAGCGCGGTTTCGACGCTGCGACGATTCGCGACATCGCCGCCGCGGCGGGGGTGCAGGCGGGGCTGGTGCACCACCACGGCGGCGGCAAGGAAGCGCTGTTTCACCAGACCGTGGCGCGCCGCGCCAAGGAACTGTCGCGCCTGCGGCTGGAGGCGCTGGAGGCGCGCCGGGCGGCGGGGCCGATGGCGCTGCGCGACGTGGTCGCCTGTTTCCTGGGACCTTATGTCGAAAGGGCGCGGGATGGTGGACCGCAATGGCTGGCCTATGCGCGGCTGGTGGCGCATGTCTCGGCCGATCCGCGTTGGCGCGCACTGGCGGCGGAGTGGTTCGACCCGACGGCGGGTCGTTTCATCGACGAGATCGCCGCGCTGTACCCCGATGCGCCGCGCCAGGCGGTGGCCTCAGGCTTCGTCTATTCCGTCGCGGCGATGCTGGCGCATGTCACCTCGGGCTGGCGGGTCGGGGCGCTGGCGGGCGAAGCGGCGGGTGAAATTCAGGCGGAGGACCTGGTGGCGTTCTGCTCGGCGGGGATCGAGGCGGCGTTGCGCCCGCTTTGACGTAGCGGCAGGACGGCGGGGACGTTGCGTAGTGCGCCCTCGCGCGGATTGCGTTTGACCGGCCACGGCCTAGGATCGCGGACGAAATCGCATTTCCGGGAGGAACGGATCATGAGCCTGATCACAAAGACATCCGTCTGGGCGCAGGAAGAACACGGCCTGTTCGCCGACAGCGTCGGCCGCTTTTACGATGATGAACTGGTGCTGAACATCGACCGTTGGGTCGATCAGGGCATGGTCGACCGCGCCTTCTGGACCAGGGCCGGGGAGGCCGGGATCATGGGCGGCGCGATCGCCGAGGAGTTGGGCGGCTCCGGCGGCGGCATCGGGTTTGACGCCGTCACCGTCTATGAGCAGGGCGCGCGCGGCGACAGCGGCTGGGGCTTTTCGATCCAGTCCATCGTGATGCACTACCTGGTCAGCTTTGCCACCGAGGAGCAGAAGGCGCGCTGGCTGCCGAAACTGGTCTCGGGCGAGATGGTGGCGGCCATCGCGATGACCGAGCCGGGCACCGGATCGGATCTGCAGGCAGTGCGGACGACGGCGGAGAAGGACGGCAATTCCTACCGGCTGAACGGCTCCAAGACCTTCATCACCAACGGTCATACTGCCGACCTGATCATCGTGGTGGCCAAGACCGACAAGGCGGCGGGCGCCAGGGGCGTGTCGCTGATCGCGCTGGAGACCGAGGGCGCCGAGGGCTTCCGCCGGGGCCGCAACCTCAAGAAGCTGGGGATGAAGGCCAACGACACCGCCGAGCTGTTCTTCGAGGACGTCAAGGTGCCGATGACCAACCTTCTGGGCAGCGAGGAGGGGCAGGGGTTTTATCAGTTGATGAAACAACTCCCGTGGGAACGGCTGCTGATCGCGCTGAGTGCGCTGGGGGTAATCGATTTCGCCATCGCCGAGACGGTGAAATACGTGCAGGAGCGCAAGGCCTTCGGCCAGCGGGTGATGGATTTCCAGAATACCCGCTTCAAGCTGGCCGAGATGAAGACCAAGGCCGAACTGCTGCGCAGTTTCGTCAACGATTGCATCACCCGGCTGGAGGCGGGCGAGTTGGACGCCGCCACCGCCTCGATGGCGAAATACTGGGGCTCGCAGACCCAGAACGAGGTGGTGCATGAATGCCTGCAGCTCTTTGGCGGCTATGGCTACATGATGGAGTATCCCATCGCGCGGCTTTACGCCGACAGCCGGGTGCAGATGATCTATGGCGGCACCAACGAGATCATGAAGGAGCTGATCGCGCGCTCGCTTGACGTGTGAGCCGCGTGCGGCGGGCGTCGGAGCCTCCGGCGGGAGTATTTGGCACGAGAAGAAGGGAGCGTCGCCACGCAGGGCGGCGCTTCTGCGCTTTTCTCCGCTCCGATCTTGTGGTGATGTGCCCGGCGCAGGACAGCGACAGCAGAAGGGCCAGCCATGGATCGCGCCGAGATCGTTCACCGCAATTTCCTAAGACGGGTGGCTGCGCGGGATTTCCCGCAAGGGGCGCTGCCGCGCCCGGGGCTGCCGGACCCGGCGGCGGTGTCGTTGTTTCGCGCGCAATGCCTGAGCCGGGCGCTGGACCGCACCAGCCGGGCGATGCAGAAGGCGGGGCAAGGGTTTTACACCATCGGCTCCTCGGGGCATGAGGGGATGGCGGCAGTGGCCCATGCTCTGCGCCCCGATGACATCGCGTTCCTGCATTACCGCGATGCCGCGTTCCAGATTGCCCGGGCCGACCAGGTGCCGGGGCAGGACATGGCGTGGGACATGCTGCTGTCGTTCGCCTGTTCGTCGGAGGATCCGATCAGCGGTGGGCGACACAAGGTGCTGGGCTCGAAACGGCTCATGATCCCGCCGCAGACCTCGACCATCGCCAGCCACCTGCCCAAGGCGGTGGGGGCGGCCTATGCGTTGGGGCTGGCGCGGCGGCGACCGCCCGAGCATCGCGCGCTGCCCGAAGACGGGATCGCCGTCTGTTCCTTCGGCGATGCCTCGGCCAATCATTCCACCGCGCAGGGGGCGATCAACACCGCCGGCTGGACCGCGGTGCAGGGCGGGCCGTTGCCGCTCTTGTTTGTGTGCGAGGACAACGGCATCGGCATCTCGGTGAAGACGCCGAAGGGGTGGATCGCGGCCTCGATGGCGCAGCGGCCGGGGGTAAAATACTTCGCCGCCGACGGGCTGGACCTTTACGAGACCTTTGCCGTGGCGCGGGAGGCGGCGGACTATGTGCGCCAGCGGCGCAAGCCGGCGTTCCTGCATCTGCGCACCGTGCGGCTTTACGGTCATGCGGGGGCGGATGTTCCGACCGCCTATCTGAGCCGCGAGGAGGTCGAGGCGGAGGAGGCCAACGATCCGCTGCTGCATTCGGTGCGGCTGCTGGATCAGGCTGGGGCGCTGGACCCCGATGCGGCCTTGGCGATCTACGAGGAAACCTGCGCCCGTGTCGCGGCGCGGGCGGACGAGGCGGCGGCGCGGCCGCACCTGCGGACGGCCCCGGAGGTGATGGCGAGCATCGTGCCGCCGACACGGGTTTGCGCGCCCTCGAACGGGCCGTCGGAGGCGGCGCGGGCAGCGGTCTTTGGCGCCGATCTGAAGGCGCGGGACGAGCCACAGATCCTGTCACGGCAGATCAACTGGGCGCTGAGCGACCTGATGCTGGAGTACGGCGAGATCGTGCTGATGGGCGAGGACGTGGGCCGCAAGGGCGGGGTTTACGGGGTGACGCAGAAGCTGGTCGGGCGGTTCGGGCCGGACCGGGTGGTGGATACGCTGCTGGACGAGCAATCGATCCTCGGGCTGGCGATCGGTCTGGCGCACAACGGGTTTCTCCCCATCCCCGAGATCCAGTTCCTGGCCTATCTGCACAATGCCGAGGACCAGATCCGCGGCGAGGCCGCGACGCTGCCGTTCTTCTCGGACGGGCAGTTCACCAACCCGATGGTGATCCGGATCGCCGGGCTGGGATACCAGAAGGGGTTCGGCGGGCATTTCCACAACGACAACTCGCTGGCGGTGCTGCGCGACATTCCCGGGGTGATCCTGGCCTGTCCCTCGACCGGCGCCGACGCGGCGATGATGCTGCGCGAATGCATGCGGCTGGCGCGGGAGGAAAACCGCGTGGTGGTGTTCCTCGAACCCATCGCGCTTTACCCGATGCGGGATCTGCACGAGGCGGGTGATGGCGGCTGGATGACGCCCTATCCCGCCCCGGATGCGCGGATCGCGCTGGGCGAGGTCGGGGTGCATGGGACCGGCAGCGACCTGGCCATCGTGACCTATGGCAACGGGCATTACCTGTCGCGGCAGGCGCTGCCGGAGATCGCGGCGGCCGGGATGGCGGCGCGGGTGATCGACCTGCGCTGGCTGGCGCCCCTGCCCGAGGCGGCGCTGCTGGAGGCGGTCAAGGGCTGCGGCAAGGTGCTGGTGGTGGATGAGTGCCGCCGTTCCGGCAATATCTCCGAGGCGCTGATGACGCTGTTCGCCGAACAGGGCATCGCGGCGGCGCGGCTGACCGCAGAGGACAGCTTCATCGCCACCGGCCCGGCCTATGCCGCGACGATGCCGTCGCGTGCGGGCATCGTGGCCGCTGCGCGCGAACTGGCGGGGCGGGCATGAGCGGGGCGGAACAGGGGCTCTGGGCGCAGAGCTGCGTCGAGGCGGTGCAGGCGCCGCCGCTGGAGGGCGATGTCGGGGCCGACCTGGTGGTGATCGGCGGCGGGTTCACCGGCGTTTCGGCGGCCTTGCACGCGGCCCAGACCGGCGCCGGGGTGCGCCTGCTCGAGGCGCGGGATATCGGCCACGGCGGCTCGGGGCGCAACGTGGGGCTGGTCAATGCCGGGCTGTGGTCGCCGCCGGACGAGATCCGCGCCCAGATGGGGCAGTCGGCGGGCGACCGGCTGATCGCGGCGCTGGCGGGCGCGCCGGAGCTGGTGTTCTCGCTGATCGGGCAGCATGGCATCGCCTGCGAACCGGTGCGCGCTGGCACGCTGCATTGCGCCCATTCGGCCGCCGGCATGGCGGATCTACGGCGGCGGTTCACCCAGTTGCGCGCCAGCGGCGCGCCGGTGGAGTTGTTGCCGCACGATGACGCGGTGCGCCGGATCGGGTCGGAGGCCTATCACGGGGCGCTGTTCGATCCGCGTGCGGGCACGGTGCAGCCGCTGGCCTATGCGCGCGGGCTGGCGCGCGCGGCGGCGGCGGCGGGCGCGCATCTGCACGGGCAAAGCCCGGCGCAGGCGGTGCGCCGCGAGGCCGGGCTGTGGCATGTGGAGACCCCCGGCGGCACGGTGCGGGCGCGGGCGCTGCTCTTGGCGACCAATGCCTATCACCTTGGCTGCGCCGGTCTGCCGGCACCCTCCTACACGGCGGTGCATTTCTTCCAGCTGGCCACCGCGCCCCTGCCCGAGGCGCTGCGCGCACAGATCCTGCCGGCGGGCGAGGGCGGCTGGGACACCGGGCTGATCATGACCTCGTTCCGGATGGATGCCGCCGGGCGTCTGGTGATCGGAGCGATGGGGGATCTGGGTCATCCGGGCGGCGCGCTGCATCGCGGTTGGGCCGGGCGGGCGCTGGCCCGGCTGTTCCCGGCGCTGGCAGGGCAGGCGCTGGAGCAGGCCTGGTGCGGGCGCATCGCGATGACCGCCGATCACCTGCCGAAGGTGGTGCGCCTGGGGGCGGCGGGCCTGAGCGTGTTCGGCTATTCCGGGCGCGGCATCGGGCCTGGCACGCTGTTTGGTCGCGACCTGGCGGCGGCGCTGTTGAGCGATGATGAGGGCCAATTGCCGGTGCCGGTGATCGCAGGCTACGGCGAGCGGTTCACCGGGCTGCGGCAGGCGTTCTTCGAGAGCGGCGCCGCGCTCACGCATCTGCTCGGCGCGCGGCGCTAGGCCGGGCGCGTCAGGCCGGGCGCAGCCCGAGGATCTCGCGCGCCTGTGCCGGGGTGGCGACGGGACGGTCGTATTTGGCGCAGAGATCGGCAGCGCGGGCGATCAGCGCGGCGTTGGACGGTGCCAGCCTGTCGCGGTCGAGGCGAATGTTGTCCTCGAGCCCGGCGCGGGTGTGGCCGCCGGCGGCAATGGCCCATTCGTTGACCACGATCTGGTTCGGGCCGATCCCGGCGGCGCACCATTCGGCCCCCGGCGCGCGGGCTGCCATCACATGGGCGTAGAAATCGAACACCTCGCGGTCGGCGGGCATGGCGTTTTTCACCCCCATGACGAATTGCACGTAGAGCTTGCCGAAAAGCCGGTGCTCGCCGCTCATGCGGATCGCGTGCAGGATGTGCGAGAGGTCGAAAGCCTCGATCTCCGGCGTGATCTCATGTTTGATCATCTCCTCCGACAGCCAGGCGACCAGATCGGGCGGGTTCTCATAGACGCGGGTCGGGAAATTGTTCGACCCCACCGAGAGCGAGGCCATGTCGGGACGCAAGGAAAGCATGCCGCCGCGCGTCCGGCCGGCGCCGGAGCGGCCGCCGGTGGAGAACTGGACGATGACGCCGGGGCAGTGCTTTTCCAGTCCCTCTTTCAGCCGCGCGAATTTTTCCGGGTCCGAGCTGGGGGTGCCGTCGTCGTTGCGCACATGGGCGTGGATGATGCTGGCCCCGGCCTCGACCGCCGCGTGGCTGCTTTCGATCTGTTCCGGCACGGTGATCGGCACCGCCGGGTTGTCGGCCTTGGTCGGCACGCTGCCGGTGATCGCGCAGCACAGGATGCAGGGTCTGGTCATTCTCGAACCTTTCGCGGGGCGGGACGGGGATTTGCCCAAACTATATTCCCTGCGCTTACATGCAATGGGCCAGCCACCCGCGACCGGGTGCGGCGGACGGTTGCGCCTTTGGCCCGGGCTGCCTAGGCTGCGCATCGAGCTTCATCACAGGACGCAGACATGGCCCGGACGATCCATATCCTGAACGGACCCAACCTCAACCTTCTGGGCAAACGCGAGCCCGAGATCTACGGGTCCGAGACACTGGAGGACGTGGCGCGCGACTGCGCCGCGCTGGGCAGGGAACTGGGGCTGGAGGTTGCGCTGTTCCAGTCGAACCACGAGGGCGGGATCGTCGAGATGATCCACCGCGCGCGCGAAGCGGCGGCGGGGATCATCATCAACCCGGCGGCCTATTCGCATACCTCGGTGGCGATCCTCGATGCGCTCAACGCCTATGACGGGCCGGTGCTGGAGGTGCATATCTCGAACGTGCACAAGCGCGAGGGGTTTCGTCATCATTCCTACGTGTCGCGGCGCGCTGAGGGGGTTATCGCCGGTTTCGGCGTTCAGGGATACGCGCTGGCGCTGCGCCGCATGGCGGTGCTGCTGGGCTGAGGCAATTCGGGCGGTATTGGAATTGACGTGCATGCTTATGATAAGTATACACCCGGATGCCGCGACAGGGAGGAGACCGCCATGGCGGAGCGATTGGGAACGCTGGAGGATCTGCCGCAGGACTACCGCGATGCGATGACCGCGGCGGGGGTTGCGCCGCTTTGGCCGATGATGCGTAACGTGCTGCCGCACGGGGTGCCCAGGCCGCAGACCAGGCCGGGGTACTGGAACTATGACGCGCTGCGGCCGCTGCTGCTGCGCGCGGGCGAGCTGACGCCGGTGGAAAAGGCCGAGCGGCGGGTCCTGGTGCTGTCGGATCCGGGCCGGGGGCCGGGGGCGATGCAGGCGACCGCCTCGATCTATCTCGGGCTGCAACTGCTGCTGCCGGGGGAAACCGCGCCGGCCCATGTGCACACGCCCAGCGCGGTGCGGATCATGGTCGAGGGCAAGGGCGCCTTTACCGTCGTCGATGGGGAAAAGCTGCCGATGGAGGAAGGTGACCTGGTGCTGACACCGGGCGGCGAATGGCACGATCACGGCCATGACGGCGATGCGCCGGTGGTCTGGCTCGATGCGCTGGACCTGCCGGTCTTTGTCTATCTCGAAGGCTCCTATGCCAGGGAGGGGCCGCTGCAGGCGCAGCGCAACCGCCCGGATGCCAGCCAGGTGGAATATCTGTCCTCCGGCCTCGCGCCCAGCCGCAGCCGGTCGCGGGCGCGGCGTTATCCGATGATGCGCTATCCCTGGGGCCGGACCGAGGCGGCGCTGCGCGGGATGGCGGCGCAGGGCGGCGACGGGATTGCCGAGCTGGATTACATCAACCCCGAAACCGGCGAGGACGTGCTGCCCACCATGGGCTTTACCGCGATGATGCTGGCCGCGGGCCAGGTTGACGAGCCGCCGTTGCGGTCGTGCTCCTCGGCCTTTCACGTGGTCAAGGGGCGCGGCGTGACGACGATCGACGGCGCGCGGTTCAAATGGGGGCCGAAAGATACCTTTTCCGCCCCGGTCTTTGCCGATATCCGGCACGAGGCGGGCGAAGAGGCCTTTCTGGTGCGGGTCCATGACCGCCCGCTGCAGGACAGACTGGGATATTACGAGGAACGCGCGAAATGACCGATTACCTGTTCGAGCCGCCCGAGGTTCACTCCATCCCCGTGAGGGGCGAGGCGGCGGAATATCCGGTAAGCCGCATCTTCTGCGTCGGGCGCAACTATGCCGCCCATGCCGCCGAGATGGGCGTCGAGGTGGACCGCGAGGCGCCATTCTATTTCACCAAGTCGCCACAGGCCACGCTGGCCAGCGGCGCAACCCTGCCTTATCCGCCCGGAACCGAGAACTTCCATTACGAGATGGAACTGGCCCTGGTGATCGGCAAGCCGGTGTTCCGGGGGACGCCGGAGGAGGCCGGCGGCGCCGTCTACGCCTATGGCTGCGCGCTGGACATGACCCGGCGCGACCTGCAGCAGGCCGGAAAGGACAAGCGGCGGCCCTGGGACCTGGGCAAGGATGTCGAGGGTTCGGCGGTGTTTGCCCCGCTGACCCGCGCGGCGGAGCTGGGCGAGATCGGGCCGCAGCGCATCCACCTGGAGGTCAACGGCGAGGTCCGGCAGGACGCGCATCTGAGCGATCTGATCCACAGCGTGCCCGAGGTCATCGCCGACCTGTCGAAATACTACCATCTGGAACCCGGTGACGTGATCCTGACCGGCACGCCGGCAGGCGTGGGGGCCGTGGTCGCGGGCGACCGGATCACCGGCGGGATCGACGGGCTTGATCCTATCGCGCTGACGATCGGACCGGCGGAGTAGGACCGCCCGACCCGAGGGGGCCGGGCGTCGAATGGGGGCGGATTCAACGGCCGGGGGGCGACCCCGGCCGTTTGTCGGTTTCGCCCGGAAAAACAGCGATTGCGAATCTGCACGATTTTAGTTATGAACTATAACAGTTATTCAACATTGCCGCCTGTCGGGCGTGCCGAAACCGGAGAGCCACCATGACCCAGCCGATGCTCAAGGTCGATCTTCAGGGCGATATTGCCGTGCTCACCATGAACCGTCCGGGCAAGCGGAACGCGATGTGCGATCAGCTTCTGGCCGAAATCGACGGTTTTTTCTCCAATCCGCCCGAGGCGGCCAAGGTGGCGGTGCTGACCGGGACCGAGGGGCATTACTGCTCGGGGCTGGACCTGAGCGAGCACGTGGCGCGCGATGCCGAGGGCACCATGCGCCATTCGCGGGGCTGGCACGCGGTGATGGACCGGATCCAGTACGGCGGGTTGCCGGTGGTCTCGGCGATGCAGGGCGCGGTGATCGGCGGCGGGCTGGAACTGGCCACCGCGACCCATGTGCGGATCGCCGAGCCGTCGGCGATCTTCCAGCTGCCCGAGGGGCGGCGCGGGATCTATGTCGGCGGCGGCGCGAGCGTGCGGGTGGGTCGCATCCTGGGTGCCGACCGGATGATCGAGATGATGCTGACCGGGCGCAAGTACAATGCCGAGGAGGGCGTCGCGCTGGGTCTTGCGCATTACGCGGTGGGCGTGGGCGAGGCATTGCCCAAGGCGATGGAACTGGCGCGCAAGATCGCCGATAACGCGCCGCTGTCCAACTATGTCATGATCCAGGCGCTGAGCCGGATCGAGGATATGGACAAACAGGGCGGGCTCTTTACCGAAAGCCTCTGCGCCGCGCTGACCCAGACCAGCCCCGACGCGGTCGAGGGGCTGGCGGCCTTCCTCGAGAAACGCGTGCCCAGTTTCGGGCAGGGGCGGTGAGCCGCCCGGCGGCAAAGGGTCGGGCCGTCGCCGAGGCCGGGGTCGCGCGGGTCTCCGACGCGACGCTCTGCGGGTTCATCGGCTATCACATGAAGCGGGCCTTCAACGTGGTGCAGGCCGACCTGAACCAGGCGCTGAAGCCGCTGGATCTGCGCATGGTGACCTATTCGGCGCTGGTGCTGATCGTGGACAATCCCGGCCTGCGACAGTCGCAGCTGGCCGAGGCGCTGGATATCGAGCGGGCCAACCTGGTGGTCATCATCGACGAACTGGAGGGGCGCGAGTTGATCACCCGCGACCGGGTGCCGACCGACCGGCGCGCCTATGCGCTGCATGCCACGCTTGCCGGGCGGCGGCTCTACGATCGCGCGCTGGAGGCGGTGCGCGATCACGAAAGACGCATCCTGAACGGGATGGACGAGGAGAGCAAACAGGCCGTGATCCGGGCGATGTCCGTGATCCGGCGCGGTTCTGAGGGAGGATGAGACATGCAACGCACCACGCGGTTCCGGCCGCATGACGTTTTGCGCGAGGATCGGAACGACGGAACGATCCTGCTGCGCTCGGCCTATGATCTGAGCCCGGTCGCGGAGCGCACCGGCGACTGGCTGCACCAATGGGCGGCTGAGGCGCCCGACCGGGTGTTCCTGGCCGAACGCAGCGGCGCGGGCTGGCGCGAGCTGAGCTATGCTGCGACGCTGGACCAGGTGCGCGCGGTGGCCGCGTCGCTTCTGGCGCGCGGGATGGGGCCAGGGACGCCGATCATCGTGCTTTCGGGCAACGGGGTGGATCACGGCATCCTGGCGCTGGCCGGGCAATATGCGGGGATCCCGGTGGTGCCGGTGGCCGAGCAGTATTCGTTGATCCACGGCGCCCACGGGCGGCTGCGCCACGCGATCGAACTGGTCGAACCCAAGATGGCCTACACGGTCGACGGCGATCACTATGCCGAGGCGCTGGCGCTCGATGTCTTCGACGGGATCGAGATCGTCGCCTCCCGCCCCGGCGCAACGGGCGCGACGCCCTTTGGCGACCTGTTGAAGGGCGACGGCAGCGTCGATGCGGACGCGGCCTTTGCCGCCGTCACGCCGGATTCGGTGGTCAAGATCCTGATGACCTCCGGCTCCACCTCGGCGCCCAAGGGGGTGATGACGACGCATCGGATGATGTGCGCCAACCAGGCGATGCTGGCGGATTCGCTGCCTTTCCTGCGCGACCGCCCGCCGGTGATCGTCGATTGGCTGCCGTGGAACCACGTGTTCGGCGGCTCGCATAATTTCAACATGATGCTGGCCAATGGCGGCAGCCTTTACATCGACGACGGCAAGCCGGTGAAGGGGCTGTTCGACCGCACCGTCGAGAACCTGTCGATGATCCCCGGCACCGCGATCTTCAACGTGCCGGTGGGCTACGCGATGATGCTCGAGGCGGCGCGCAAGGACGAAAAATTGCGCCAGACCCTGTTTTCCGATCTCGACATGATCTTTTACGCCGGCGCCTCGCTGCCGCAGGACGTCTGGGAGGGGTTCGAGCGGATGGCGATGCAGGTCCGGGGCGAGGTGCCGCTGATGACCTCGTCCTGGGGGCTGACCGAAACCGCGCCGGCCACTATGATCCAGCAGGAGCCGACGACGCGCTCGGGCGTGGTGGGGGTGCCGATGACCGGGGTGACGATCAAGCTGATCCCCGACGCGGACGGCCGCTGCGAGGTGCGGGCCAAGGGGCCGAACATCATGCCGGGCTATTTCCGCGATCGGAAAAAGACGGCGGAGGCCTTTGACGATGAGGGGTATTTCATCACCGGCGACGCGATGTGTTTCGTCGATCCCGGCGACGTCAACAAGGGAATGCGGTTCGACGGACGCATCTCGGAGGATTTCAAGCTGACCACCGGGACATGGGTGCGCGCGGCGCAGCTTCGGCTCGACATGCTGTCCTGCCTGACGCCGCTGGCCTCGGACCTGGTGATCACCGGCGCCGACCGCGACGAGATCGGGGTGATGATCTTTCCCAATCTGGCCGAGCTGGAGGCCGAAGGCTACGGCACGCAGGCGCAGGGCGGCGCCCTGTCGGACCCGCTTTTGCTCTCCGACATCCATCGCCGTCTGGCCGACCGCGCCCGCGACATCTCCGGCAGTTCGACCCGGGTGGCCCGCGCCATGGTGCTCTCCGAGCCGCCCTCGATGGGCGAGGGCGAGATGACCGCCAAGGGCAACCTGAACTTTCGCAAGGTGCTGACCCGGCGCGCAGACCTTCTGGCGCGGCTTTATGCCGACGACGACCCCTGCGTGACGCGGATCTGACCCCGCCCAAACCGATCGGAGCGCCGCTCCTCCCCCGCATGATCAAGGACAAGGACCAGACCCATGGTTGATCTTACGAAAATTCGCGCCATCGACATTCACACCCATGCCGAGGAACCCTGCGGCTGTCATGCCGATGACGGCTATGACGATCTGCAATCGACCATGGCCAGCTACTTCGGCGCGCCCTGGAGCCACCCGCCGACGATTGCCCAGACCGCCGCGCATTACCGCGAGCAGAGCATCGCCGCGGTGATCTTTCCGGTCGATGCCGAGCGCGAGACCGGGTATCGGCGCTATTCCAACGACGAGGTCGCCGAACAGGTGGCTGAGCACAGCGACGTGTTGATCCAGTTCGCGAGCATAGACCCGTGGAAGGGCAAGATGGGCGTGCGCGAGGCGCGCCGGTTGATCCGCGAGTACAAGATCAAGGGGTTCAAGTTCCACCCGACCATGCAGGGGTTCTGGCCCAACGACCGCATGGCCTATCCGCTCTACGAGGCGCTGGAGGAGGAGGGCTGCATCGCGCTCTTTCACACCGGGCAGACCGGGGTCGGATCGGGCATGCCGGGTGGCAACGGGATGCGGCTGAAATACTCCAACCCGATGGTGATCGACGACGTGGCGGTGGATTTTCCGGACCTGAAGATCATCCTCGCGCACCCTTCGTTCCCCTGGCAGGAAGAGGCGCTCTCGGTGGCGCAGCACAAGCCCAACGTCTATATCGACCTTTCCGGCTGGTCGCCGAAGTATTTCCCGCCGATCCTGGTGAAATACTGCAACTCGATCCTCAAGAAGAAGGTGCTGTTCGGCTCGGACTGGCCGATGATCACGCCGGAACGCTGGCTGAGCGACTTCGAGAAGATCGACATCAAGGACCACCTGCGCGAGGACATCACCAAGGGCAATGCCGCGCGCCTGCTGGGGCTGGCGTGACCTGCCTGTAGTGCGGGTGATCCGCGTGGGAGCGAGGGGCCAGCCCCTCGCGCACCCCGGAGTACTTCCGGCCAGAAAAAGAGCGGATAGGGCTCAGACGGCCGGGAAAGGGTCGTCCGGGTAACCCACGCGGGCGAGATAGAGCCCCTGTGGCGGGCAGACCGGGCCGCAGGCGGCGCGGTTTCGGGCTGTGAGCGCCGCGCGCACGTCTTGCGGTGTCCAGGCGCCGGCGCCGACCCGCTCCAGCGTGCCGACGAAGCTGCGCACCTGGTTGTGCAGGAAGGACCGCGCGCGCACGTGAAAGCGGATCTCAGGGCCGGAGAAGCCCTCGACCTGTTCCACCCGCAACTCGTCCAGTGTCTTGACCGGGCTGGCGGCCTGGCAGATCGTGCTGCGAAAGGTGGTGAAATCGTGTCGCCCCAGCAGCATGTCGGCGCCTGCCTGCATCGCCTCCACGTTCAGCCGGTGCGGGACCTGCCAGACCTGGCCCCGGTCATGGGTCGCCGGTGCCCGGCGCGTCAGCAGGCGAAAAAGATACTGCCGCTCCACCGCCGAAAACCGCGCATGCCAGTCGTCCGCCACCCTTGCGGCGGCGACGATGGCGACCGGCGCCGGCTTGAGGTGGTAATTCAGCGCCTCGGACAGGCGGAACGGGTCCCAGTCCTTTTGCAGATCGCAATGCGCCACCTGTCCCAGCGCGTGCACGCCCGCGTCGGTGCGCCCCGCCGCGGCGATGGTATGCGGCCCCGGTTCCAGCCGCGCCAGCGCCGCCTCGATCGCGCCCTGCACCGACGGCTGCGCCTTCTGCCTTTGCCAGCCGGCAAAGGGGGCGCCCTGGTATTCGACTTTCAATGCGTAACGCGGCATGGCCGGGCTGGTAGCGCGGGCGCGGGTCCGGGGCAAGTCCCGCTTGGCGCGGGCGGGCTGCGTGCCTATCTTGGGCCGAGGCAACGGCAGGAGACCGGCTTGGTCATTTCAACACTGGCAGACGGGATCACGCGCAGGGTCGAGACCCTGGGCGACCGGATTTCCGAGACCCTGTTCGAGCCGGTGATCCGGCTGGGCGTGACCGGGCTGGCGCGGTCGGGCAAGACGGTGTTCATCACCTCGCTGGTGGCCAACCTGCTGGACCGGGGGCGGATGCCCGGGCTTGTGGCCCAGCAGCAGGGGCGGATCGAGGCAGCCTTTCTGCAGCCGCAGCCGGACGTGACGGTGCCGCGGTTCGACTACGAGACGCATCTGGCCGCGCTCACCGCGCCGGAGCCGCACTGGCCCGAGAGCACGCGGATGATCTCGGAACTGCGGCTGTCGCTGCGGGTGCGCCCGGCGGGGCTGCTGGCCGGGTTGCAGGGGCCGCGCACGGTGCATCTGGACATCGTCGATTACCCGGGCGAGTGGCTGTTGGACCTCGGGTTGCTGGACAAGAGCTATCGCGAGTGGGCGAAGGATACCCTGAGCCGGCTGGAGCGCCGCGCCGACGCACAGGGGTTCATGGCGCGGGCCCGCTCTGCCGATCCCGAGGCGCCGCATGACGAGGTGCTGGCGCAGGATCTGGCGGCGCGCTTTACCAGTTACCTTGCGGGCGCGCGCGATCTGGGCTCCTACGATTGCATCCCGCCGGGGCGGTTCCTGTTGCCGGGCGACCTGGCGGGCTCTCCGGTGCTGACCTTTGCGCCGGTCCCGGTCACGACGGCGTCGCGGCGCGGCACCCTGCACCGCGAGATGGAGCGGCGGTTCGAGGCCTACAAGTCCAGGGTCGTACAGCCGTTTTTCAGGGATCACTTCGCCCGGATCGACCGGCAGGTGGTGCTGGTCGATGCGCTGGGGGCGATCCATCGCGGGCCGCGCGCGGTCGATGATCTGGCGCGGTCGATGGGCGATATCCTGTCGTCCTTCCGGCCCGGGCGAAACGCTCTTCTCAGCCAGCTCTGGCATGGGCGGCGGGTCGACCGCATCCTGTTTGCCGCGACCAAGGCGGATCATCTGCACCACGGCCAGCATGCAAGGCTGACCGCGATCATGGCGGCGCTGACCCGCGGGGCGCGTGACCGGGCGCAGTTCGCCGGGGCCGAGACCGCGGCGATGGCCATCGCCTCGCTGCGCGCCACGACGGAGGAGACGCGCCGCCACGAGGGGCACGAGCTGGCCTGCGTGCGGGGGCGGCTGCTGGAGGATGGGCGGCAGGCGGCGTTCTATCCCGGCGAGTTGCCGGAAGATCCCGCGCGGCTGCTGGGGCCGGCGCGCGAGGGGGCCGACGCCTGGCTCGATGCGGAGTTCGAGGCGATGCGGTTCGCGCCCGCGCGGCTTGTGCTAACGCCGGGGGACGGGCCGCCGCATATCCGGCTGGACCGGGCCGCGCAATTCCTGTTCGGAGACCGGTTGTGAGCCTGCATCTGCGCCCGGCCCGGGTGCTGGATGCCGGGGCGATGGGGGATATCCTGTACGGTTTCCAGGCCGAAGTGTACGGTGGCCCGAAACTGTACTCGGGGGCCGAGACGATCGCCGATTGCGGCGCGATGATCGAACGCGGCTGGGTCACCGTGGCCGAGGCGGCGGAGGGCGTCGCCGGGTTTCTCGCCTGCGACGGGTTGGAGATCTGCGCGCTTTATGTCGCGGCGGAGGCGCGCAACGCGGGGGTGGGGCAGCGCCTGCTTGACGCGGCCATGCAGGGGCGCGACCGGTTGCGGTTGATGGTGCTGGAACAGAACGCGGGCGCGCGGCGGTTCTACCGGCGCAACGGGTTTGTCGAGGTCGCCCACAGCGACGGGGCAGAGAACGACGACGGGCTGCCGGATATCACGATGGAATGGCGAAGGGAGGGGGCGCGATGACCAGGGGCCCGGTGCTGATCGACCTGGAACAGAGCGGCGAGCCGGCCCCGGACGTGGCCCGTGCCGCGCCGGTGCCCGATGCGATGGAGCCGCCCGTCGAGGGGCGGGCGATGGCGCGGGCCGCGCGGCTGGCGGCGCGGGGTCCGTCGCGGCTGGCGCGCTGGGCCTGGGGGCTGGCCGGGGCGCTGCTGGGCGCGGTGATCTCGCTTGCGGCCTGGGATTTCGTCATGGGCCTGCTGGCACGCGCGCCGCTGCTGGGCTGGGCGATGACGGGGTTGATCGCC
>Ga0209475_10002897_pt1 | contig 16532 bp, 18 predicted proteins | sample tdDd471_FD_187128 | JGI IMG/M metagenome (GOLD analysis project Ga0209475, IMG submission 187128) | Marine sediment microbial communities from the Atlantic coast under amendment with organic carbon and nitrate - tdDd47.1 (SPAdes)... | ecosystem: Environmental > Aquatic > Marine > Coastal >... | reverse complement strand
CGAATGCTGACTATCGACAAGAGTACCATCGCAGTCGAAGACCGCTAATCTGACAGGTGACATACCTTCCTCGCTACCGGCGTCAAGCTCAGCGCCGCTTGGACCCGCCGCCCTTGCCGCCCGGCGCCCTGGACCGGGCCGACGCGGATCGGGCCGACGCCGACCGGGCCGTCCGCGGCTTGGCCGGCCCCGACTTCCTTGCCGCCGCCTTCTTGCCGGCCGGCTTCGGACCGGTTTGCTTCGGGCCGGTCTGCTTCGGGCCGGTTTGCTTCGGGCCGGTTTGCTTCGGGCCGGTTTGCTTGGGGCCAATGGATTTTTGAGGGCCCGATCGCTGGCCTGCCGCCCGGTTGACGCGGGGCTTTTGGTCCGCAGATTTCCTCGCCCCCGATTTGCGGGGTTGGGGTTTCGTCGGCGCTTCCCAATCCTCGAACGGATCCTGGACGAGATCTTCGGTATCCAGGCCGAGCATCTCCAAGGTCTGGAGCATATGAGCCGGCAGCGCCGCCGCTATCCGCACGCCCGTGCCGGGGATATCGATTTCCCGCGCGTGCAGGTGTACCTGCGCCGGGAAATCGTCACCGGTCAGAAAAGCTTCCTTGCCGCCATACTTGCCGTCGCCGACGATCGGCGCGCCGAGGGCGGCCATATGGGCGCGAAGCTGATGCGTACGCCCCGTACGCGGCCACAGGGCGACGAGGGCCGCCCGGTCGCCGGCCGTGTCGATCACCTTATACCAGGTGATGGCCGACTTGCCTTCTTCCGGGTCGGCGACAACCCGTTCCTGCCCGGGGCCGCCGGCCTTGCTCAACGCCATGCTTATTTCGCCTTCGCGGGGGTCGGGCACGCCGGCGGTGATCGCCCAGTAGATCTTGCGGGTTTCCTTGTGCTTGAAAGCGTCCCCCAGCCGGGTCGCGGCGGCGCGCGTCTTGGCCAGCATCATGACGCCGCTGGTATCGCGGTCCAGCCGATGGACGAGCCGGGGCCTTTCGCCCCCCTTGTCCATCAATCCGCTCAACATGCCGTCCAGATGCCGTTCGGTCTTGGTGCCGCCCTGAACGGCCAAGCCCGCGGGTTTGTTGATCACGATGACATCGTCGTCGCTATAGACCACCAGCGACTTCACGAATTTGGAATCCTCGGCCGTCAGCGTTCCCCGCCAACCGGTTTCAACGTGATCTTCTGCCTCCTTGGCCTCTCCAAGGGGCGGAATGCGGACGACCTGGCCCGGCTCGAGCCGCTGGCTGGTCTTCGCCCGGCCGCCATCAACCCGGATTTGACCCGTCCGCAGCAGTTTCTGTAACCGCGCGAAGGCCAGATCGGGAAAATGCGTCTTGAACCAACGGTCCAGGCGCATATCCGCCTCCGCCCTGCCGACCGTCTGGTTTCTTACGCCGCTCATGTCATCACCGTCCGGATCAGGTGCAGTCCCGCAAACAACCCTATGACGCCGCAGAGCACCGATGCGGTCACATATAAGCCCGCCTTGGCCATGTCGCCACGTTCCAGCAGCAAAACGATATCCAAGGAAAACGTGGAGAAGGTGGTGAAGGCGCCCAATACCCCGACGGCGATGAAGGCGCGCAATTCCTGGCTGGGCGACCAGACCAGGGCCGAGGCTTCCACCAACAGGCCCATTGCAAAGGAACCGAGCACGTTACAGACGAAGATTCCCCACGGAAAACCGTGTCCGATCAATGCGTTAACATGATAGGCAAGAAAATGCCGTCCCAAGGCGCCAAGCGCCCCGCCGGCCGCGATGGCAAGGATCGTCTTCATGCGGCGCACGCTATGCTTTTGGCCATTCCCGCGCAAGCCGGACGAAAGCCATTTCCGTAACTGGCCCTATGAAGCCGTTGCTTACTGCTTTACCGTGATCGGCGCAAAAACAACAATAGTGCGGACAAGCACCGGCAAATCATCGGGAGAAGAAACGATCATGACCATACGTAATGCATTTCTGGCGGCAACCGCCGCTTTAACACTTTCGGCGGCGGGCGCCATCGCCCAGGACACGCCGATCGGACCTAAATGGTGGCCGTCCGTGCACGGCGCGGACGATCAGTCCGGCTCCAGCAACTATGTCACGCCGGACAAGGTCATCGGCGCCGCCGCGCTGATCAAGGAAGGCAAGGCCATCAAGCTCGGCCGCGACTATGAAGCCGCGATGCCGCTGTTCGGCAGCCGCGTTTTCGCGCTCCGCATTCCGGGCGCGCCGACCGGTGGAACCTTCGGCGACAACAAGGTGGTCTGGAACGACGAATTCCTGGCCACCGAAATCGGCCAGGTCGGCACCCAGTTCGACGGGTTGGGCCATATCGGTGTCCGCGTCAACGGCGAGGCCGACGGGTCCGGCATCCGTTACTATAACGGCGTAACCGGGTCGGAAATCGCCAGCAGCTACGGCCTGAAGAAACTCGGCGTCGAACACGTCAAACCGTTCTTCACCACCGCGCATCTGGTCAACGTGGCCGCGATCAAGGACGGTCCGATGGAAGCCGGGCAGGAAATCTCGGTCGCCGATGTGGAAGCAGCCTTGGCGAAGGACGGCAAGTCCGGCGCGGATATCAAGCAAGGCGACGTCGTCATCTTCCACACCGGTTGGGGCCGGCACTGGATCAAGGACAACGCCACCTTCAACAGCGGCGAACCCGGCATCGGCATCGAGGTCGCCGAATGGCTGGCCGAAAAGAAGATCGCGCTGGTCGGGGCCGACACCTGGGCGACTGAAGTCGTTCCGAATCCGGATTCGAAACTGGCCTTCCCGGTCCACCAGATCCTTCTGGTGAAGAACGGCATCTTCAACCACGAAAACCTTGCGACCGAACGGCTGGTGGAAGCCGGTGTTTCCACCTTCGCCTATATCTATGTCCCCATGCCGATTGTCGGCGCCACCGGTTCCGCCGGTTCCCCGATCGCGGCGTGGTAGCCCGCATCAACGACAGGCAGTGAAGTGAAACTAGGCCGCGGCTCCCATCGAGCCGCGGCGTTTTTCTTTGTGGGAAAGGGCTAGACCGTGATGACATTAAGTGCGTTCAACTGGGATCGTCCGGAAGACCCGCCCGTTAGGCGCTGTTGCGCGGGCGATGCGGCGCATCGGGAAGCGACGGCAACGCTGCGGGCGGGTCTTACGGACGACCGGCACGGCGGCGCTGCCGCCCTTCCGGACCGCGTCAGCCGGCCCTTCCGATGGGCCCGCATCGCTACGGCCCGGCTTCCTTGCCGGAAGGGCGACGGCGCCGTCCCAGCGGACGCACTTAATGGCATCACGGTCTAGGCCGCGGCCATCCGGGGGCGGCTGCTGCGCAGCAGGATCAGCACCATCACCAGAATGTTGATCAGGTTCCAGCCAATGCCGTTCAGGAAAGCGGCCGTGTAGGAGCCGGTAACCTCATAGACCGCGCCGGACAGCCACCCGCCCAGCGCCATGCCCAGAACGGTCGACATGATGATCACCCCGATGGCGCGCCCCGCATAGGCGACCGGCAGGTATTCGCGGACGATGACCGCATAGCTGGGAACGATCCCGCCCTGCGCCAACCCGAAGACCAGGGAGACGATATACAGCGAAACCAGTCCATCGAAGGGAAGATACAGGAAGAGCGCCACACATTGCAGGACGGATCCCAGCAGCAGCGTCCGCACCCCGCCGATCTTGTCGGCCAGCCAGCCGGAACTGAGCCGGCAAACGACCCCGCCGGCCAACATGACGGAGAGCATCTCCGCCCCCCGCGCCGCCTCGTAGCCGAGGTCGACGCAATAGGCGACGATATGCACTTGCGGCATCGACATCGCCACGCAGCAGCCCAGCCCCGCGATCACCAGCAGGATCTGCAACGCACGGGGCGAAAGGCCGATGGCCAGGACTTCATCCCCTTGCGAGGAGGTCCCGCCATTCGCGCGGATGCGCGCCTCGTCCGGCGGCGGCGTGCGCAGCATCAGGGCCAGGGGCGTCATCGCCAAAAGGCAGAAAACGCCGATCCCGGCATAGGTCGCACGCCAACCATCGGTCTCCACGAAATACTGGATGATCGGCGGCCAGATTGCGCCCGCGAGATAGTTGCCGCTGGCCACCGCCGCCATCGCCAGGCCCCGCCGTTTGCGGAACCATTTGGAGATATCGGCGATCAGAGGGCCGAACCCGGCAGCGGTCGAAATTCCTATCAACACGCCCTGAAACAGGTTCAGGAAGTAGAAACTCTCGGTCTGCGCGGCCCCCAGATAGCCGAGACCGAGGCCGACGATGGCACATAGGGCGGGCCGCGCCACGCCGTACCGGTCAACCATCCTGCCGACCAGCATATTGCCGGCGGCGAAGCCCAGCATCGTCATCGTATAGGGAAAGGACGCCTCCCCCCGGCCGACGGAAAATTCATTCTCGATCAGCGGCAGGATGACGACATAGGACCAGAGCCCGACACTGCCGATGGTGGCCATGGAGAGCGAAACGGCGACGCGAAACCAAGCGTAGGACCCGTCCAAGGTCGGGTCATACCGGCATGCGGACAAAAACCTGGCGATCATGACTTGATCCTAGCGGGGGCGTGGGAGGGAACCTTGAATCCGTGTGAGCCTTTATCCGGCCCGGCGCAAGATCTTGCCGCCCTTCATCACCATTTTCAGGTGGCGGTCCGGCTGCGTCATGATCGAGATATCCTCGACAGGGTCGCCGTCGACGACGATCAGATCCGCGAGGAAACCTTCGGCAACCTGGCCGATCTGCTCCTTCATCCCGAACAGGTCGGCCGCATAGATCGTCGCCTGGCGGATCACTTCCATCGGCGGGCAAACCTCCGACCGGATTGTGAATTCGTTCAACTGATGACGGTGCATGATCCCCAGCAGATCCGTCCCATAGGCGATTTTCACACCGCCCCAATACGCCATTTCCAGCGCCTTGATCCCGGCGTCCAGGACTTCGAAGGTCTTCTCGACCAGATCCGCGGCCATGCCCGCGGCCTCGCCTTCCTTCACCAGCGCCTGATAGGTGGAAAGCGTCGGCACCAGCCAGGCGTCGTATTCTTTGAAGAGCTCCACCGACTTTTCGTCGATAAGGTTGCCATGCTCGATCGAGGTCACCCCCAGCTTCAACGCGCGGTTCACCGCACGCGCCGTATAGGCATGCGCGATGACGGGAATGTTGGCGGCATTCGCTTCCTCGACGATGGCGGAAATTTCGTCATCGGAGAATTGCGTGGAAGTGATCCGGTCCGTCGGCGACGAGACGCCGCCCGACGCCATGATCTTGATATGGGTCGCGCCGCGGCGGATCTCTTCCCGCGCGGCCTTGCGAACGGCGCTGACCCCGTCGCAGACATGCCCCATCCCGGCGCAGCAGAAGCACTGGTCCAGGCCGTTCTGGCCCGGCGAACGCATATCCCCATGTCCGCCGGTCTGGCTCAAGGCATGACCGCAATACAGCAGCCGCGGCCCTTCGATGGACCCTTCCTCCACCGCTTTGGCGAGGCCCCAATCGGCGCCGCCGGCGTCGCGGACAGTGGTGAAGCCCCGGTCGAGCATCCCGGACATGACTTCGCTCGCCTTGGCCGTCACATAATAGGGCGACATGGCCAGCAGGGCCGGGAAGTTCGCGGTGACGGCGATGACATGGACATGCGCGTCGCACAGGCCCGGCATCAATGTCTTGCCGGCCAGGTCGATCACCTCGCAGCCTTCGGCATCCAGCGGCTCATCGGCAATTTCGACGATCTTGCCGCCGTGAATCCGGACATGCTGATCTTCGTTCCTGTCGCCCGATATAACGTCCAAAATCGTCGCATAGGACAGGATCAATCCGTTTTCCGGCACCATCGCACCCTCCCGCAAACTCGCTTTCCGGCGAGACTACGCGCGCCGCCGGAAAAGGAAAAGCGCCTCTGGCGTCCACGCGCCGACAAAGCGCGGGCCCAAGAACCGAAAGCTTTCCTAAAATCCCGGATAAAAGTTACCCCTCAAGAGTTGCAGGTCGTGTCCACACGGCCCATCTTTCCGGGATCAGGACTTGGCGAGGGGACCCACAAATGGGAGCGCCTTGGTCTGGCGGCATACTGAATGTCGAAACCTATTTTCAGTGACCCGTTCGTCTTTCGCGGCGTGCGGCGCAATCGTCAGTCTTTCCTTCAATCGATCGCATTCCAGGCCTTGTGCTGGCTTTCCCTTTCCATGGCCGCCTACAGGCTGGTGGATGGCGAGTTCGACGCGCTCGGCGGCTTCACCACGGTCGAAATGCTGTTGGCGGCATCCTTGGCCTTGGCCCTGGTTCCGTTGCTTCTGCTCTATTTGGCCGCGGGTACGCAGAGATGCCGCGACTGCGGCGTCCCCGGCTGGGCCGCCCTGGTCCTGCTGGTGCCGCCCCTGAATGTGCCGATGCTGATCGCGCTCGGTCTGTGCCCCGGCCAGGACGGGCCGAACAAATACGGCGAAAACCCCTTGCGCCGTGTGGAAGTCGCCACCCGTTTCGACGCGTTGCTGGAAGTGAAGACGGCGGAAGAATAAGGCATCCGACAAGGCACGAACCGGGAGCCTAAGGGGCGGAGCGGGCGGTTCCTTGGCCCCCCCTCAGTCCTTGTAGACAATGTCCGTTTCACCCGGGGCGCAAAAATCGGTGTCCGAGCCGAAGTTGGTTTGACGCTGGGCCCGGCAGTTCAACGACACGAAGCGCACCGGCTGGTGGTCGATGCTGGTATTCACGTTCGGATAGTCGGCGCGGATGACCGCTTCGGCGCTTGCCAGATCGGGAGCGACCGGGCGCAGGGTGTTTTGCAGCCCTACCGCGGTGAACTGAAAATCACCGATATAGTAGACATGGCCCGGCTCGGTAACGAATGACGGCGAGTGGTCCTTGTAGATTGTCGTGACCTTCCGTTTGAAGATTCCCGAATTCCCGGCTGTATGGACGTATTCCAGGAAGTAACCTCCCGGGTCGACTTCAAACACGTAGTAGCTTTTACCGCCGAAATCGCGTCGTCCCACAAGCAGGGTCGCCAGAACATCGCCTGCATTGGTGTCGGTTCGCTTGTTCACCTTAACCCGTTTGTCGATCATCAGGTTCGATTCCGTGTCGAAACCCGACCACGTCAAGAGAGGCGAAGAAAGCCCGGTACCATCGGAAGTCAGCGCCAGAACAACGACCGCCTTTTCGGATTCCGCCGTGATCACCTTGCTCTTGTCCAATTGGTTGCCCGCGCACCCCGCGACAAAAGCCACAACCGCCAACACCGCCCATTTCATTGCCGATCCACTCCGTTCAAGCTGTTTCTATTCTGCTTCTATTCTGCGTTCCGAACCCGGTCGGCTACCTGACGGGCAATCTCCGTCCCGATGATCGTTATCGTACCCGAGCCCGACTCCAGCCGCGCCAAACCGCCCGACCGAGATGCCCCCAGGATGAAGGACAGCACGGGATTTCCGCTTTCTCTCGCCACGATCACCTCGGACAATATCGACGGTGAGGCGCCGCCGAGATCTGCGGCGAGGTCTTCGAATTCCGGTTCGTTCTGTGAGAATACGCGGGCAGCGAGACAAAGGTCCGCTTCGGCGCAGGACCGCACGACCGATCGAAAGACGCCCAGCGTCACCAACTCGCCTTCAATGGCGACCTTGAGGACCTCCAAATCGCGAGGGTTTTGGGCCACTGCCGAAACGCCGACGGACACGTCAGCTGGAACAATCGTTGCCGCCGTTCTCTCCAAAGCCGTTTCGAAGCGCCAAGACGCGTAACACGCGCCTAGTCCCAAAAGCGCGAGACATATCAAGAAACGACCTGAACGATGCACTGGAACCCCGCCCCCTGGATGATCGTCCGGGTGAGGATAGCCGGTTTGAAATGACCTGCAACCATTAGAAGTAATAATTGCGCCCAAGCGTTCCCTTTCGCTCGGGCCGATCGACTACGACAGCATCGCCCCTAGAGAGGCAACCGAGATCCCCGTCGCGTCCATGAGAATCACGCCGGCAAGCGCAATCATCAACACGCCGATGATCACGTCCAGAACCCGCCAGACCCGGTCGCTAGTGACGTAGTAGCCGACATAGAAAGACAGCAAGGCAAGCGCCGAAAACCAGATGAAGGATGCGGCGGCCGCCCCGGCGGAGAAGATCAACCGGTCGGTCAGCAGCTCGTAACGGCCCGCCAGTCCCCCGACGAGCACGACGGTGTCGAACAAAACGCCGGGATTGGCGATCGAGACCAGGACGGCCGTTGAATAACGGGACGCATCCTCGCTCGCGTCGAAGGATCGGTCGTGGTCCCGGAACGCGTTCCGGATATTCATCAAACCGAAGACGACAAAGAACCCCGCCGCCGCCAGCGAGAAGATAAAACGCCAATCCGGCGCCTGCGCGATCAAGGCGCCGACGCCGAGCGCGCCGAGGGTGATCAGGGCCACGTCAATGGCGACATAGATCGCCGCGATCCGAAGCACGGCCCTGTGCCGCATCAGGCCATGTTTGATGAGATAGGCGTTCTGCGGCCCCAGCGCCACGATCATGCTCGCGGCCATCCCCATCCCGGTTACGAACGGCATCCGCTTCTACCAGTCTTGAACAAGGGCGCCTGTCGGCCGCAGGCCGGCGGACGCCTTCCTGGCGTTGACGCGGCGATAGGCCGGCTCCTGCATCAACATCGCATGGCAGTCCTCGAAATGCGGTGACGGTACGCTAGGGAACAGGTGATGGATCAAGTGATAGCAGTCGTTCCGGGGAAACAACAGCCACCGAACGGATTTCGGCATGATCGCGTTGCGCGAGCTCTCCAAGGGATCGTCCCTATCCAGGATACCGGCATGATCGATGACGTCGGCCCAATAGTTGAAGCCCGTATAGACCCAGAGGAACGGAACCATGACGACGACGACGGCCGCCACCGGGTCGACAAGGGCATAACCGAGCGTGCCCAGAATCAGGGCCGCCTTCAGGATCAGGAAGTCGAGGCCGTCGCGGCGCGACAGGTTGATGCCGATATAGTTGGGCAGATGCATGCCGAAAATCGGCGTCAGCACATGGCGTGCGACGGTTTTCGCATCCAGAGCCTGCTCAAGCCTGAACGGCTTCAAGGAGCGGATGTCCTGATCCCGTTCATAGTCGCCGAGATAGGCATGGTGGGTCATGTGCTCCTCGCGATAGGCGGAGAAAGACGACAACAGCATACCGGCGGCAATGCTGCCGAATAGAATATTGTCGGCTTTGTTCTCCGTGAAGGCGTAGTGGCTACATTCGTGCACGATGTTGTTCAGGCCCCGCATCCGCGTTCCGATGAAGAGCAAAGCCAGAACGACGCCCGCATAGGCAACGGCGTCGCCTTGTTTCAACAACATGGCGGCCGTGGCCCCTGCAACCGCGATTTGCACCACGTAAAACGAAAGGACCAATCCGGCCCCAACCCGTCCACTGCGCTGCAAGCCCTTGAAGGCTTTGCTGTACTTCCTGCGTATTTCCGTACCCAACATCTCAATTACCCTGGTAATGGCGCGACAAGGCTAACACATCCTTTAGTACCGCAGTGACTTAAGATGGTATAGCCCTATTGTGTTGGAATTGCGGGATTGTTTACGGATATTTGTTATTTTGAATATTCTGTTTTCGCGCTGTAGGGCGGTTTTCCACGCCAATGAGGATGGATGCCGGTTTCCAGAGAGCCGAATCATCGTCCCAAGCGAAAAATAGCGCCCCCCCCCGAGCGGGGGCGGCGCAGGGCTCTGCATCAACCTTGTCGGCAATGAAAAAGGCCGGCGCAAAGGCCGGCCTTTTCAAATTCGATAACGCGGTCTGGCTAGAACTGCCGCTGGATCATCAATTTCTTGATCTCCGCGATCGCCCGGGCCGGGTTGAGGCCTTTGGGGCAGGTCTTGGAGCAGTTCATGATGGTGTGGCAACGGTACAGCCGGAACGGGTCTTCCAGATTGTCCAGCCTTTCGCCGGTATACTCGTCGCGGCTGTCCGCGATCCAGCGATAGGCCTGCAGCAGGACCGCCGGGCCGAGATAGCGTTCGCCGTTCCACCAATAGCTCGGGCAGCTGGTGGAGCAGCAGAAGCACAGGATGCATTCATAGAGCCCATCCAGCTTGCGGCGGTCTTCCGGCGACTGCAGACGTTCCTTGTCAGGCGGCGGCGGCGACTGTGTCTTCATCCACGGTTCGATCGCGGAAAGCTGCGCATAGACCGTGTTCACGTCCGGCACCAGATCCTTCACCACGCTCATATGCGGCAGGGGATAGACGTTCACCTCCCCCTTCACCTCGTCGATGAACTTGGTGCAGGCCAGCGTGTTGGTCCCGTCGATATTCATGGCGCAGGAACCGCAGATGCCCTCACGGCAGGACCGGCGGAACGTCAGCGTCTGATCGATCTCGTTCTTGATCTTGATCAGCGCGTCCAGGACCATCGGGCCGCATTGGTCCATGTCGACTTCATAGGTGTCGACCTGCGGATTCTTTCCGTCGTCCCCGTTCCAACGATAGATGTTGAAACGCTTGACGTTCGTCGCCCCCTCCGCTTTCGGCCAGGTCTTACCCTTGCCGATCTTGGAGTTCGCGGGAAGTGTGAATTCAACCATCGATTATCCCCTTAACCGGCCAATCAGTAGACCCGCGCTTTCGGCGGGAAGCTCTGAACTTCGTTGCTCATCGGCTGCAGGTTCACCGGACGTTTATCCAGCTTCACCGCCCCCGACTCGTCGATCCAGGCCAGAGTATGGTGCATCCAGTTCTTGTCGTCGCGGTCCGGATAATCGTCGCGGGCCTGGGCGCCGCGGGATTCCTTCCGGTCTTCCGCACCGACGATGGTCAGCATGGCCTGCTCTACCAGGTTCTCGAATTCCAGCGTTTCCACCAGATCCGAGTTCCAGATCATCGTCCGGTCGCTGACGCGGATGTCGTCCTTGCCGGACCAGACATCCTTCATCTTCTTGATGCCTTCCTGCAGGCTGTCTTCCGTCCGGAAGACCGCGCAGTGGTTCTGCATCGCGCGCTGCATGTCGGCGCGCAAAGCCGCCGTCGGCGTGCCGCCGTTGGCGTTGCGGGCCTTGTCCAAACGGGCCAGGGCATTGTCCCCGGCATCCTTCGGCCAAGCCCGGTGCGGACCCTCCCGATCGACGACTTCCGCGCAACGCAGCGCCGTCGCCCGCCCGAAGACCACAAGGTCGAGCAGCGAGTTGGAGCCAAGGCGGTTCGCGCCATGGACCGACACGCAGGCCGCTTCGCCGGCGGCCATCAGACCCGGAACGATGACGTTCGGATCGCCGTCCTTCTTGGTCAGAACCTCGCCGTGATAGTTCGTCGGAATGCCGCCCATGTTGTAGTGGCAGGTCGGCACGACCGGAATCGGTTCCTTGGTGACATCCACGCCCGCGAAAATCTTCGCGGATTCGGCGATGCCCGGCAGGCGCTCGTTGATGATGTTCGGATCCAGATGCTCGATATGCAGATGGATGTGATCCTTCTCGGCGCCGACGCCGCGGCCCTCGATGATTTCCATCGTCATCGAACGGCTGACGACATCGCGGGACGCCAGATCCTTCGCCGACGGGGCATAGCGCTCCATGAAGCGCTCCCCTTCGGAATTGGTCAGGTAACCGCCTTCGCCGCGCACCCCTTCGGTGATCAGACAGCCGGCGCCGTAAATGCCGGTCGGGTGGAACTGCACGAATTCCATATCCTGCAGCGGCAGCCCCGCGCGCGCGACCATGCCGCCGCCGTCGCCGGTGCAGGTATGCGCCGAGGTGGCGGAGAAGTAGACGCGTCCGTAACCGCCGGTCGCCAGGATGACCATCTTGGCGCGGAAGCGGTGAATGGTGCCGTCGTCGAGATTCCAGGCCATGACGCCGACGCATTCGCCGTCGTCATTCATGATCAGGTCGAGTGCGAAATACTCGATATAGAATTCGGCCTGATGCTTCAGCGACTGCTGGTACAGCGTATGAAGAATGGCGTGACCGGTACGGTCGGCCGCCGCGCAGGTACGCTGCGCCGCCGGGCCTTCGCCGAATTCCGTCGTCATCCCGCCGAACGGGCGCTGATAGATCTTGCCCTCTTCGGTGCGGCTGAACGGAACGCCGTAATGTTCAAGTTCGATGATCGCCGGGACCGCTTCGCGCACCATGTATTCGATGGCGTCCTGATCGCCCAACCAGTCCGACCCCTTGACGGTGTCGTACATGTGCCAGCGCCAGTCGTCCGGCCCCATATTGCCGAGCGATGCGGAAATCCCGCCCTGCGCGGCCACGGTATGGCTGCGGGTCGGGAACACCTTGGTGATGCAGGCCGTTTTCAGGCCCTGCTCGGCCAGACCGAAGGTCGCCCGCAAGCCGGCGCCGCCGGCGCCGACCACGACGACGTCATAGGTATGGTCGATGACTTCATATGCCTTGGACATCCGTCTCTAGCCTCCAACAAATGCGACGCGCAGGACAGCGTAGCCGGAGGCCACGGCCAGGATCGCGCAAGCGAATTTCAAAAGCATCAAGGCGGCGATCTTCGTCCCCTCAGCGTGCACGTAATCTTCCAGCACGACCTGGATGCCAAGTTGCAGGTGATGGAAGGTCGCGGCGATCAGCAGCAGCAGCAGGACCGTGTTCAACGGCGCGCCCACCCAGGCGGCCGCGACGTCCGCGCCGGCGCCGGCCATGCCGGCGACGCTGACCGCGAACCAGATCGTCAAGGGAACCAGCGCCACGGCGGTCACGCGTTGCGCCCACCAGTGATGGGTGCCGTCCTTGGCGGAACCGAGCCCGCGTACCCGGGCAAGTCTTGTTTCCAAGCTCATTCTTCCCTCCCGATTACGCGGCGCCGTAGGCGATCGCCCACAGAGCCAAGGTGGCGATGACGGAAAAGGCGACCACGAAGTGGCCGGTCTTTGCCGCCGTATCCAGTTCGAAGCCTTTGCCCGCATCCCAGAACAGATGCCGGATGCCGTTACCCAGATGGTAGAACAGCGCCCAGGTCCAACCGAAGAGCAGCAGCCTTCCGATGAAGGTGCCGGAGAAATCGGACACCGTGGCGAAGGTTTCCGCGCCGCCAGCCAGGGCCAGAAGCCACCATGCCAGGTACAAGGTCCCGACACCGAGTCCCACGCCGGTCGCCCGGTGCAGGATCGAATAGGCCATGGTCCATTGCCATCGATAGACCTGGAGGTGCGGCGATAGTGGTCGATCTTGCGTGCTCATGATCCCCCTCGCTGTGAGTTATGGCTATCCGCCATCTGCGAACCCATACTAAACCCTATACGTTATTCCCCAAACGGCCGGACCACTTTCGACATCTCGAACGGTCCTTTCGAATTCCCCTGCGGCCCCGCGCATTGGCGCCGCGCGTCGAACGCGCCGCCAAGCGGCGGATTTTCATAGAGAAGGTCAACACGGCCCGGCCCGCACTGTATTCCGTGCGCCGCCCGATCAAGCAACTCCCTAGCCGGTGTAAAGACGAACAAACAGATGGATTCGCACGATCGACGCCGCACGGACCTATCCCGAATCCGGTGAATGGCAGAATTGAATCGCAAAACCGTACTGCGCAACACACCATTCCGCTGGAACGATGTCTGCCGGTAGCCAATGCCGTTTACCGGACGTCTTCGAGCTAAGCCGGCTAAGGCTCCTTCCCTATGGAGGTACCCTATCGCTTCGCTGGCCGGTGTCAAAACGGTTTTTGCCGCTTTCGAGCAAAACAGTCGCAAAAGCGCTAATGTTGGCAGGATTCCACGTCGGTCCACAGGATCTTGTGGGTTCCATGACGAACAACACACCGAATCTAGCGGGTGTGCGTAAGTCTGGGGATAAATTGTGGATGAAATGTGATCTAAGCCTTTGTTAATACACAAGAAATTTTGCAAAGTCATCATTTTTTCATAGACAGCGGATCGGGATACCCGGACACTGATCCTGCGCGATACATCGTTCTGTCAGATCACGCGATAACGGTTCCGGCTCGCCGGGTGCCAAGTCGGGATGGCTGACAAGCGGACGCGGCGGATGCAGCGTTGTCCGGGTCTACTCGGGAAGGCAATGGGTTCGACGCGGGGCGCGGGGCCGGTTTCAGGAATGTCGGCGCAAGCCTTTCATTTCGATCAGCCGGTTTCGTGGGAGCAATGTGTTGAGGCGCGCGCGGTTGGGGGTTCCCCGGCCGCAGGTGGTTCGCCCGAGGACGATTTTAGCGGAGATGCTCCGCGGGTCGGGCCGAGGGGCTGAACCGGACGGCGGAACAAAGGCGGGACTCGTCCCGTTCTGCGTACCGGGCCGCAGCCGGGGAGTGGTGGGTTCGCGCCTGCCTGTTCCAGGCGGTAGTTGCCGGATGGCGCCTTCGGGCTTCGATCCGGACCGGACGGTCGGCATTCGCGGAGCCGTGTTGACCTTTACGCGGTCATGCCGTCGTTGGGCGCTTGCGCCCAGGTGTGGCGGGCCGCGGGGCGCACGGGCAGCGGAAGGATCCGGCGTTTCAGCCGAGGGTCTTCCCTCCGGCGACGTCTTGCGGGGCGTCTTCGGGCGGGGAGCCGGGAAAAGCGTTGTTCCTCGCAGCATGCGGCCTTCGGTCCGTCACGGCTCATGCCGATGGCAAGACCTTCGGGGCGGCGTGTAGGCAGGGTTCGGCATCAAGGTGCTTTGCCAGGGTGACCGAGACACCGGACCGGCCGGAATGCGATCTGTTTCGTGCGGGAGGCCGAAAGGTCTTTTGAGGCGCCGGGCGCGCCGCCGCCGTCTAGCGAACTGCCGCGGACGGAAGCGGCCGTGGCAGCGGGCCGGGGATATCCCTTCGGGCTGACCGGGAGACCGGATGGCTCGGACGGGGGAAGCCGGAACACCGCGCCGCCCGACGCCTCTTTCCTTTTTGGAACCGTAGCACTTGCGACCGGGCCCGGCATGGTTGCAAACCCGCACGCCTTTCGGGCCTCACGGGTTCAATTCCGGGCATTTTTCCTATATTTCAATGAAGACGGCGGTGGCTGCCGCCGATCAGGCTCGCCCGGTGGGTTGCCCGTCGGCGAAGAGCTTGTCGCCCTGCTCGTCTATGATCTGCCGGCCCTTGCGGATCACGAAAGTCTCGGCCTCCTCGCGCGTCGGATAAAGGTCCGCCCGAATGAAAGTACGCTCCATCTGCGCGCCTTCGCCGTCGTGCTCGCCGGCAGACACCGCCTTGACGATGACACCGCACAAGCGCCATTGCTCGCCGTCACGCATCGGGCTCGCGGCGATCGAGAAGTCCTTGTAGGTCACGGCTTCCGCGCGTGCCGGTCCTTTGTCATCGTTCGCCTGCGGCTTTCCGCCCCCGAACAGTTTCGAAAAGAATGACGCCATGCCGCTGTTCCCACCTGGATGTCCCGTTTGCCTTGCCGGTCCTCCTTTATGCCATCGCGGCGCCCACATCCCAACCCCCTCGCCCCACCGGTCCGGCCGGCAAGATTTCTTGGCTTTTGCCCGTTACTGGCCTTAGCATTCCGGCCAACCCGACCGCTTCCGCGCGGAAAGGGGCAAGAAGAGGGGAAACGCCATGAGTACCGTAACACCGGATGCCACAAACCATGACGGCCTCGCGGCACTGGCGTCCCGCTATGTCGACGTAGAGAGCCTGCCGTGGAAGAAGACGCGTTTCGAGGGCGTCGAGACCAAGGTCCTGATGGAGGACAAGGAAACCGGATTGCTCACCGCTCTGTTCAAATGGGCGCCGGGCTCCGAGCTTCCCTTCCATGAGCATGTGGATATCGAGCAGACTTATGTTCTGGAAGGCCGTCTGGTCGACGAAGAAGGTGAAGTGACGGCCGGCAATTTCGTTTGGCGACCGTCAGGCAGCCGGCATGTGGCGCGCGCGCCCGACGGCGCCCTGCTGATCGGATTTTTCTTGAGTCCGAACCTGTTCCTGGACAAAGACGCCTAGAGAAGATCCGGCTCTCCCCGCGCGGCGCGGTCCATCGCCAAATAGAATTCGTCCAGCTGCGGCGGCGCGACCTTGGTGGCGGAGAGCATGTCGTGAATCTGGCCGCGGTGGTGGATCTGATGCTGAAACAGATGCAGCAGCAGATCGCCGATCGTTTCCTTCCAGACAACCCCGCCTTCCCGCAGCGTATCGACCTGGCGCGCGAGGTCCTCTTCCTCAAGGCTTTCACAGAACCCGATCAGATCCAGATCGGAGCGGTCCTGCGCGTCGGCGAGGGCCGCGATATCACTGAACGGGCCGGGTGCGCCATCCCGGTAATGTTCCCTGATTTCCGCCGCGCGGCCCGCCTCCCGCAACGCATCGACGTAATACCAATCGACGGTGAGGATGTGGTTCAGCGCGGCCAGAATGGTCCCAAAGAAACTCGGCCTTTCCTTGACCAGTTCGTCGACGGGCAGCCCGGCACAGGCCGCCAACAGCCTTTCATTGGCCCAGCGGTTGTTTTGCGCCTGTTTCACCATTTGCCGGACGGCTTCGCTCATCAGCGGTCCCTCTTTCAGTCGATGGCGGCAACGGCGTTGAAAATCACCATCGCCGCACTTGATGCCGCGCCCAGGGCCGGGACCCAGATCGGCACGCGCCACAGGCCCACAGTGTCGCCGCGGAACCGTATCC
>Ga0209475_10002892_pt1 | contig 16564 bp, 12 predicted proteins | sample tdDd471_FD_187128 | JGI IMG/M metagenome (GOLD analysis project Ga0209475, IMG submission 187128) | Marine sediment microbial communities from the Atlantic coast under amendment with organic carbon and nitrate - tdDd47.1 (SPAdes)... | ecosystem: Environmental > Aquatic > Marine > Coastal >... | reverse complement strand
ACATCCGCGCCATGGCAGGCCGGTCAGGGATGACGGCATTGCGCCGCTATTCCTGTTCACGCCTCATTTCAGGGAAGGTTTCCGCCGGCTGATGTCCGTCCTCGTCCGACGATATATGCGGAACAAGCACAGCGAGACGGCGGTCTACAAGCCCGTTCGCGACATCCTGTCGGGCAAGTCCACGGGCTCGGTCTCGCGCTACGACCGGCAGATATCGAGTTTGGTCCGAACCGCGCTGGGCAGGGCCCAGGAGCATCACAGCAAAGCGAAGGCCGCCGGCGAAGGAACCAAAGACCCCGCGGCCAAACCCCAGGTCACCGCCGACACCCCGGAACAGGAAACCGCGCGCGACGCCTTCGAGGTCGCCCATCTCCACGCCCAGGAGACCGGTTATTTCCTCCCCTATGCCATGGACTTCGATTCCCTGGCGATCCTTTACAGGCTGGAGAGAAAATCCGTGATCCAAGGTTTGGTTTCGCTGGGACACGCGGTCCTGCAAGCAGAAACCGAAAACTATGTGCTGCGCCAGATCGACCGCCTGAACGATACCCATGACCTGGTCCATTTCGACATCACCGTCCTCAGCGCCTTCATGTACGGGGACGAACGCCAGCGCCTCAGCTACAAGCAATTGCACGACACCTGCCTCGGCGCTGCCTCCTCGCGCAGCGTCATGATCCGCATGCGCCCCTTGTTGGCCGCGGAACTGGCCCGCCGCCCGCATCATCTGGCCCGGCGGCTGCTCGCCCTGTCCGAGGACACGCGTGTCGGACGCGAGGAGTTCGAAAGCGTGGTCGAGCTCCTCACCCGATGGATCTCCTGCCTCAACGAGCGGCGGTTCGAGGAGGCGATCTTCGGATGCGTCAGCCAACTCTGGGGGAACAAGATCCTCAAGCCGCTGATAACCTGGATTCAGGACGACGGACGAAATCCGGACTTGACGCCGAATGTGATCAACGACGTCTCGATCCTGAGGGATGAAATCTTCCAGCGTCATTGAACCCGGCCCGCCACTATCAGCGTTTCGGCCAAGCTGTCTTCACGCCGACGACCTCGCCAAACCGGTACCGGCGGTCTAAATTGGGGGTAATATGAATGCCCCGAAACTTTGGATATGACGATGGCGCCCGATGGAAATGGTGGCCGCGCGAGCAATAGCGTGGCCGACGACGTGTTGAACAAGCTGAAGGACATCCTGGGACCGAAAGGCTGGTCGCAGGACCCCGATACGCTGGCCCCCCTGTTGGTGGATACCCGCGGATACTATCACGGCGCCTGCGCCCTGCTCGTCCGCCCGGAAACGACCGCGCAGGTCTCGGCCATCATGAAGGTCTGTCACGAGGCCGGGGTTCCCGTCGTCCCGCAGGGCGGCAATACCAGCCGCGTCGGCTCCGCCACTCCGGATGAAAGCGGCGGTTCGGTCCTGCTGTCGCTGGCGCGCATGAACAAGGTTCTGGAAGTCGACCCGGTCGACTACACGATGACCGTGGAGGCGGGCTGCGTCTTGAAGGACCTTCAGGACGCGGCGGAGGCCAAGGACCGGCTTTTCCCCTTGAGCCTGGGGGCCGAGGGCTCCTGCATGATCGGCGGCAACATCGCCTCCAACGCCGGCGGCATCAACGTGCTGCGCTACGGCAACACCCGCGACCTCGTGCTTGGACTGGAAGTCGTCCTGCCGAACGGGGATGTCTGGAACGGCCTGCGCCGGTTGCGCAAGGACAATACGGGCTATGACCTGAAGCAGCTTTTCATCGGCTCGGAAGGCACGCTGGGGGTGGTCACCGCGGCGGTCCTGAAGCTGTTCCCGCTGCCCAAGGAACGGGCGACGACGCTGTGCGCGATCCGCGATCTCGACGCCTGTCTGGAATTGCTGGCCCGCGCCCGCGCCGCCAGCGGCGACGCGCTGAGCAGTTTCGAACTGCTGGCCGGCATCACCCTCGATTTCGCCTATGAGCATATCGACACGGCGAAACGGGCGATGGAAGGCAGCTACGACTGGAACGTGCTGTTCGAATTCTCCGGCTTGGAACCGGGCCACCGGATGAACGACGCCATGGAAACCATGCTGGAGAAGGCGTTCGAGGACGGCATCGTCATCGATGCGGTGATCGCGCAGTCGGAACAGCAGCGAGCCGATATCTGGTTCCACCGCGAAGCGGTCGTCGAAGCGCAGGCGGCGGAAGGCGCGTCGATCAAACACGACGTATCCGTGCCCGTCAGCAAGGTTCCGGAATTCATCCAGCGGTCCAACGCGGCCCTGCTGGACTTCATGGAGGGCATCCGTCCCTATCCCTTCGGCCATGTCGGGGACGGCAACATCCACTACAACGTGACCCAGCCGAAAGGCATGGACCCGGACGCCTATATGGCGACCGCGCCGCAGGTGCACGACATCGTCCACGGCATCACGGCGGATCTGAACGGCTCCATCAGCGCCGAGCACGGCATCGGCCAGTTGAAGCGCGACGAGTTGAAACGCTACAAGACCAAGCTGGAACTGGATCTGATGCGACAGTTGAAGATGACCTTCGACCCGCAGGGCTTGATGAACCCCGGCAAGGTGCTAGACATCTAGCGTAGGCAGGTCCATTCGCCGTCCGCGCCCAACTCAAGACAACGACAGTGTCAGGGAGCCGTATTACATGATCCCCTATTCCGCCCCCACCCGGGACATGCAATTCCTGTTCGAAGACATGGGCCTTCTCGGCCAGCTTCAGCCCCTGCCCGGCTGTGAGGACGCAACCCCCGATCTGGTCGCCCAGATCCTGGAAGAAGCCAACAAATTGGCGAGCGGCGTCCTGGCGCCGATCAATGCTTCGGGCGACAAGCAAGGCGCCCATATCGAGAACGGCGTCGTCCGCACGGCGGACGGCTGGAAGGAAGCCTATCGCCACTATGTCGACGGCGGATGGAATTCCGTTCCCTTCGACCCTGAATACGGCGGCCAGGGACTGCCCTGGGCGATCACAACCGCGGTACAGGAAATGTTCCAGTCCGCGAACATGGCCTGGTCGCTGTGCCCGCTGCTCAACCAGGGGGCGGTCGAGGCGATTTCCGCCCATGCCTCCGATGCGTTGAAGAGCATCTATCTTGAGAAAATGATCTCGGGCGAATGGACCGGGACCATGAACCTGACGGAACCTCAGGCCGGATCCGATCTCAGCCAGGTCAAAACCAAGGCCGAGCGCGACGGCGACCGTTACAGGATCCGCGGCCAGAAGATCTTCATCACCTATGGCGAGCATGACATGACGGACAATATCGTCCATCTCGTGCTGGCCCGGTTGCCGGACGCGCCGGAAGGAACGCGCGGCATTTCCCTCTTCATCGTGCCCAAATTCCTGGTCAACGAAGACGGCACGCTCGGCGCGCGGAACGATCTGCGCTGCGTCTCCCTGGAACATAAGCTCGGCATCGGCGCCAGCCCGACCTGCGTCATGGCCTATGGCGATAGCGAAGGGGCGATCGGCTATCTGGTCGGCCAGGAAAACCGCGGCCTGGAATGCATGTTCACGATGATGAACAACGCGCGCCTCGCCGTCGGCATGCAGGGACTGGCCATCGCCGAACGCGCCTTCCAGCAGGCCCGCGACTTCGCCAAGGAACGCAAGCAGGGCAAGAGCGCCACCTCCGCCGGCGCACCCGCCGCCATCATCCAGCACGCCGACGTCCGGCGGATGTTGCTGACGATGCGGGCGCATACCGAAGCGATGCGCGCGCTGATTCTCGATACGATGACGACATTGGACGTTTCCCATCGCCACCCGGATGAAAGCTGGCGGAAATGGGCGGGCAAGCGCGTCGATCTGCTGACCCCGGTGATCAAGGGTTGGTGCACGGATACCGGCGTTGAAGTCGCGTCGATCGGCGTCCAGGTTCACGGCGGCATGGGGTTCATCGAGGAAACCGGCGCGGCGCAGCACTATCGCGACGCCCGTATCCTGCCGATCTATGAAGGCACGAACGGGATTCAGGCAGCGGACCTGATCGGCCGGAAAATCCTGCGCGACGGCGGCGAGGCCGTCCGCGAATATATCGACGAACTGCATTCCCTGATCAACGGCCTCGGCCAGGTCGAGGACGAAGCCATCGCCATTATCCGGCGGAACCTTGCCGCCGCGGTCGACACATTGGAGCAGGCGACGGAATGGCTGCTGACCGACGGCGCGGAGTCTCCTGACGCCGCGCATGCCGGCGCAACCACGTATCTGCGCCTTTTCGGCCAAACCGCCGGCGGCGCCATGATGGCGCGCATCGCGAAGACCGCCGTGGAAAAACGCGGCGGCGCAGCCAACGGCGAAGCCTCCTTCTACGACTCCAAGGTATTGGTGGCCCGTTTCTACGCCGAAAACATCCTGCCGCTGACGGCGGGCCTGCTCGCTCCCATAACAGGCGGACACGCCACTGTCATGGCGTTGGAGGAGGAGCTGTTCTAACTCTCCGAAGGAGGTCCATGCGCCCGGAGCGTCTCTTTGCACCGTTCGTCGTCCTTGCGCTCGTCATCGCGACGAGCGCCCTTGGGCAGGACACGAAGCCGGAAGAAGAAATCCCCGTGGTCGCCTGCGGCAGCGTCGATCTGGTTATACTGATCGACACGACCTTCAGTCTCGCCACCGCGATCGGGGAGATGAAACGAGAATCCGAAGCCATCGTCTCCCTGCTGGAGAAGGTCTCCTTGGGCGAGTACCGGCTCGGACTGATCGCCTTCGACGACCATATCCGCGTGCTGGAAGACTTGAACGGCGACCCGACACCGGCCGAAAAGGCAGAGGCCGTCAGGCGCACGATCCGGACGCTGCGGGCCGATGGCGGCGACGGCGGTCCGGAAGCCTCCGACGAAGCCATGAATACCGCCATCAACGGGCTCGCCGCCGGCGTCCGCCCGCAAAGCGGGGACTTCACCGGCGAATGGAAATCCCATAGCAGAATACTGGTGCTGATCACCGACAACCGTCCGGGCGGCTTCGACGACGAATTCGAACCCGGCATCGACGACCGGCGGGCCCTCGCCTTCGCGGCCCAGGCCCTGGAGAAGGACATCCGGATCTCGGCGATCCAGGTTCCGACCAGCGGGTTGACGGATGTTCCCGACGAGGACGTCGCATCGTTGATGCGGAGCTATGCCGCGACCACGGGCGGCCTTTACGTTTCCACGCGGTGGTCCGGCAAGGGAACTGCGGAAGCGATCCTGTCCATCATCAAGGCCTGCGGCTCGAACCTGCTTTCCTGACCGGCCGGCAAAAAACAAAACCCCGCGACCACGGGCGCGGGGTTGTGCGGGACGAATCCCGGTCAGCCTACCGTCGGACGAACGATTCCCTAACCGACCGTCCGGACAGCGGTGAAGACTAGGCGGCGACGCTCAACTTCCGCTCTTCGGAGCCGAACAGCGCGTCATAGGCCTTGCGGTCGTAGTGGCGCAGGCAGGTCGCGGCGAAATCGCTGACGACCACACCGAGGTGCTTGGCATAGCCCTTGTACATGGAGGACGGCACGGGACGAAGCCCGGCTTCGACTTCGAGCAACCACACGACAGACGGGGCCCCGACCTGCTCCGCAAGTTCACGTGCCGTGATTTCCGCACGGTCCCGCAAGGAACGAAGCCATACGCCACCCGCTGCCCAAGGCGCCAAAGTCGTCATATTCTTTTCATTATGTTTTGTCATCATTGCCTCTATAAACCGGTGCAAGCCCGCCTGAACGCGGCCCACCTCTCGTCTGTTCCGGATTGCCTCTCAGCCCGGATCAACTCCAACCGTTCAAAAATGTTGCGATGCACAAAATCATATGCTGCGTCCCCGGAAGCTTGGCCAATGCTTTCCGTGCATGGCCGATATGCAAATAGCCGTCACCTAAGTGAAGCCCCACCGCAACCTTACGATCATACCCTACGTTAGAAATTGTTAATATAGATTTAATGAGAAGAGTGCCGGTGCGGCCCGTTCATTGGGCCGGCGCCAACCGCCGAAGCAGCGGTTCCGGATGCCTCGCCAACAGGGCGGCAATTGTTTCGCCCGTTGCGGGGTCGACAAAATCCGGCGCCAAGTCCGCCAGGGGCTGCAACACGAACAGCCTTTCCAGCCGACGCGGATGGGGAACCGTCAGATCCGCGGTTTCTATGCTCTCGGTCCCGAAAAAGACGATATCGAGATCGATGACGCGGGGGCCGTTCCGGTACGTCGCCTGCCGCCCGACCTCCTTCTCGACGGATTTGAGGACCTCCAACAGGCGTTCCGCCGACACGAACGAGTGCCCCATCAGGCAGGTGTTCACGAAACTCGGCTGATCTTCCACATACATCGGGGCCGACTCGTAAAACGGGGCCACCGCCGTTACCGAGAAGCAGCCGCTGGCATCGAGCGAGGCGACAGCGTCCCGGATATGACGGACACGGTCCCCCAAATTCGAGCCGAGCGCGATGAAAACAGGGTCAACCACGCCGGCCATCGCCGTCCCCCGCGCCCTGCCCGCTGTTCATGATTGCTTCCGTCATGCGGACGATCTGTGCCATGGCCTGCACATCGTGCACACGAACGATGTCCGCCCCCTGCATAACGCCGACCGCGACGCTGGCGGCCGTTCCCATCAGGCGCTCCCCCGGCTCCACATCGAGTACTTTACCGATAAAGCTTTTCCGGCTTGGACCCAGCAGGACCGGGTATCCCAGTTCCCGCATCGCCCCCACCTGCCGGATCAGGGTCAGGTTCTGGTCCAGCGTCTTTCCGAACCCGATGCCCGGATCCAGCACGATGCGCTCGCGCGCGACACCGGCCTTTTCCGCGGATGCCGCCATGGCCCGCATCTCACGAAGGATGTCCTGCATGAAATCGTCGTATCGGGGCGCTTCGTAGCTTCCCCCCAGCTTCGGATCCTGGCTGGCCGCGCCCCAGCGCGCCCGATTGTGCATCAGGACGATCGGCACACCGCGCCCGGCCGCCAGGGGCAGCATGTCCTCATCCGCCCGTCCGGCCCAGACGTCGTTGATGATATGGGCGCCAGCGTCCAAAGCGGCGCGCGCCACGGAAGACTTGTAGGTGTCGACGGAGATCAGCGTGTCGGGAAAACGGGCCGCGATGGCTTCCACGACCGGCACGACACGGTCCAGTTCCTCACCCGCCGGAACGGGGGCCGCGCCGGGTCGCGTGCTTTCGCCGCCAATATCCAGGATATCTGCGCCGTGCTCGACAAAATCCGCGGCCTGGGACAGCGCCCGTTCTATCAATCCCCCGTCCTCGGCGCCTTGCGGGGTCGCAGCCAGACCGTCGCTTGAGAAGGAGTCGGGCGTGACATTCACGATCCCCATGACGGCGCAGCGATCTTTCCAAGGAATGGTCGGCAAATCCCCGCATAGATTTTCCGGCATAGACGCTCGATCCTCGAATTTGGATTTCCGTGTTCGCCGATGCCTACCCTTTGCGGCGGGCCGATGACAAGATTGGAATTGCCCGGCGCCCCACACCGGAAGCCGCAAGTTTCTTTTGCGACTACTTCGATCTGAAAGTAAATTATACGCGAATACTCGGGCAGCGACGTTATCCGGACCTATTCACCGGGCTTTTTATTTTGCCTTGCCAGTGCTTTGCGATATAGTTTTCATCACTAAAGTAAAGTCCGGTCAGATCTGATTCATGTATATCGGTCCGGTAGAATGGACCGCGAGAAGACGGCGAGAGTAGCATAGAATGCCGAACAATCCGGAACAGTCCGTGTCGCATGACAGCGGAACAAGGTCGTACTGGCTGCAAGTCCTGCAAGCCGGCCACTGGCGGAACCTGGAGCACGTCGCCGATGCGGGCGCGGCAATGGTCCGTACCGGTAGCGTCGCCCAGGCCAGCATGTTCGATGCCGTCCGATTGCTGGAAGCCCTTTTCCACGTGGAAAAGGGACAAACCGAGTTTTTCGAGATCGTCGTCTTCGACGGCGCCGGGGCGCATTTCGCCGGGCCGTCCGGCCGATCGGGATTGGACCATGTCCGCATGGACCTCGTCGGGACGATCGCTCCCTTGCTGCCTGACGTGACGACCGAAACCCGCAAGACCGCCGCAGCGGAAACGACCGCCGCGGTCGCCGCGCCGCCGATCCTACAGGATACCAGATCCGGGCGCCAGATTGCGGTTCCCGCGCGCGCCGCCCTTGGTTCGGATGCGTCACGCACAGTGCAGCAGGAACTGTTCCGGAAGCCACCAAGGCAGGCGCCGCCGCGCCTGGATGGCACCCGCTCGCGCCTGATGGCCGGCGTCATGGTCGGCGCTTTTGCCGTCGGCGTTGCGGTCTCCGCATTCGCCCCCGAGCAATCGGGCAGCATCGCCGCCGCGATTTACGAGCGGATCGGCGTGGAAACGGAAACCGCGCCGTCAACCCTGGCGCGGGTTTCCAAGTCGGCTACCCCTTCCGCCGCCGATGACGTCATCGACGGCTCGGACGACGGCTGGCCGCTCGCCTGGGGCGATGATGGAACGATCGGAACCCCGCCCACCGCCCTTTCGGCGCCCCGGCCCGCACCGCCCGTCACGGCCGCCCTTTCCGGCCAGGATCTGGAAGAGGAAAACCGCAGGCCCGCGGCCAATTTGGTGGCAGCGTCCCTGGCGATCCCGATGACGCGCATGGCTGAAGCCGACCTAGGGCCGGCCACTGTTTCGGAAACCGCTTCGCCCGCGCCCATGACCGAGGAAGAAGCCTACGCCATGCAGGCCTCCCTGCAGGAGCCGCTTGAGAATTACGCTCCGCCGCCCGCGGCCGCGCCTGTCGAAACGGTTCAATACGCTGAAAACACGGCGGACGAGCTGCGTCTGGTCACCCCGCAAACCGCGCCTTCGCCTTACGGCGCCGCTTTCACGACGGCCGTCGCGGGAGATGCGTCCCAGCTTGGGAGCGAAGTCCAATTCCCGCGCCCGCCGCGCAAACCTGCTTTCGTCAAGGAGCGGGCGGCGCATCAGGCGGCCTTGGCCGATGCGATCGAATACGGGACGGTCGACGACCTGATCAAACTCATTGCCCAGCCGACCGGGACGGTCGACGTGGCATCATTGTCAGACGCCACTGTCTCAACAACGGGCCCGGCCGACCTGACATCCCTGCTCGATTTCGCCTTGCTGCAGGGCCGGCCGGATCACGCCCAGGCCTTGGCCGCTCACGGCGCCCGTCCGTCGCCGGGGGTTTTGAGAACCCTGGCCCGTTCGGCGGACCCGACCAGCCTCCAGCAAATCGCACCCGCGATCCGAAAGATCGGCATAGATCCGAACCGCGTCGCTTCCTCCGGGATGACGCCGCTGATGCAGGCCGCCTATGTCGGCGATGCGCGCATGGTGGACGGGTTGCTGACCCTGGGCGCCGATCCGACCTTCGAAACCGGGGATGGCCTGCGGGCCGCCGATTTCGCCGCCCGGGCGAAACATGTCGACGTGCAGGAAAAGCTGGTCCTGGCGGCGGATCAGTCGCTTTACACACCGATCATGTTCGGTCTGTCCTGGACCGACACGCTGGAGGAGGTCAAAGCCCGAAGCAGCGTCTGCAAACAGGTCGGCGAAGGCTTCGTCGCCTGTTCCCTGAATGCGGAGTCATGGCTGGATGATACCGCCGCCGTGATCGCGCAGTTCGATACCAGGAACGGCAACCGGCTGGTCGCGATCCAGGTCGACAGCCATCTCTACACCGATGCCGACGACGCCGAAGTCGGGTTCAAGAAGGCGGCCCAATTGATCGCCAAGGTTCTGCCGCCCGATCAATTCGGTTTTCCGGTCAGGGACATCCCGGCGGATGCCGCGATGTTCGAAAGCCTGACACCCGCGATCGGGACGGGCCAATATTTCCAGTATTGGCCGGACGACAACCTCAAGCGCCCTGTCTATGTCCATATGAAAATGGTCGGGTACAAGCGCGATCGGGGATTCCATCGCATCGTCATCGGAAATCCGTTCCGCGTTGGTTGAGGTCCCTGGACCGTCTCGACCGGGACCGTAGGCGCCCCTCCTGTAATGACCATCAGCCCCGATCAGCGCGCCATCCGCGGCGGAGCCACGTGGCAGGGATTCGCCCTGGCCCTTTTTTCAGCCTTCATGTTCGCGATGAACACGCCGGTCGCGGCCTTGGCCTATGCGGATTCCGTCACCCCCATAACGCTCGTGGCGTTCCGGTCCCTGGTCGCCGGCCTTTTCGCCCTGGCTTTCGTCCTCTGGATGCGGGTACCGGGGCTTCGGGACTTGTTGGCCCGGCGCGCCTTTTGGGTGGCGACGCTCGGCATGGCCCTGCAGGGAATGTGCTACTTCGCTTCCGTCGCCTATATTCCGGTCGGTTTGGCGGCCATGATCCTGTACACATGGCCGCTCCTGGTCGCGATATTCGAGCCGTTGATCGGCGGCCAGCGCCTTACCGCGCTGCGCCTCGTCTGTTTCCTGGTCGCCTTTCTGGGCTTGGCGTTGGCGATCGGTCCGGATTTCGACTCTCTGGACTTGCGCGGTATCGCGCTTGCCTTCATGGGCGCGTGCAGCCTGCCGCTCTACGTCCTCGGGTCGCGCATGCTTCTCGCGGAGACCAAATTGCCCGTCCTGATCGCCGGAACCAATATCGGGGCCGCCGCGATCGCACTCGCCGCGGCGCCACTGCTCGGCGGCCTTTCCTTCGGAACGACCGACGGCGCGCTGATCGCCTCACTCACGGTCATCGTGATCTATGCGGCCGCAATATTGAGCCAGGTCGCCGCCCTGCGGGTATTCCCGGCCTCGTCCTTCGCGATGCTGTTCAATTTGGAGCCCGTAATCTCGATCGCCGCCGGCGCCGTCCTGCTCGGTGAGACATTGACCGGCGCGCAATATGGAGGCGGCGCCGTGGTGCTCACGGCGCTCGCGCTCTACTCCTGGTCAGGAAGACGTCAGGCGGTCAGAAATTGTAGCGGAAGTTGAAGAACCCGCCATAGGCCAGCTGGCCGTCCCGGCCCACGAACCGCTGACCTTCCAGGCTTACGGCAACCGCGTCGGTCGGAAAGTAATCCATCCCGAACGTGAGCAGGGCCTGTGTCTGATCATTGGTCTGAAGGTTCGTTCCGCTGATGCCGATACCGCCGATCGGAAGCCCGACCAACTGGTTCTGGTAATTGTGTTCCAGCGCTATGCCCGCATAGGGGACAAAGGCGCCGTTTTCGAAAGAACGCGCTACCTGAACGCCGAGACTCAATAGCGACACATCCGATTTCTGATTGCCCGTCGTGGTTCCGTTAACCTGATCGAAGATGGCGTTATATTTCGTGATAGACCGGAAGAAATTGGCATTTCCGGTAATGGCCCAGACGTCTTCGAAAGGCACCACGCCGGTAACACCGACGGATGCGAACCGCGTCACGCCATCCGAGGAACTTCCCGCCGTAGCCGTACTGGTCGCAATATTGAGTGCCTCGAAGGATACCTGTTCATCACCGAGGCCGACCGTGGCATCGAAGAACACGTAATCATTCAGGATATAGGCGCCATAGACCGTGAACAGCGAAGTCTGCGCCTCGTTGTCGCCGCTGTTGTCGCCACCGCCGAACTTACTGATCGATTTGGTCGTTGAATGCGTCCGTGCCAGCGCGGCGCCAACCAGCACGTTGTCCGTGAAGAATTTGTCGTAGCCGATGATCCCGGTACGGATCGAGGTATCCGCCGTGAAATCGACAACATCGTCCTCGGCATGCGAGATCGCGACGTTGGCCCAAATCGCCGATGAATCCCACAGGTCGGGAAATTCTCCATCCGTACCGACCGTTACGGCAACCTGCCGCTGGTTGCCGCTGGCGGTTCTCACCTCACCATTGTCGGTCCGGAATACGCCTTGAAGCAGGACATTCTTGACCGCCCCCTGCGTCCGGCTGGTAATCGTGCGGTTCGCCCCCACCAAGGCTTGCGTGGCGGCTTCATCACGTTGGGTGGATTGCGCAGGATCATCCGAGAAATCAATCGACTGGGCAAAGGCCGGAGAGGCCAAGCCGAGGGTCGCCATCACGGCCACTACGGAAAAGGCACGAAGTATCGAGTTCATTTTGTTCCCCCACGCCCGTTCTTCAAAGGACAAGCTTGGACATTTGATTTCAATCATTAAACTATCCCACCGGTGGCCGAAAATCCATTCGGTTGCTGATTTCAAAGTGCCGGTGCGCGCTTTGGGAACATCCAATAAGCTCTTGTTTTATAAGAACGAACCGAATGGTGAAGAATCCGGCGTAAATTGCGGTTATTTTGTTGCACAATTATCACATCCAATTACCGCTCCCTTCCCCTTTGGTCTGAAGCGTAGCCTAAGCTAGAGTAGCCGGCGAATTCGGCCCGGGCAGTGCGGCACCGGCATGCGTCAAACCGGGAAACAGGCAAGAGGGAACATCCAATGTCGATAGCCCCGCCCCCTTCTCTGAGAAGGCTTTGTTCCCTCCTGCTGGCCGCCGGTTTGGCCGTCGCGATGACGGCCGTCGCAAGCGCCCCGGCCGACGCGCAGCTGAGGCAACTGCGCAAGGCCATTCAGAAGAACGTTCAGCTCGCGGTCGAACGGCAGCGGCTTCGCCTGCGGGTCGAAAATTCCGCCGGCCCGATCGAGGCCTTGGCCATCGGACCGGACGGACAGTTCATGGTCTCGATCTCCGGCGACGGACGTCCGCGGGTTTGGGATTTGCAGAACGGCCGTGAAATAAGGCGGCAGGACAGGCTCGCCGCATCGCCGGCCGCCGTGGCATTCGCCTCCGACGGACGGCGCTTCGCCATAGCGGAACAGAATGGCGGGTTATCCCTTTGGTCGACGGACGAAGCGGATCCCCTGGGACGGGCGACATTGTCCGGTCCCGCGCCCACCGCATTGGCGCTCAGCCCCGACGGCGCCGCCGCGGTCGTGGGACATGCGGACGGTTCGGCCACGTTGTTGCGCCTGTCCGATTTTTCGATCGTGCGCCATTTCGCCGGAAACGGCCCGCCGGCAACCAATGTCGATGTGGGTGCGACGGGGCAGTTCATCCTGATCGGTGCGACCGACGGCACGGTTCGTGTCATCGAGGCGTCGTCGGGCGCCGTCGTGCGCACCAGCAAGACGACCGGCGCAACGCTGACCGATGCCCGCTTCGGCATCGACGAAACCGAATTCTACATCGCCGACGAGGCCGGGACGGTTTCGAAATGGCGTGTCGATACCGACGATGTCGTGGACCGTTTCACCGGCGCTTCGGGCGGTATCGCCGGCCTGGCCGTCGAACCGTCGGGAAAGGCGATCGCCGCCGTGCAGCAGATCGAAAAACTGCTGATCTGGGAGACGGACGCGCCCGACAAACCCACCATCATCGAGGCGCATCCGGGCCGCATAGAGGGGGTCGCCTTCGATGCCGATCCCGGCCGCGTGATCACCTTCGGGGAGGACGGCGTCACCCGGGTGTGGAGCCGCCAGGACGGCAGTCTTATCATCCAACTGATTTCGACCGAGAACGGCTGGGCGGTCGTCGACCGGGACGGCCGGTTCGACGGATCGAGCCGGGCGCTGTCCAATCTGGCTTGGGTCGGCGAGACGCTGGAACTGCCGATCGACAATTTCACCGACAATCTCTACGAGCCCGATCTTCTGGAGAAAAAGCGCCTTGGCGTCGGGCAGATGCTGTCGCCCGGCGTTCCGAACTGGGACGAGGGGATTCTGCCGCCCCCGACGGCAATCGTCGACATGCCCGCGCAAATGAAACTCGACGCATTGACCGAAATCGACGTCAAAGTGACGGTCAAGGACGAAGGCGGCGGCATCAACGGTTTCTTCCTGTTCCACAACACGAAGCTTGTCTCGCCGGACCGGATCGCCAGACAGGACGAAAAGGAAGGCGGCGACGGGCTGAAAACCATCGAGGCAATCTACAAGGTCCGCCCGATCGCCGGGCAGAACCTGTTTCATTCGAACGCCGTCAGTTCCGAATCCATCCTGGGGGCGACCAACTTGGTCACGGTGACCGTCCAGGCGCCGCCGCGGGAACCCGTGCTGCACGTGCTGACCGTCGCCATAAATCAGTATCTGGACCCGCAGTTGAACCTGAACTACGCCCTGCCCGACGCGCGCGGGATTCAGCAGATCATGGAAGCTGAATACGGTCAGATATTCGGCGAGGTGCGGATCCGTGAGGTTTTCGACGACAAGGCCACCCGGCGCGGCATGCAGCAGGCCTTGGCGGATTTGCAGGACACCGCGCCTGAAGACGTGGTCGTCATCTACTATGCCGGCCATGGCGAGGCGACGGAGGAGGACTTCTTTTTCGTCACCTACGAATTCGAGCTGCCCCTTTCCGCAAGCCGGCTGGAACGGCGCGCCCTGTCGGCCGCCAGTTTGAGGAAATATGTCGAAAACATCGGCGCGCGCCGCGTCATCATGTTGATCGACGCCTGCAAGTCCGGCACCGCCGTCGCCGGGTTCCAGGATCAGATGGACCGGCGCGTCATCCGCAGGCTGGGACAATCCGTCGGCCTTCACATCGTGTCGGCCACCGCAAAAGAACAGTTCGCCGTGGAGCATGCATCGCTCGGCCATGGCGTCTTCACCTATGCCTTGATTCAGGCGATGGCCGGCGCCGCGGACATCGACCCCCATGACGGAAACCTGACCGTCAGGGAAGTCGTGCATTATTCCGAGGATGCCGTCCCGGCTTTGTCCCAGAAATACGCCAAATATCAGCATTGGCCGCTGATCTATTCCCGCGGGCTCGATTTCACCCTCGGCAAAGTGTCCGCCCAATAGCCAAGCCGTCGGGGCGGAGTCAGCGATGCCGGTCGACGAGGCCCGGAACCACCTGTTCAAGTGCCGCGCGTGTCGAACCCGGCTTCAAGGCGCCGTCGTAGAGCAGTTTCAGGAAAAGGTCGTCCAAGGGCGTCCTCGCCGCCGCGCGGCCGGTCCGGCTGAAAATGGACCCGTCGCCCGCATCGACATCGTATGGCAGGCCCATCGCCTGCCCGAACTCCTCGGCGACGCAATGCGCGAAGGATTGATCGTCCAATTCGGCAGGCAGGACGACATCCGCCCTGGTCAGACAGCCGGTGCCCGTGTCCGCCTGCAGGACGAAGTAGCATCTTGCGCTCGCCACGCGCCGCCGCGCCGCCGGGGAAGATATCGGTAAGGACGAAATCAGCGCCTCCCGTTCCCTTGCCGTCACCGGATAGTGAAGTTGAATGCCGGGCGCGGCGCCCTCCCGGAAGTCAACAGCCGTTAACCCGGACAGCGCTTCCAACTCCCTCAAAACGCTGTTGCGGCGGGCTGCCGGCACCCTGCCGGGCAGGGCCACCCCGACCGGTCCGCACCATTTCGAAAGCACGTCATCCGAGAACCGTCCCTCCCGCCCCAAAGCCGCGGATAGAAAGGCTTCCGCGACGATTTCATTGGATGAGCGGATGCTAATACCTCGGTATGAACTACACCCTAGAAGGCCCAGGCAAATCAACCCAAGCCCCGCAATTCCCGCCAAACTATTGATATGCCTTCGGAAGCGCATATTGCATTGCAGCATTGAGGCAAGCAGGGGCAAAATTCTTTGCATTTCTGTGACAGATGTCCTATATGTCTGGACCACGACGTTGGGTGCTGATCTCAGCATAATTCGAAAATTCAACCCGCACTGCTGCGCAAAATGTCGGTTCCGTAAGGCACCGTGCGAAACCAGACTTTTTTGTCTTATAAAGAAAGCGCCGGGCGGAAACAGTAGAAGGTGAGAGAGTAGATGAGTGATTCCGAAAAGAACAAGAAGCCGCGTTCCGATCGTCAGTATGAGACGAAGGCCCGGAAGTGCCTGATGTGCCGGAACGAATTCAACAGTTCCTGGCCGGGCGAGCGGATCTGCTCGAACTGCAAGCAAACCAGCGCGTGGAACGATTCCTCACTGGCCGCTTAACGTTCAGCCGTTCTCAGGTTTCAAACGGGGCGTCATCGACGCCCCGTTTTTTTTGTGCCCGCCAATCCTCCCTTGGCAAACCACTCGACCTAAAGCACCGCCGTCATGCCGCCGTCGACGGTCAGGATATGGCCGTTCACGAAAGAGGCCGCCGGCGACATCAGATAGACCGCCGCCCCGCCCAACTCGCGCGGATCCGCCCAGCGGCCGACAGGCGTACGGTGCTCGACCCAGGCCGTGAACTCCTTATCCTCCAGCAGGGGCTTGTTGATCTCGGTCAGGAAATAGCCGGGGGCGATGCCGTTGACGTTCACGCCGCGCGGACCGATATCGGCGGCCATGCCGCGGACAAGCCCAACCAACCCCGTCTTCGCCGCGGCATAGGCGGGGACCGTCGGCCGCCCGTGACTGGACAGAACCGAACAGATATTGACTATCCGCCCCCGGTCGATCGGTTTGGATTCATCCAGGATCTCGGCCTCCAGCATCATCTTCGCGGCCCGTTTCGAAAGCTGGAACGCACTGGTCAGATGGACGGCGATGAGTTCCTGGAACGCATCGTCGGAGAAATCCTCCAACGGGCTGCGATGTTGATGCCCCGCATTGTTGATCAGGCCGTAAAGCCCGCCATGGCGTTTCTTGATTTCCTCGAACGCATCTTCCGCCGCGTCCATGTCCAGCACGTCGAAGGGGGCGATGTCAGCG
>Ga0209475_10002889_pt1 | contig 16568 bp, 8 predicted proteins | sample tdDd471_FD_187128 | JGI IMG/M metagenome (GOLD analysis project Ga0209475, IMG submission 187128) | Marine sediment microbial communities from the Atlantic coast under amendment with organic carbon and nitrate - tdDd47.1 (SPAdes)... | ecosystem: Environmental > Aquatic > Marine > Coastal >... | reverse complement strand
TTTCGCGGGGCATGGCGATTGGATTGACGGCGGTCTCGTACCAAATGCCCGACAGCATCACGCAGAAGGCTTCGTTCAGGGCTTCGACATTAACGTCGACGCCACGGGATTTCAGATAGGCCTCCAGATAGGGGCGCGCCCGGGCGCGGTCCTTTTCCGAAAAGGCGAGCATCTCCGTTTTCAGGTCCACTTCGCCCCGGGCCAGCGCCCATAGGGAAATATAGGCTCCGGCGACCTCGTCGCGGGTCCATTTCTCGGAAAAATACAGATCCAGATAATCCTGCAGATCCTTCTTCGGGTCCTGTCCGCGCTGGGCGGCCAAGTCGGCGAAATCCTTTTCCGTCATCTCGGCCAGCCAGCGGTAGGTCTCCTGCAGCAGTTCCGCCCAGCTGTTGAAGAAATAGGTGAGCAGGCTGGGCGCTATCCCCATGTCGCGGGCAACTTGGCGCAGGCTGCATTTCTGCGGGCCGTGCGCGGCCAGCGCGGCGACCGTGCCCGCGATGATTTCGCGCCGGCGTTGCGCCGGTGCAAGCCGCCGTCCCGGTTGCGCCGCGGTCGCGTGCTGTTGCGTCATGGTCCCTGCCTGTTTTCGGTTGGCGAGCGAAATCCGCTCATGTTATTGTACATATGTTCAATAGCTGTGTTCCAGCAGGAATTCCCATCCCAGATCTGGAGTTTTGATCACCATGACGATCGACCATTGCGATGCCCGGTTCCGGACCCTTTTCGACCCGGTCGCGATCGGCCCCGTCACGGCGCCCAACAGGTTCTATCAGGTTCCGCATGCAAGCGGTGCGACCAATGCCAATCCCAGGGTGCGTGCGGGCCTGCGGGCCGTCAAGGCGGAGGGGGGCTGGGGGGTGATCTGCACCGGAGCCTGTTCGATCCACCCGTCTTGCGACGACGCGCCCTTGCCTTTCGCGACGATGTGGGACGACGACGACATTCGCGCCCATGCCCTGATGACGGACGCGGTGCATGAACACGGCGCGCTGGCAGGTGTTGAACTGTTCCACGGCGGCGGCGGCGTGCTGAACCGCAATACGCGCCTTCCGGCCCTGACGCCATCGGGCAAGGGGTGGTCGTCAAACCATTCGGTCTTCATGTCGCCCGGCCGGCCCCGCGCGATGGATGCAGCCGACCTGAAGGACCTGGTCCGGTGGCAGGCGGAAGCGGCGAAACGCGCCAAGCAGGCCGGGTTCGACATCATCTATGTCTATGCCGGCATGGGCTATCTGCCGCATGAATTCCTTTTGCCGGAATATAACGAGCGAGCCGACGCCTATGGGGGATCGATGGAGAACCGTGTCCGGATCATCCGCGAAATGCTGGAGGCGACGCGGGAAGCGGTGGGGGGCACCGTCGCCGTCGCATTGCGCATCAGCCTCGAGGAACTGCTGACCCGCCCCGGCGCCACCATGGAGACCGAGGCGCATGAAGCCGTCACCATGTTGAGCCCCTATACGGACCTGTTCGACGTAAAAATGGATTCCAGTCCGACCGATTGCGGCCCGTCGCGATTCGTGCCGGAAGGGTCGCATGAGCGCATGGCCGGATTCGTGAAAAGCTGCACGGACAAGCCTGTCGTCGGCGTCGGGCGGTTCACGTCGCCCGATGCGATGGTGTCCCAGTTGCGCCGGGGGGTGCTGGACCTGATCGGCGCGGCGCGGCCCTCGATCGCGGACCCGTTCCTTCCCAACAAGATCCGTGAGGGGCGGGAGGACGAGATCCGGGAATGTATCGGCTGCAATATGTGCATCGCCAGCTGGCATGAAGGCGTCCTTGTCCGCTGCACGCAGAATCCCAGCTTCGGGGAGGAATGGCGCCGCGGCTGGCATCCGGAAAAGGTGAAACCGGCCGGGTCGCAGGACCGTGTCCTGATCGTCGGCGGCGGTCCGGCGGGACTGGAATGCGCGCTGACGCTGGGGCGGCGCGGCTACGACGTGGCCGTGGCGGATTCCCGCGCGGAGATGGGGGGAAGGGTGCTGTTCGAATCCGCGCTGCCCGGTCTGTCGGCCTGGCGGCGCGTCGCGGACTACCGGTTGGGCCGATTGAAGGTGATGCCGAATGTGGAACTCTATCCGCAAAGCACGCTCGACGCCGACCAGATCCTGGAGTTCGGTTTCGAACGCGTCGTCATCGCTACCGGTGCGCGTTGGGTGCCGGCGCTTTTTACGCCGATGGAGATCGCGGGGCGGGAACTGACCGGCCCCGATGTCTATACGCCCAGCGATATTGCCGCAGGCGCTAAACCGGAAGGTCCGGTCGTGGTGCTCGACTACGACTTCCATGTCATGGGCGGCGCGGTGGCCGAACGGATCGCGGCAGGCGGGCAGGCGGTGACCTATGTTACGCCGGCCGGGGGTGCCTCGGCCTGGACCATCAACGCCAACGAGCAGATTTTCGTGCACCGGCGCTTGAACGAACTGGGCGTTCCGATCAGAACCCTCGAGCATGTTTCCCGGTTCGACGGCGGCGTGGTGACATTGGCCGACATCCTCACCGACCGGGAAAGCCAACTCCCGTGCAAGTCGCTGGTGATCGTCGGATTGCGCCGGCCGAACAGCGGATTGTACGACGCGCTGATGGACCGCGAGGCCGATTGGGCGGACGCCGGCATCCGCACGGTCGAGCGAACCGGCGACGCCTTGTCGCCGGGGGCCATCGCACATGCCGTCTATTACGGCCGCGCCACCGCCGAGGCGATGGACGGCCCGGCATTCCTCAGCTTCAAGCGGGACGGGGCCTTTCATACACCGCCGGAACGCAACGGGAATTCGGTCCTGGCCGTGATGGCCGATTGAATGCGCCGGCGCTCGGTGCGCAAAGAGAAAGCCCGGCGAAAATCGCCGGGCCTCTCCCAATAGACATTCGCCTTATGCGGTCGACGTCTATGCCTCGAACCACCAGCGCTCGCCGCATTTTTCGCCGTCGAAGCCCCAGTTGCTGGCGATGTTCTCCGGCAGGCCGACCTTGGCGGAAACCGCCTGGGTATAGGCGGAGAACATCGGAATGACGCAGCCGCATTCGTTGTGGACGATGCGCTGCATGTCGACATAGATCTCGCGCCGCTTCGCCGGGTCCAGCGTCGCCCGGCCTTCGACCATCAATTTCATGAAACGCTCGTTGTCGAACTGGCTTTCGTTCCAATCCGCGCCGGATGCATAGACCTGGCTGAACATCCAGTCTTCCGTCGGACGGCCGCCCCAATAGCTGGCGCACCAGGGCTTCTTCAGCCAGACGTTGGACCAATAACCGTCATCGGCCTCGCGGACGATTTCGATATTGATCCCGGCCTTCTTGGCGGTTTCGGAATAGAGCTGCCCGGCATCGACCGCGCCTTCGAAGGCTGAAGCGGCCATGGACAATTTCAGGTCGATACTGTCGTAGCCGGCCTTTTTCAGGTGGAACTTCGCCTTGTCGGCATCGTATTTGCGTTGAGGAATTTCGTCTTCCGTCGCCCGGTACTGGTTGACGGGACCGATCGGATAGTCGTTCCCGACCTCGCCGTAGCCCTGCAGGATCTTCTTCAGCCATTCCTCGCGGTCGATGGCGTATTTCAGCGCCAGTTGCAGATCGACATTGTCGAACGGCGCCGACTTGGACAGCATCGGCAAGGTGACGTGTTGATTGCCGGTTGTCGGGAAGGCGACGACATTCGGCATCTTCTTCATGCGGTTCATCGTCTTCAGGTCGACGTTCTGCATGCCGTCGATTTCGCCGGTCAGCAGGGCGCTGGTGCGCGCGCCGACATCGGCGATGAAGAGCGTCACGATCTCGTCGAAATGGCCGTAGCCTTCCTTCCAGTAGTTCGGGTTCCGCGTCGTGACCGTGCGGACGCCCGGGTCGAAGGACTTCAGGGCATAGCTGCCGGTGCCGACGCCGGACTGCCAATCGATGCCGCCTTCGGGCTTCGCCGGGCAGATGCCGAGGTGATAGTCGCTCACCAGATAGGGGAAATCGGCACTGCCGCCCGATAGGGTGAAGACGACCGTATCCTTGCCGTCGGCCTTTACGTCCTGGATAGCGGTGATGATGCCCTTGGCGGCGGACTTGCTGTCTTCGCCCAAGTGGTGACGGAAGGATTCAACCACGTCCATCGCGTCCAGCGTCTTGCCATTGTGGAACTCGACGCCCTTGCGGATCTTGAAGAACCACTGCGACGCGTCGTCGGAGGCTTCCCAGCTTTCCGCCAACTCGGGAACGAGATTGTTGTTGGAATCGATTTCGGTCAGACAGTTGCGCAACTGACCAAAGCTGACATTGATCATGTAGGAATCGAGGATCTGCGCCGGATCGAGCGAGTCGCCGGTGCCGGCGCCGGTCAGGCCCTGGCGCCAAACGCCGCCCTTCTTGGGCGTCGCGGCTTCGGCTTTCGATACCAGCGCGCTGGCGGCGGGGACGGTCAGGCCCAGCGCCAAAGCCCCCATCATGAAGGACCGGCGGTCGATCTGATGCGATTTCAGCCGCCTTTCAAGCCTGTTCAATTCATTCAGTTTCATTTTGTCCATGATTACGCTCCCAGTTCGTGAAAACAAAAGGCCCGCGGGTTTGCCCCGTTCGGAATTGCGGTCTCCCCAGCGGGAAACACTAGGCGGACCAGGATACGAAATCCAATGGAAATACGGCCCCGGCGAGCGGATTTGACCAGTCCGTTAGCCCTGCTTGCCTTCCCGGCTCTTTCCTCCCCGGTGTCCCCGCCTGGCGTGGTGTCGCCATTGCAGGCGCGGGATAACGGCCAAAATAGGGAAGCGTAAATGTCGAAAACCCATCGGAATGGGCGAAAAAGGCAAGCTTTCCTGTGGAAAACCCTCTTTGATCCGCGTATAGAAACCGGTCCCGGCCCACGGTGGGCAGGAACAACCGTTATTTGGAGGACAGGGCTATGGTTGCCGCATGGAGCCCGAAGACTTGGCGCGACAAGACTATCCAGCAGGTTCCGGAATATCCGGACCCGGCCGTGCTCGAAAATGTCGAGGCCACGCTGGCCAACTATCCTCCCTTGGTGTTTGCCGGCGAAGCGCGCCGTTTGAAGGATGATCTCGCGAAGGTCGCCAATGGCGGTGCTTTTCTGCTCCAGGGCGGGGACTGTGCCGAAAGTTTCGCCGAATTCCACGCGAACAACATCCGCGACACGTTCAAGGTCATGCTGCAAATGGCGGTGGTGCTGACTTTCGGCGCGTCGCTGCCGGTCGTTAAGGTCGGCCGCATGGCCGGGCAGTTCGCCAAGCCGCGCTCGGCGCCGACCGAGAAGATCGACGGCGTGGAACTGCCCAGCTACCGCGGCGATATCATCAACGGCATCGATTTCACCGAAACGTCGCGCGTGCCCGATCCCAACCGGATGTTGAGCGCCTACAACCAGGCCTCGGCCACGCTCAACCTGTTGCGGGCCTTCGCGCAGGGCGGTTTCGCGGACCTGCACCAGGTGCAGCGCTGGAACCTGGACTTCGTGAAAGGCAGCAAGCAGGGCGACCGGTATCAGGAAATGGCCGGCCGGCTCTCGGAAACGCTCGACTTCATGGCGGCCTGCGGTCTGACCGCGGAATTGGTGCCGCAAATCGCGGAAACGGATTTCTACACGAGCCACGAGGCCCTGCTTCTGTGGTACGAGCAGGCGCTTACCCGCCAGGACAGCTTGAGCGGCGATTGGTACGACTGTTCCGCCCATATGCTGTGGATCGGCGACCGGACGCGCCAGTTGGACGGCGCGCATGTGGAATTTCTGCGCGGCGTCAAGAATCCGGTCGGCATGAAATGCGGGCCGTCCCTTGCGCCGGACGATCTGCTGCGCCTGATCGACGCGCTCAACCCGGCGAACGAAGCCGGGCGCCTGACCCTGATCACCCGGATGGGCCACGACAAGGTGCACCAGCACCTGCCCGCGCTCATCCGCGCCGTGGAAAAGGAAGGGCGGAAGGTCGTCTGGTCCTGCGACCCGATGCACGGCAACACGATCAAGTCGCCAAGCGGCTTCAAGACCCGCCCCTTCGACCGGATCCTGGCCGAGGTGAAAGCCTTCTTCGAAGTGCATGCGGCCGAGGGAACCCATGCGGGCGGCGTCCATTTCGAGATGACCGGGAAAGACGTCACGGAATGCCTCGGCGGCGCGCAGGCGATCTCGGATGAAGACCTGTCGCATCGCTACCATACGCATTGCGATCCGCGCTTGAACGCGTCGCAGGCCCTGGAATTGGCATTCTTGTTGGCCGAGGGGTTGAAGCTCGAACGTGCCGGTTCCGCCGGCGCGCTGGCCAAGGCGTCGTAAAAGCGGGATAGTCCGCGAAGGCTTTCGCATCAAAGAAGCCGAGACTTTTCCCGGGAGAGGGGCATGTCCGACGCTCAAAAGCGTGTTCCGATGGACGGTGGGCAGACGTCCGCAGTGGTCGATGACGACATCCGCCGCTGGACCGATACCTATTTCAACCGAACGAAACAGACGATCGGCAAGTTCGGGGACGCGCAGGTAACCTATGCGGTCTTCATGCGCCGGCCCGTCGTCTCCGCGCCGCGGTTGGCGATTCAATGGCTCAACAGGGTCGCCGAAGAACGTGGTTTCGACGTCAAGATCGACCTGATGTACGAAGAAAGCCGGTGGGTCGGCGCGGGTGAACCGCTGCTGTACATTTCCGGCTCGTTCTACAATCTGGTGGATCTGGAAACCCTGCTTCTGCAAAAGATCGGCCCGGCCTGCGTGGCGGCCTACAACGCCTTTTCCATGTGCATGGAATTGCCGAACGTATCCTTCCTGGCCATGGACGCGCGGCATTGCGCCGGAACGGAAATGGCGGAACTGATGGCCTATGCCGCGTCCGTCGGGTCGGCCCGGGCCAAGCGCAAGGGCAGCGCCATTGGATTCATCGGAAACGCGACCGACGCCACGGCCCATTTCTTCGGGCAGGACAAGGGCTTGGGAACGATGCCGCATGCCCTGATCGGCTATGCCGGATCGACGGTCCGCGCGGCGGAAATGTATCACGAGACCTTCCCGGACCAGAACTTGACCGTGCTGGTCGATTATTTCGGCCAGGAGATCAGCGACTCCCTGGCGGTCTGCGAACGGTTTCCCGATTTGGCGGAAAGCGGCCGGCTGGCCGTTCGGCTGGATACGCCGGGCGGGCGGTTTTGCGAGGGGCTGGACCCGGCGGCGAGCTACGCCGTCCTGGACCGGAACGCGCCGCGTGCGATCCGCGGATACCGGACGGAGGTCGAACTGCGGCACCTCATCGGCCCGGGCGTTTCCGCGGCCTCAATCTGGCACATGCGCGAATCCTTGAACCAAAGAGGGTTCCGGAACGTGAAGATCGTGGGGTCGAGCGGTTTCGGGCCGGAAAAATGCAAGGTCATGGCCTTGGCCGACTCTCCGATAGATATCGTCGGCAGCGGAAGCTATCTGCCCGATATATGGCGGGAGACCTACGCCACCGCGGATATCGTCGATTACAACGGCGAGGCGCGCGTCAAGGTCGGGCGCGAATTCCTTCTCCGGAAATAGGTCCGGCCTCCCGCCGGTTCAGGTGACGATCCGTTCCCGGTAGTTTTCCGGTCCATTCCGCGGCAATTGTTCCCGCAGGATATCGGCAAGCGATTGAACGCGGACCGGTTTGGTGATGTAGCCGGTCATGCCCGATGCGAAGCATTGCTGCTCCACGCCGGCTTCGACATTCGCCGTCAAGGCGACGATGGGGACCGTTTCCAGCCTGCCGCCCAGTGCCCTGATTTCCTGCGTCGCCGAGAACCCGTCCTGTTCGGGCATATGAACATCCATCAGGATAAGGTCATAGGGCGCCTGGCGCGCCAGCGCGACGGCTTCCGCGCCATTGCCGGCGACGTCGATCGTATGCCCCATCTTGCTCAGCATCATCCGGATAACCTGCTGGTTCACCGGATTGTCCTCGGCGACGAGAATGCGGGATGCCGGAACGCCCTGCGATTTCTCGCGGATCGACCTGTCCTCCATGCGCCGGTGTTCCGTGCTTGGAAGCGGCCGCTTTCCGGAATTCGCCCGGTGTACCTGCATGATCGCATCGAAAAGGTCGGATTGCCGTGCGGGTTTCAAGACCACCCTGTCCGGCCGAATGTCGGCGGATGAGAAGTCGCCCGGGGACAGGGCGATGATCGCCGTACCATGGGCCTGGACAAGGGCGAATTCCCTGGCGGTCTTGAAATCCGCCAGGAAGGCCGCGTCGACGATCGCCGCATCGAAGTCCCGCGGCAGGCCGTGGCCTTGCCTGTGCTCCCCGCCCAAGACTTCCGCCTTCGCGCCCCAGGCCTTGATTTGCCGTTCCAAGACCGCGTCGGTCCGCACATCGCCGGCATGGACAAGAATGTTGAGCGACGGAATCGCATCGTTTTCGCCGTATTTCGGGCCTTTCAAGGCGACCAGGGGAAGTTCGAACCAGAACGTGCTGCCTTCGCCGACCGAACTGTCGACGCCGATCTCCCCGCCCATGAGCTCAATGAGGCGGCGGCTGATCGCCAGCCCCAATCCGGTTCCTTCATGTTCCCGGCTGCGCGACCCGTCGAGCTGGGAAAAATCGGAAAACAGCTTTTTGAACATCTCTTCCGGAATGCCCGGGCCGGTATCGTGTACCGAGACGCGTATACGGGTCTTGTCCTGATCGACACTGACCACGCGCGCTTCGATCATGACCGAACCGGATTGGGTGAATTTCACGCCGTTCCCGGCCAGATTGATGATGATCTGCCGGAGCCGGCCTTCGTCCCCCCGGAACAGTTGCGGCATGGCGGGGTCGATGATGGAGCCGAGAACGAGGTTCTTTTCGCGCGCCCGCGACTGCAGCAATTCGACGGCGCCCTCGATACTGTCATCCAATTGGAATTCGCCGTCTTCGATCTCGATCTTGCCGGACTCGATTTTCGAGAAGTCGAGAATGTCGTTGATGACGGTCAACAGGCTGTTGGCTGATTCGAGTATCGTTCGCGTCATCGAACGCTGTTGAGGTTTCAGGTCGCTGTCCATCAACAAATTCGCCATGCCCATGACCCCGTTCATGGGGGTGCGGATTTCGTGGCTCATCGTGGCAAGGAACTCGGATTTGGCCCGCGAGGCTTCCTCCGCCGCTTCCTTTGCGGATGCGAACTCTTCGGCCTGCCGTAATTGATCGGTGACATCGACGCGAACAGTGACGCAACCGCCATCCTTCGTCCGGTAATCGCGCACGCGGAAATATCGGCCCGCATTCGTGCGCGTGATCCATGGTTGGCCGGACGCCTCTTTCCGGATCGCGAGGCGGTTCTGAAGCCATGCTTCCGGGTCTTTCTCTGAGCCCGGATACCAGCCGTGCGCCATGCCGAAGCGGAGGATATCCTCCAAGGTGGATCCGACCTTGATAACGGCTTCCGAGCCTTCATAGGAATGGCGGAAGCGGTCGTTGAACAATGCCAGTTTGCCGTCCGGACCGAAATAGGCGAACCCGTCATCCATCGACTCGATGGCGTCGGTCAGGCGCTGCTGAATGGTCTGAAGTTCGGCCGTGCGTTGAACCACGGCGTCTTCAAGCGCCGTCTTGGATTTCGCCAACTCGTCGCGCGCCCGAACCATTTCCGTTACGTCGGATGCGTAGATGTTGAGATATTTCTCCCCCTTGATCGGGGTAAGCAGAAGGCGGTAGACGGTCGCGCCCGCCTGGCGAGTCAATTTCACCGGTGCGCCCGTTTCCTGGGCCAGTTCGATTGAGGCCAGAAGGGTTCTCCGGGTTTCGCCGTTGACGATCGCGTCCACCAGTTTCGCCGATGCGGCATTGGCGTAGAGGACCCGCCCCGTCGGCGTGAGCCGAATGATGGGCGAGGGGTCTTCCTCCGGGAACCGGGCGAGCCAAAGAGCTTGTTCCTCCGCCTCACGTCGGTCCGCTTCTCGTGCGGCGTTGTCTTCGAGAATCGAATTGTACCGGTTCAGCAGGCGGCCGATCTCGTCGGTCCGCTTGTGTTGAATCTTATAGTCGTCCGGCTTCTCCGGGTTCGCCAAGGCCCCCGACAGGTTGCTGCTCAACTGCATCAGCGGGCGAAGCACGATCCTGCCGACGCAGATCATGATAATCAGGGTGAGGGCGGCGCCGACAATGGCGACCAGAAGGGCAAAGCGCAGGACATAATCCATCAGCGCTTCGTCGATCCAGGCCGTATCCAGGCTGACGATGATCCGGTAGTCGCCGTCCGTCGACGCCAGGGTCCGGACCGTATGAAGCTGCTTTTTCTCGGGGTGGTCATAACTGCCGTCCGCCGCCGGAATCGTCTCCACGTCACCGACATCTTCGCCAAACTTGACCGTGCAGCCTTCGCCGGTTCTGCAAATCGCCCCGCCGACAATGTCCTTGGAAGAGGAGAAATGCTCGCCCGCCTGCGAGAGGGCCCCGCCGGCAGTGTTTGCGACGATCATATTGGCAAGGGCGTCGCTGGCGACTTGGCCGATCCGGATGCTTTCATCCCGATAGGACCGTTGCTGGTTCAGGTAGGACGGTACGAGCAGAATGGCTTCGATGGCGACAATGCTCAGAAAGACGATGCCGGCCAGCCTTACGCCGAGGCGGGATCCATACAAGGCCCGCCAACTCAGGTCGGCTTCTTTTCCCTCCGAGAAAGGCATGTTGATCAGCGAATCCGAGCCGGTTGGTTAAACAGATAAATTGTTCACCACCCCAGCGCCTGTCGCCTTGCTGACAAAGATCCAGATGCTGCCCCCGAGCGGTCGAACGTGGACATTGGTCCCGTCCGCGCCTGCAATCCCGGCGGTTCCCCCTGAAGCGGCGATCGGCCGACGGAAATGCAAGGCGGAGATAAGCACAACAGCTGTAAAGAATATGTTAATACGCAACCTGACGACCGGGGCCGCAGGGCGGAAAAGAGCGTCGCGGCGCTTGATTATCCCGCCTTGATTATCCAGTAACGTTCATCATAGTCGCGGTGCCGGTGTTTATGGCCGGCCTGGAGCCTTCGTGCCGCGGTCTAGCCAGCCGGATTCGGCCTTTTGCCGGACTTTAGGAAGAAGCGAGATCTTCGATGACGGATAAATTGCGGATAGCACTGTGCCAAGCGAACCCGACCGTCGGGGCGATTGCGGCGAATGTCGACAAAGTGCGCAAGGCGAGGGCCGAAGCGGCAGCCGCGGGCGTGGATTTGATGGTGTTCACCGAATTGGTGATCAGCGGATATCCGCCGGAAGATTTGGTTTTGAAGCCGTTCTTCCTGGACAAGATTGAAGCGGCGGTGCGCGACCTTGCCGGGGATACGGCCGATGACGGCCCGGCGATGTTGGTGACGACACCCTGGCGGGCCGAAAAGGAAACCCATGCGAAGGCGCATAATTCGGTGCTGCTGCTGGCCGGCGGGGATATCGTGACCGCCCGGCACAAGGTCGACCTGCCGAACTACGGCGTTTTCGACGAAAAGCGCGTTTTCGTGCCGGGCGACATGCCGGGGCCGATCAGCTTCAAGGGCGTGCGGATCGGGGTGCCGATCTGCGAGGATATCTGGAAGCCCGACGTGGTCGAATGCCTGGAGGAATCGGGGGCGGAAATTCTTTTGGTTCCCAACGGATCGCCCTTCGAGGTCGACAAGCCCGATTTCCGCTTGCAGATCGTCACCAACCGGGTGGTCGAAAGCGGCCTTCCGGTTGCCTATCTGAACCAGGTGGGCGGCCAGGACGAATTGGTTTTCGACGGCGCGTCCTTCGTTCTCAACGCCGATCGCAGCCTGGCCGTGCAGGGCCCGGCCTTCGAGGAAACGATGCTGATCACGGACTGGGTACGCGGGCCGGATGGCTGGGTCTGCGAACCCGGCACGAAGGTCCCGCCGCCCGACCGGATGACCGGCATGTACAAGGCCCTGGTCCTGGGGCTGCGGGATTATGTGGAAAAGAACGGATTTCCGGGCATCGTGCTCGGCATGTCCGGCGGGATCGATTCCGCCTTGTCTGCCGCCGTCGCGGTCGATGCCCTGGGCGCGGACAAGGTCCATTGCGTGATGATGCCGTCGCCCTATACCAGCCGGGACAGCCTGGACGACGCGGCGGAAGCCGCCCGCCTGCTCGGCGTGAAGCTGGACCAGGTGGGGATCGAACCGGCGATGAAAGCCTTCGAGGGCATGCTGGCGCCCCTGTTCAAGGGGCTCGCCGCCGATACGACGGAGGAAAACATTCAGGCCCGCTCCAGGGGCCTGATCCTGATGTCGATGTCCAACAAGCTGGGCTACATGCTGCTGACGACCGGCAACAAGTCCGAGATGTCCGTCGGCTACGCCACGCTCTACGGCGATATGTGCGGCGGGTATTCCGTCCTGAAGGACGTCTACAAGATGGACGTATTCGCGCTGTCGCGCTGGCGCAACGAGAACAAGCCCGCGGGCGCGCTCGGCCCCGACGGGCCGGTGATGCCGGAACGCATCATCACAAAGCCGCCAAGCGCGGAATTGAAGCCGGACCAGACGGACCAGGACTCTCTGCCGCCCTACGAGGTGTTGGACGATATCCTGGCGGGTTTGATCGAAGGGGAGCAGTCGGTCGACGAAATCGTCGCCCGCGGGCACGACCCCCAAACCGTCCAGCGGGTCTGGCGCATGCTGGACCTGGCGGAGTATAAGCGCCGCCAGGCGCCCCCCGGCGTGAAGGTGACTTCGCGCGCTTTCGGCAAGGACCGGCGCTATCCGATCACCAATGCGTTCAGGAAAATTCTGTAAGCTATTTCAAGGAAGTTGTTTTCATGACCGGCAAGACCGTCCGCGTCCGTTTCGCGCCCAGCCCGACCGGGTCCCTTCATGTCGGAAATGCGCGGACCGCGCTGATCAACTGGCTGTTCGCCCGCCATCATGGTGGCGAGATGCTGCTGCGCATGGACGACACCGATACCGAACGCTCGACCAAGGAATACGAGCTGGGCATCATCGAGGATCTGAAATGGTTCGGCCTGGATTGGGACGATTTCGCCCGCCAGTCGACCCGCCAGGACCGCTATGACCTTGCGACGGAACGCCTCAAGGCGTCCGGCCGTCTGTATCCCTGCTACGAGACCCAGGAAGAGCTCGACCTGAAGCGCAAGATTCTGCTGGGGCAGGGCAAGCCGCCGGTCTATGACCGCGCCGCCCTGGCCCAGAGCGCGGAGGAACAGGCCGCCTTCGTCCAGAAGGGCCGCAATCCCCATTGGCGGTTCCGTCTTCTCGATGAGCCGGTCGAATGGGACGACCTGGGCCGCGGGCATGTCCATTTCGAACCGGGCCACCTGTCCGACCCCGTGCTGGTGCGCGAGGACGGAAGGCCGCTCTATACGCTGAGTTCCGTCGTCGACGACGGCGAGATGGCCATCACCCATGTCATGCGCGGCGAGGACCATGTGGTGAACACCGCCGTTCAGGTGCAGCTGTTCCAGGCGATGGGCTTCGACGTGCCAGCCTTCGCCCATCTGCCGCTGATGGTGGGGGCGGATGGCAGGGCGCTCTCGAAACGGATCGGCAGCCTTGGCCTGTCGGAAATCCGCGCCGCGGGCACGGAAGCCGTCGCGCTCGCCGCCTATCTCGCCCATCTCGGCACGGCGGTCGCGCCGGACGGGTCCGAGACGATGGCGGATCTGGCGCGCAATTTCGACATTTCCGGCTTTGGCCGCGCCGGCCCGCGCTACGACCCGGCGGAACTGGACATGCTGAACGCCAAGGTCATCCACCACATGTCCTATGACATGGTGAAGGACCGGTTGGCGGAGGCGGGATTGAATCAGGCGGACGAGGCCTTCTGGACCGTCATCCACGGCAATATCGCCAAGGTGGCCGACGCCGCCTATTGGTGGCAGGTCTGCAACGGTGAAATAGAACCGGCCGTCGACGGCGAGGACCGCGACTTCCTGGCCCAGGCCGCCGATGCGCTGCCGCCGGGCCCTTACGACGATACGACCTGGAAAACCTGGACCGGCGGGCTGAAGGAAGCCACCGGGCGCAAGGGCAAGCAGCTCTTCCTGCCGCTGCGCCGGGCGCTCACGGGACGCGACAACGGCCCGGAACTGCGCGACCTGCTGCCGCTGATCGGCCGGGAACGGGCGGAGCGGCGATTGCGGGGTTGAACAACTGACTTGGGGCGGGGCGCCAAGCAAGTTGCCAAGCCCCCAGGCCTTTCACTATAGTGCCGCCGGTTCCGATCCGAGGCGAGGCGTTTGGGCATGTCCCTGACCGCGATCATCATTATCTCCTCCTGCCGCATTATTTGCGGCTGTCGGTGCTGTTGACCCTTCGACAGCGAAACGGCGGCCGACGGAACCAAGAAGCCGCTTAACTTCCCTATTCGTAAAATCTCGTAAGGGCGCCGCGCCGCGGAAGACCCAGAGGCTGCAGGTCATGACCATTCGGATTCACAACACCGCCACACGGCAGAAGGAAGAGTTCAGGCCGCTCGACGCGACGGGCAAGGGCATCGGCATGTATGTCTGCGGACCCACCGTCTACGACCGCATCCATATCGGCAATGCGCGCCCGCTGGTGGTGTTCGACGTGCTGGCGCGCCTCCTGCGCCACGAATACGGCGGCAAGGTCACCTATGTCCGGAACATCACGGACGTGGACGACAAGATCAACAACCGCGCCGCCGAACGCGGCATCTCGATCCGCGCACTGACCGACGCGACGATCGAGACCTTCCATCAGGACGCCGCCGCACTGGGCTGCCTGCCGCCCGACGTTGAGCCGCGCGCGACCGATCATATCGCGGAGATGATCGACATCATCGGCAAGCTGATCGAAAACGGCCACGCCTATGAGAAGGACGGCCATGTGCTCTTCGACGTGCCGTCCTGGCCCGACTACGGCAAATTCTCCGGCCGCGACCGCGACGAGCAGATCGCCGGCGCGCGGGTCGAGGTCGCCCCCTACAAGAGGGACCCGGCGGATTTCGTGCTGTGGAAGCCGTCCACCGGCAATGAACCCGGATGGGAAAGCCCCTGGGGTTTCGGCCGGCCGGGCTGGCATATCGAATGCTCGGCCATGAGCAGCAAGTATCTCGGCGACACGTTCGACATCCATGGCGGCGGCCAGGACCTGATCTTCCCGCATCACCAGAACGAGGTGGCGCAAAGCTGCTGCGGCCATCCCGGCTCCGGTTTCGCGCGCACCTGGATGCATAACGGCTATCTGTTGAGCGAGGGGGAGAAGATGTCCAAGTCCCTCGGCAACTTCTACACCGTTGCCGAATTGCTGGAGGAGTTTCCGGGGGAGGCCCTGCGCCTCGTCCTGCTGAAGACCCATTACCGGCAGCCGCTCGACTTCTCGAAGGAGAAATGCCGCGAGGCGAAGACGGAACTGGACGGTTTCTACCGCATCCTTCAGGGCAATGCGGAGGAAGCGGGCGCGGTGCCGGCAAGCGTCATCGAGGCGTTGTCCGACGATTTGAACACCCCGGCGGCGCTTTCCGCCTTGCATGGGTTGCGGAACGACATCCCGGCCCTGCGCGCCGCGGCGGGCATTCTGGGCCTTTTGGGGCAGGATGCCGACAGTTGGTTCAAGGGCGGGGCGTCGTCGGACGGCCCCACGGCGGAGGAGATCGAAGCCCTGATCGCCGAGCGGGTCGCCGCGAAGAAAGACAGGAACTTCGCCCGGGCGGACGAAATCCGCGATGGCTTGAAAGCTGAGGGCGTGGTGCTGGAAGACAAACCCGGCGGTGTCACCGAATGGCGGCGCGGATAAGGGCGAGGAACAAGACGATGGCTGACAGGGTCTACCTTTTCGACACCACCCTGCGCGACGGCGCGCAGACCCAGGGCGTTGATTTCACCGTGGCCGACAAGGCCGCGATCGCAACCGCGCTGGACGAAATCGGCATCGACTATATCGAAGGCGGTTGGCCGGGCGCGAACCCGACGGATTCGGATTTCTTCGAAAACCCGCCGAAGCTGAAACACGCCACCCTGGTCGCTTTCGGGATGACCCGCCGGCCCGGCCGCAGCGCAGAGAACGATCCGGGCCTGGCGCCGATCCTGAATTCCAAGGCGAGGGCCGCCTGTCTGGTCGGCAAGAGCTGGGATTTCCATGTCGACGTCGCGCTGGAAATCCCGCTGGAAGAGAATGTCGCCATGATCCGCGACAGCATTGCCCTTTCCAAGGAAAGGAAGGGCGAGGCGCTGTATGACGCGGAACATTTCTTCGACGGCTACAAGGCCAATCCCGGTTTCGCGATGGACTGCCTGAAGGCCGCCATTGATGGCGGCGCGCGCTGGGTCGTCCTTTGCGACACCAATGGCGGCACCCTGCCGCATGAAATCGAACAGATCGTGGGCGAGGTCGTGAAGGTCATTCCCGGCGACCGGGTGGGCATCCACGCGCATAACGACACGGAAAACGCGGTCGCCAATTCGCTGGCGGCCGTGCGCGCGGGCGCGCGTCAGGTCCAGGGCACGCTGAACGGCTTGGGGGAACGTTGCGGCAACGCCAACATCGTCTCCCTCATCCCCTCGCTGATGTTGAAGATGGGGTATGAGACGGGCCTGACCGAGGGCGGGTTGAAGAAACTGACCGACCTGTCGCGCCTGTTGGACGAACGCCTGAACCGCGCGCCGAACCGGCATCAACCCTATGTCGGC
>Ga0209475_10002888_pt1 | contig 16575 bp, 12 predicted proteins | sample tdDd471_FD_187128 | JGI IMG/M metagenome (GOLD analysis project Ga0209475, IMG submission 187128) | Marine sediment microbial communities from the Atlantic coast under amendment with organic carbon and nitrate - tdDd47.1 (SPAdes)... | ecosystem: Environmental > Aquatic > Marine > Coastal >... | reverse complement strand
CCACGCATGGTGCATCGTCTTGACCGCGATACCAGCGGTGTGATGATCTATGCCAAAACCCTGGCAGGTCAGCAGGAATTGACAGAGCAGTTTGAAAAGCACCGGGTGCTGAAAACCTATCTGGCCATTGTTGACGGTCGGGTGGAAGCCAAAAGCGCCCATATCGACTTTCCCATTGGCCATCCTCCCCGGGTCAATCATTCCACCCGTGGCAAGATGTTTATTGGCACGCCTTCGGCAAAGCCCGCCATCACCAACATCAAAACCCTGGAAGCCCACGAACTGTGGTCTTTGGTGCAGGCAGCGCCCCGCACCGGACGCACCCATCAGGTGCGGTTGCATATGTCTGCCTACGGGCATTCCCTGATCATCGATCCCCTGTACGGCAAGCGCAGCTCTCTGAGCATCAGGGATTTGCACATCAAGCGTCTGGAGCAAAGCGACCGGGTGCTGATGGACCGCCTTACCCTGCATGCCGCCTCCATTGATTTCATCAAGGTGACCGGCACCGGCAAGGGAACCGACCGGGTGCGGATCGAATCGGAGCCCCCAAAGGATTTTCAGCGTCTGCTGGAGTTTTTGCGGACAGAATGCACTGCGGAGTAACATGCACAAAGGCGGCGTGTACATCCATATTCCCTTCTGCCGCCGCAAATGTCCCTACTGTGACTTTCATTCCATAGCCACCGGCGATATTCCCCACCGGGCATATGTCGATGCCCTGCTGCATGAATATGAGCGGCGACTGCCGGACTATGCCCCGGTTGAGAAATGGGAATCCATATATATCGGCGGTGGTACGCCATCGCTGCTGGACCCGCAACAGCTTGCCCGGCTGGTGAGGACCATCGGGGCCTCCCTTGCAGCAGATCCCAAAGCCCTGGAAATCACCGTTGAGGCCAATCCCAACAGCCTGACGCAGGAGGTACTTGAGACCTGGCGGAGCGCCGGGGTCAACCGGGTGAGTCTGGGGGTGCAGGCCCTTAACGATAAAGCCCTTGGCTGGCTGGGGCGGCTGCATGACCGGCAGGAGGCACAGGCTGCCCTGAAGATGCTCCAGGACAGCGGCATCGGCTATAGCGCAGACATGCTCTTTGGCTGGCCCGACGACAGCGCCGAACGCATGGAGCAGGAACTTTCGGAACTGCTGAGCTATGAGCCTGAGCATATTTCGCTTTACGAACTCACGGTGTACGAAGACACTCCGCTGTTTAGCCGCAAACAAAAGGGCGAGGCGGTGCAGGTGGGCGATGACCGCCGGGCGGAACTGCTGTCCTTTGGCTGGCAGTGGCTGGAGAGCAAGGGGTTTGAGCATTACGAAATCTCGAATTTTGCCCGTCCGGGACAGGCAAGCCGCCACAACGATCTGTACTGGAGCGGTGGTTCCTATATGGGGCTTGGGGCTGCGGCCCACGGCTACATATATGATACCGCAGGCCGCCGGGGCAGGCGGTACGGGAACATGACCGATGTCACCGGGTATATGAAGGCCGCCGGACAGGGGGATACCGCCGCCTTTGGGGAGACCTCCGGGCCTTTGGAGCTTTTGGAAGAGCGTTTGATGCTGGCCATGCGCCGGGCGGCGGGGCTGGACCTGGCAGAGCTTGCCGCCTATGCCGGTGTGGCGCGGCCACAGCTTCGCTCATGGCTGCATGAACCCATGGACATTCTTGTGCGGCGGGGATTGCTGCAACGGCGGGATGACCGTATCACCCCAACGGTCGCAGGCATGATGCTGGCAGATACCCTTGCGGTGGAGCTGTGCGCCGGGCTGCCGGACTCCCTGTAAAATACTGTAAAACACTTATTACATCATAATAGCTATAAAATTGGTGGGGAAAAATAACTGTGCCGTGCGGGCATTGGACAATAGAAAAAAAGTGCGCGAAGATTGGAATTTCAATGGTAATGGCAGTTTTGTAACTTATTGAAATGATTGCGGAAAAATACTGAATGCACAATTTCCTTCTTTATAACGCATTTTTTGTGCCACATTGTATTGACTGCCCCTTGACAGCGGGAAATCCCGCCTTATCTTTTTCCTTGTAAAAGTTGTGACTCGACTGTAAAAGTTGAATTAAATCAAGTGGTTACTTTTGATACGGCCATTCCTGAAAAAGGCAGTGGCAAGGAGGAGTACGATCATGGCAAAAGCGGTAGGAATCGACCTCGGCACAACCAACTCAGTTATTACTGTTATGGAAAATAACCGCCCCGTGGTTATCGCAAACGCCGAAGGCGCCCGCACCACTCCCTCTGTGGTGGGTTTCGCAAAGGACGGTGAAGTGCTGGTGGGGCAGCTGGCCCGGCGGCAGGCTATCCTGAACCCGGACAAAACCATTGCCAGCGCCAAGCGCTTTATTGGTCGCAAATTTCACGAAGTCAAAAGCGAAATTGACACCGTCAGCTCCAAGGTGGTTGCCGGTCCCAATGATGCCGTGCGTTTCCAGATCGGTGACAAGCAGGTGGCCCCGGAAGAGATCAGCTCCAAGGTCATCCGCAAACTGGTCAACGATGCCAGCAAATACATTGGCGAAGAAATCAAGGACGTGGTCATCACCGTGCCGGCATACTTTAACGATGCCCAGCGGCAGGCCACCAAGGACGCCGGTCGTATCGCCGGTGTAAACGTCCTGCGTATCGTCAACGAGCCCACCGCAGCGGCTCTGGCCTATGGTCTGGATCAGAAAAAGGACGAGAAAATCCTGGTCTTCGACCTTGGCGGCGGCACCTTTGACGTTTCCGTGCTGGAAGTCGGCGACAACCTGGTGGAAGTGAAGAGCACCGCCGGTGACACCCATCTGGGTGGTGACGACTTTGACAAGCGTCTGGTGGACTATGTGGCGGAGGAATTCCTCAAGGACAACGCCATTGACCTGCGCAAGGACGCCCAGGCCCTGCAGCGGCTGTACGAAGTCTGCGAAAAGGCCAAGTGCGAGCTTTCCAGCGTCATGGAAGCCTCCATCAGCCTGCCCTTTATCACCGCTGATCAGAGCGGCCCCAAGCACCTTGAGACCCGCATGACCCGGGCCAAGTTCGACGAACTGACCCGTGATCTGGTGGAACGGACCATGAAACCCGTGGAACAGGCCCTTGCCGACGCCAAACTGCAGCCCTCCCAGATCGACGAAGTCATTCTGGTGGGCGGCAGCACCCGTATTCCTTCGGTTGTGGAGCTTGTCAAGCGCCTTACCGGCGGCAAAGAGCCCAACCAGAGCGTGAACCCCGACGAAGTCGTGGCCAGCGGCGCAGCGGTGCAGGCCGGTATCATCGTGGGTGAAGTCAACGACGTGCTGCTTTTGGACGTGACCCCGCTTTCTTTGGGCATTGAAACCCTGGGCGGCGTGTTCACCAAGCTGGTGGAACGCAACACCACCATCCCCACCAAGCGCAGCGAAGTCTTTTCCACTGCCGACGACAACCAACCTGCTGTAACCATTAAGGTTTTTCAGGGCGAGCGTCCCATTGCGGCGGAAAACCGGGCCCTTGGTGAGTTTACCCTGGACGGTATTCCCGCAGCCCGTCGCGGCGTGCCCCAGATCGAAGTCTCCTTTGACATCGACGCCAACGGCATCATGAAAGTCACGGCCCACGACAAAGCCACGGGCAAGGAACAGCACATCACCATCAGCGGCAGCTCCAACCTGGACAAGGGCGAAGTGGACCGCATGGTGGACGAAGCCGAGGCCCATCAGTCCGAAGACGCCGCCCGTCAGGAAAAAATCGACGTGCGCAACAAGGCGGACCAGCTGGTATACCAGATGGAATCCATGATTACCGACATGGGCGACAAAGTTGACGCCGCGGTCAAGGGACCCATCGAAGCCAACATCACCAAGCTGAAGGACGCCCTGAAAAACGGCGCCGACACCGAAGAACTTAAAACCATCATGGCGGACATCGAAAAGCAGGCCCATGAAATGAGCCAGCAGGCCTATTCACAGGCAAGCGCGGGCATGGGCGATCAGGCCGGTCCCGGCGCGGGTCCCGGTGCTGCTGGTCCCGGCGCAGGCGCAGGCGCTCCTCCGCAGGACGACGACGTGATTGACGCCGATTACACCGAGAAAAAGTAAGCGGACAATTCCATACACCCGCTAACCGCAGACACCCCCGGTCCCATGGATCGGGGGTGTTTTTATGTGACTGATAATATTAGGGAATTAGTCTTCGGGAGGTTCGTTGCCCGGGGCCATTTTCACCAGCCGGGGCTCGAAGCGGGCCACGGGGCGCACCAGATCCTGCTGGGCCGCCATAACCGTTTCGATATTCTTGTAGGCGTCCGGGGTTTCGTCCAGCCCTGCCGAAAGCAGAGTGACGCCCCGTTTGCGCAGTAAGTCTTTGAGATACTTGGCGTTATAGCGTCTTTTGGCCTCGGCGCGACTCATGCGGCGGCCCGCACCGTGAGCAGCGCTGTTCAAAGACGCCTCATTGCCCTTTCCCCGCACCACAAAGCCCGGATCGGCCATGGACCCGGGTATCACCCCCAGCGTGCCCTCAGAGGCCGGTGTGGCCCCTTTACGGTGTACTACCACGGTGTGTCCGTCGTGTTGCTCCTGCCAGGCGAAATTGTGGTGGTTTTCAACCCCTGCCATGACTTCCGCGCCCAGGGAGGCAATGATATGCCGGTGGATCAGCTCGTGGTTGGCCGCGGCGTAGCGTCCCATGAGCTCCATGGTGGCCCAGTATTCCCGGCCCTCGTGGCTGTCGAGATCGAACCACGCAAGTCTGCGTAATTCCTTTGGTAATTCACGATGCATGTCCGCGGCCAGACGGCTGTAATGACGGGCGACCTCGCCGCCGGCGCCCCGGCTTCCGCTGTGGCTCAACAGGGCAAGGTAGGTGCCGGGTTCAAGCCCCAGCTCCGGTTCCGGCAGTATCAGGGCCCCGAACTCCACAAAGTGATTGCCGGTGCCCGAGGTGCCCAGTTGCCGCCAGGCTTTGTCCCGCCACTGCCGGGTGACGCTGCCCACGCCCCAGTCCTCATCCATGACCTTGTGTTCCCGGGGCGTGGAAAAGGACGCCCCCAGCCCAAAGCGGGTTTCGTATTCCAGTACCCGGCTGAAAAGCTGCTGTTTTTTATGGAGTTTTTCAAAGGGGATGTCAAGTATGGAAAGCTTCATGCGGCAGGCGATATCCATACCCACCGCCCAGGGAATCACCGCGTTTTTCGTGGCCAGCACCCCGCCGATGGGCAGGCCGTAACCCATGTGGGCATCGGGCATTAATGCGCCCCGCAGGGCGATGGGCAGCCGTGCGGCCTGTTCCATCTGGATCAGGGCGTTGTGGTCGTGATCGCGGCCCCAGATGCCGTAGGGGGCCGGGGTTTCCCGTTCCGTATAGGAGGGCAGGGGACGGTTCATTTCCGCCATGGCGGCTGCCAGCGAGCCCCACAGCGGGTGGTCGGTCCAGGCGTCGGGGTCGCTTATAACCCCTTGAATATCCTGCCGTATTTCCCGCTTGCGCAAGCCCTCCGACGCGCCGCGACGGGCGGCTTCCACCGCTGCATCCAGCGGCCTGCCCCGGGGTACGCCCATCTGTATCAGCTTGCTTCGTTTCATGCCATGGGTTCTCCAGGGTTCAGCATAGCATGAGACGCCTCCCGAAACCAGCCCTTTTTAGCCTGATATTGCAGCAATAAGATAAAATGCGCTCGGGAACTTGTCGGGAAGCGACCCCCGATTTCTCCTGCCGCGATTTCGATTTCACGGGACGCAAGTGCTGATTTTTTGCTACATATCGTTTTTATATAGATAATAGCCTGTTTTAGCCTGCGTCATTTCCCGGGGCGGGCCCGTGAGATTGCCAAATTCGACCCTTTGCGGCCCGTGTTTTTAAAATCCCGTCCCGAGGAAAATTTTTCAATTCCGATGTTCCGGTGATTATTTCCTGCATTTAAAATGGTGATGACGCGGTGCGTTGCACTCAAAGAGGTGACGACCGCCCCGGAGTGGGTTTGAGGGTATGAGTAAAAATACCGGTAAATGCTATATAATAAATGTAGGTCGGATTAAATTCTAATCCGACATGGGGGCTTAGGGATAAAACACCCGCGCCGAACCTTAAAGTCCGGCGCGGGTAATGGGGATATGCTCTTGTTTAGAGGTTTTTGTTTACAGCTCATCCTCGCTGCTTAGTTCGCCCTCTACCTGGTCGCCGTCGGGGTAGTCGTCGGGCCAGTCGATATTGGGGCAGCGTTTAGGGGCTACATTGGGATCGGAATCCAGGGGGCAGTCAAAATCGAGGCAAAGATCATAGCCGCGATAGCTTGTGCTTTCTCCGTTGCAGGTGCAGGTCAATTCCGGCGTGTAATAGGGTAGCGTGGGGAAGTCTGAAACTATTTGGAATACTTTACCTCCAAGGCAGATTGAACCCTTTTCATTGACATTTTGTTGCTGGCGCACCTGGCACCCAACCCATGTTTCAATAGTTGCCGCTATAATGGTCGGGTCTCCCAAAACATTGGTCATCTGATCGTCCCTGTCATAAAGCTTTTGCACTTCTTCGGGAGGGAGTATGGTTGTGATGGGATAGACCTCTTCAAACTGATAATATGTTGCGGCGATATTTCGCGGGTCCGGGCTTTCAACGGATAGCAGCTTCATTACAATACCGCATTCCTGGTCCAGGGGGCAGGATCCCACAATGTCGCCATAGTCGCAGACCCAGTGTTCGCAGGCGGAATCGCCTTCATCGCATTGTATGGGCTCAAGACGGCAATTTTCAACTTCCTGAACCTGATATTGATCGCTTTGCTCCACACACCATAATTGGGGATCTGCAATATCAGCTGATGATTTTTTTCCCCCGTCATCGTTGCATCCGGGCGCATACATAATCAACAAAACCATCATCATCAAACGCACATACAATCTTCTACTTTTCATAGGCATCTCCTGTTCTTCAACATTCAGACCTTCATACGATGCGTTGTGTGGGTGTTCGCGGCTCACCTGAATTCAATATTATATGTAGGCATGGCGACTGTCAAGCCTAATTGTTTTTTTTTTGACAAAATGGAATTCGTAGCGACTGTTATTAACATCAAGTGATTTTTAGATTCCATGACTCCATATTTTTAAGCATTGTATTCATGATGATCAGCAGAATTTGTAGGTCGGATTAAATTCTAATCCGACATGGGGGGTTGCGTTTATCCCGGCATGTATCGTATCATTCTCCCATGAATACATTGCGGCGATTTTATATTGATGGTGGTACATATTTCTTTACGGTTGTGTCCCGCAACCGCAGGCCCATTATGTGTGAACCAGCCTTTAGGAATGCCCTGCGGTCCGCCATTGACCGTGTCCGCAAACATCATCCCTTTACCGTTGTTGCCTGGGCGCTGCTTCCCGATCATCTGCATTGTATCTGGTCTCTGCCACCGGACGATGCACGGTTTTCCATACGATGGAGTCTGATTAAAAGGAGCGTATCCTATCAATTGAAGGATTCCAACTGGGTTCGGGAAGGCGGTTCGCTGTGGCAAAACCGCTTTTGGGAGCATTGCATCCGGGATGAGAAGGATCTTGCGAGGCATTTCGATTACATTCATTTCAATCCGGTGAAACATGGTTTGGTAAAAGAGCCGACGGATTGGGAATGGTCAACGTTTCATACATACGAGAAATTGGGATATTATGGGGAAGGCAGGATGCCGAAACATGTTGATATCAAGGGTGAATGACAGAGGTGGCGGATTGGTTCCCCGGCGTGTCTATAATTCATGCCGATTCCATTCCCGTTCCCCGGCATGTCGGATTAGAATTTAATCCGACCTACTATGGCACACGCGTCCGGTGTGGATTCCCGCTTTTCCCCGGCATGTCATTATAACCTCTCTCCAGCTCTCTCCATAAATAGAGAGAGCGAAAAGGAAGGCCCGGCATATAATCCGAAACCATCCCTGGTGCCTTTCTCCATTTATGGGGAAAGGTGTGGATAGGGGTTGCCGGGACGACGGACAGGAATCCCCGGCATGTCGGATTAGAATTTAATCCGACCTACTATGGCTCCGCCCCTGCGGGGCAATTATTAATCCTTTTATTGCTTTTGGGCACCTTATGGATAGAATGCTCTTTGATAACCGGTATTTGATGAGGTAGCCGACCGCAAAGGTGAACACAGGGACGTGACGACAGCAGCAGACAGCGAAAAACGTGCGGGGCGGATCGCCAGAGACAAGCAAGCGGTGGTGCTTATACAGCGCTATCAGCAGGGCGACCGCGAGGCCATGGGCGAGCTGTTCCGGCTGTACAACCGCGAAGTGTACCGGATTTTGTACAGCTTTACCGGCAGCGATTTCGAGCTGGACGATCTTGTGCAGGAAGTATTCATACAGCTCATAAAGTCCCTGAAAAACTTTAAGTTCAAATCGCAGTTTTCCACCTGGCTGTACCGGCTTACCATCAACGTTGCGCTGCAGGAAATCCGACGGCGGTCTTCCCGGCCCCAGGGTGTTGACATCGACGCTCTGCCGGAGCTGGGCGATGACGGCGCTCCTTTGTGGGAGCGGGGTCAGAAAAGTCAGATGATGCACATGAGTCAGCGCATACTGGGAACCATAGATGAGAAAAAACGAACAGCATTCATCCTTTTTGAGTTCGGTGGCTACAAATTGAAAGAAATCGCCGCGATTACCGACGCTTCCCTTGAAGCGGTGAAATCCCGGCTGCACCATGCCCGGCACGAGTTTTACGGTGCCTGGGACGATTTGCGAAGCAAGGAAAAAGCCCTGCTGAACCCCGGCAGTGCAAGGAGCGAAGACCGTGACTAAGCGTACCTGGACCGAAGCAGACATCGACCTGATCCACGCCTATATCGAAGGCGACGTGGATGAGGAGCAGGGGACGCTGGTTGAACAGCGCCTTGATGGCGATGCCGCGTTTGCCCGGTTGCTTCAGACGGTTATCGCCTCCCGCAGTCATCTCGGGTTTGACGCCATACCCATGCCGGACGAGGATCGGTTTGACGCCATGGAACACGCCCTGATGCAAAAACTGGATGAACTGGCCCCCCAAAAAGCGCCCTGGTGGAAGAACCTGCTTTCACTGGCGCCGTTGCCTTCCTTTACCGATGCGGTTGCCATGGCGGCCATCGTGGCGGTGATCGTGGGCACCATGGTGCTGGTATGGCCGGAACCCGGGCCCGAGGGTGACGGCAAAACCGCCAAAACCCCGGCGCTTGCGGTAAAGAAACAAATCCCCAAAAAGCAATTACGCAAGCAAATCGACTGGCAAAGCATGGTGGTCAAGCGGCTGGGGGACAAAATCGGTCCCACGCTGGGCACGCCTGCCACCCTGAGCGGTGAGGTTCTGGACTCCGATGCGCTGTACGCCCTGCTGGGCCGCACAGACGACAAAGCCGCCATCAAAAAGCAGGCCGCCCCCGCAACCAAAGTCGCCTTCAAACCCAACCAGATGTTTGTGACCTCCACCAATGAGGCGGCGGCCTACCGGCTTGACGCCAGGCACACCATTGCCCTGAAACCATCCTCCCGGGTGGAAGTCACCGGCTATTCCTCTGGTCTTGCCATGATACATATTCATCGCGGCGGCGTGCTGGTGATAGATCAGGACGAGGACAAACAGCGGCCCATTCGCAAAGAGATGAAAGCGGCGGTAAAGGTCAAAGCTCTGGTGGTGCGGGTCAACAACCTGATGGTAACCCCCGTGGGCACGGTTTTCACCGTTGAAAAGACCCTGGATAACCACGTCAATGTCGGGGTTACCGAAGGTTCGGTATCTTTAATGGATACCCGGTACCGGTACCGCAGAAACACCGTGGAAAAGGGCAACACCGCGTCCTGTTACATTCCCCAGGGTTCTGTGAAGGTCGGTCCCTACAAAACCAGCCCGGTGGATGATTTCCTGAAAAACGTCACCACGGTGCGGGATGCGGCCCGGGAAAAGCAGGCAAAGGCCTTGCAGCAAAGCGGTGCAGGTCCGGTGGATCAGCCGGTGCATGGATTGCGTCCCAAACCGCAGATGCAGAAAACCGACCAGTCATACCCGACGCCCAACAAGGTAGAAGCAGAGCCGTCCAAAGAACCCAAGGAACAGACCTCCATGGTGGATCTGGCCCAACAGCGTTTCTTTGCCAATGTCCGGCTGCTGATGAGCAAAAACCAGTGGACCAGCGCGTCGCAAACATTGCAGGATTTCCTTGGGGAAGCCACACCCGGTAAGGCAGAGCAGGAAGCCATGTATCTGCTGGGTATCTGCTACGAGCGCCAGGGCAAGTGGGAAGACGCCAAGCGCCAGTACGAACGCTACGGGGCGCTGTATCCCGAGGGCGAACACCGCAAGGATGTCCGCCAGCGCCTGGATGTCATTATTAAGCGCCTGAAACGCTAACGATTACCATATATTTTAAGGGAGGGACTTCGGTGGGAAGGCGTGCCTTTCTGTGCGGTAATGTATGCGCTATACTGTGCTATTTAAATGACTAAAGCTCGGAATATGGCAAAAATATAAGGTGCGCCAAACAGTAATATGTAATGATTGCAGGGTGGTATTAGTACGGTATTAATTTCTGAAAACGCTTTAAAAACTGAAATAAGCGGGTTTTTCGTTGACGTGTCAGGGGGTGATGGTTATTATAAACATGCCCGAACTTTTAAACACAGAGGAGACTGCCATGAGACGACTGATGATTTTGGGAATTCTGGTCATGAGCGCCTCGTTGCTGGTCGGATTCACCGACTATGACGAGCAAAAACAGCAGCAGCGTACGGATCTGGTGAAGAAACTCCCGGGCGGTAAGCTGGTGGATGTTACCACCTACAACAGCAAACTGCTGCCTGCGGGTGCTCCCAACGGCATGATCAAACCGGCGGTGGATTTCGCCATGATGCAGCGCACCGGCACCCTGCCCAAGGCTCTACAGCTCCGTCCCCGGGCAAAATATGCCGATGAAAGCCTGGAAGGCGACGGCGGCGCAGAGAGTCCGGTGCAGCTTCCCGTGGATAAGGCCCTGGGCGTGATGTTCCCCGGCGGCATCCAGAATGCTGATAAAGTTGGCAAACAGGGCGCTCAGCAGAACGTCAGCAACGTGCCCAACAAAGACCAGATGCGCCAGGGATTCAAAGACCCCGGTGCCCTGCGTACTCCCCAGAAAACCCCCAACAAGCTGCGCAATCCAGCGGCCAATCCGGTAGAGGACGGCTTCTATGGCGAGCTTGAAGGCGATGACGGCGGCAGCTCCATCAATCCCATGATGGGTACGGGCGCCGGTTTTGGCAGCCCCTCAAAGACCCCGGCTGACATGGCCCGCCCCGATGTGAAACCCGTGGATTTCATGGGCGAACTCACCGGTGACGACGCCGGTAACCCCAGCCACCCGGTGAAAAACATGGGTAATCTGCGCAACCAGGAGCTTACCCCTGCGGAAATGCTGAAGCACGAAGTGCGCAACTTTGAAGGTGACACTATCTAAGACGGTTACGCCGCGCTTCTTCACGCGGTGATGACTTCCTGTTGCGGGACGGCCTTAGGGTCGTCCCGTTTTTGTATGCCCATTGTGAATCAGGGCCATATATCCCTGTTGGTTACTTGCAAAAAGAGGCGGGACACGATACTATTTTAGCTTAAGATTTTTCAATAGAGGTATATAGCATGGACGAGCACAGCAGCAACGCAGCAACCCCGGTTCAGGACGCAGACGTTGTGGAAAAACTGGCGACAATACGGACACGCATTGAGGCGGAAATCGGCAAGGTCATCGTGGGGCAGAAGGATGTGGTGGACAAACTGCTCATCGCCCTGTTCAGCCGTGGTCACTGCCTTTTTGTGGGGGTTCCCGGTCTGGCCAAGACCCTGCTTATCAGCACCCTGGCCGATGCCCTGAAACTCTCTTTCAACCGTATTCAGTTTACCCCGGATCTGATGCCTTCGGACATCACCGGTACCGATATTCTGGAAGAAGACCCCGCCGGCGGTGGCCGCAGGTTTCGCTTTGTAAAGGGTCCGGTGTTTGCCAATATTCTTTTGGCGGACGAAATCAACCGTACCCCGCCCAAAACCCAGGCAGCCCTGCTACAGGCCATGCAGGAATATCAGGTGACTGCCTCGGGCATTACCTATCCGTTGGAAAAGCCCTTTTTGGTTTTTGCAACCCAGAACCCCATCGAGCAGGAAGGCACCTACCCCCTGCCGGAAGCCCAGCTTGACCGCTTTATGTTCTTTATTGGGGTGCAGTACCCAAGCGCTGAAGAAGAGGCCGCTATTGTGTCCAGCACCACCGGTGCAGCCCTGGCAAAGGCCGAGGCGGTTATCGGGCCGCAGGAAATTCTGGAAGCCCAAAATCTGGTGCGCAGCGTTCCGGTGGCGGATCATGTTGTGCAGTATGCGGTGTCACTGGTGGGCGCCACCCGTCCCCAGGGTGACAAGGCACTGCGCTTTGTCCGCGACTGGGTAAACTGGGGCGCCGGTCCCCGGGCCAGCCAGTTTTTGGTGCTGGGCGCGAAAACCCGGGCGCTGCTGGACGGGCGTCCGTCGCCCTCATGCGATGATGTCCGGGCACTGGCCCATCCGGTGTTGCATCACCGTCTGGTGTTGAACTACCGGGCCGAGGCTGAAGGCATTACCATTGAGCAGGTCATTGACCGGCTGCTGGTTGAGGTTCGCGAACCGTAACCCGCCATGGCTCAACGTTCTCCTTTACAACCGGAACTGGTGGCGCGGCTTTCGTCGCTTTCTCTCCGTGCACGCATGGTGGTGGACGGCGTCCTTACGGGACTGCATCGTTCTCCCCATCACGGTTCGTCCATCGAATTTGCGGAGCATAAAGAGTATGCTCCCGGCGATGACATACGGCATCTGGACTGGAAGGCCCTTGCCCGTTTTGACCGACTGTATATTAAAAAATACGAGGATGAAACCAATCTGCGCGCCTTTGTGATGCTGGATGCTTCAGGCTCCATGGCCTACGGCAATCCGGTGGCCCAGCAGAAAATCGACTACGCCAAAACCCTGTCCGCAGCCCTTATGTATCTGCTGCATATTCAGCAGGATGCCGCCGGGCTGACCTTTTTTGCGGGTAATATCCGGCAAACGATTCCCCCCCGGGCCTCGGCAAAGCTGTTTCAGGACGGTCTCTTTGCCCTGGAGCAGGTGGACGCCGACGGCGAAACCAACTTCGGCGGCGTGTTCAACCACATGGCCCAGATGATGTCCGGCAGAAATCTGGTTGTTATTATTTCGGATCTGCTGGATATGTCGGAGCAGGATCTTCTTTTGATGCAGCAGTTGAAGCAGCGACGCAACGATGTGGCCCTGTTTCATGTGTTGCACCGGGATGAGCTGACCTTTCCCTTTGACAGTCTGACCCGCTTCGAATCCATGGAAGACGAGCGCTTTGCCCTGGCGGAACCCCAGGCCATGCGACACGCCTACATCGAAGCGGTGGAAGCGTTTATCGACAGCACCCGCAAGTCCTGCAACGAAGTGGGTATTGATTACAATCTGGCAATCAGCGACATGGCCTATGACGACGTGCTGGTGCCTTTCCTGCGGCGAAGGATGCGGCGATGAGTAATCTCGGCTTTATGCATCCCCTGCTGGCGGCAGCCGCAGCCATGGTGGTGATTCCGGTTATTATTCACCTGATCCACCGCCGCCGCTCCGTGCCCCATAAATTCGCCGCCATAAAGTTTGTGCTGCTGTCCAACCGCCGCACTGCCCGGGCATTTAAAATCAAGCAACTGCTGCTTTTGCTGATGCGGATGCTGATATTTTTGTTGCTTCCTCTGGCGGTGGCGCGGCTGGTGTTGTTGCCGGAAACAGTGGCAGACACCGGGGTTGACCAGCAGCCCTCCAGCGTGGCCATTATCGTGGATAACAGCTATTCCCTGGGCTATCTCAAAGGTGAACAGACCCTGTTTTCCCGTGGGAAAAAAGAGGCTGAAGCCACTATTCAGCGGCTGCGCAGCGCTGATGATGCTTTTATTATTCCTCTGGTGCCGCCGTCCAATCAGGCCCAGACTCCGCCGGTGCTGTCCTATGACAAGCGGGACATGCTGAAAAGCCTTGACGATATTACATTGTCCCACAGCTGGCGTCCCATGGAGGAAGCTGTGGGCCGGGCCTGGCAGGTGCTTGCCGCAAGCCCCAAAAAACGGCGGCGGCTGATGATCGTGTCCGACTTTGCCGCCAACGGATGGAACAGCGGCAAGGATATCTTTGCCGGGCAGACAGCGCCTCCGTCGGTGGAACTGATCGACCTGCGCCGGGACGAGCCCTGGGATAATCTGACCATGGCGGGCATTGATGCGGTGCGGGATTACGCCGCCGGAACCCGGCATTACCGGATATCGGTGACAGTCCGAAATCATGCGCCCAAATCCGCCCGGCAGGTAAAAGTGCGGTTGGCCCTTGACGGCAACCCAATCACCAACGGCTTTGTGGATATCGCGGCCCAGGGTGAGGAGACAAAGGTTTTTACCGTTAAAATCATCGAACCCGGGGAGCATATTCTGGAAGCCCGGCTGGAGCCGGATCAACTGCCTTTGGATGACCGCAGAACCATGGTGCTGTCAGTGCCTCCGGTGATACGGACATTGCTGGTCAACGGCGCTCCTTCCACTACGTTTTACAAGGATGAGGTGTTTTATCTGCGCAATGCGCTGGACCCTCAGGGCATCGGCATGAGCGGCATTGCTATTGATGATGTTACCCCGGACCGGCTGTTGCGCCCGCGCTTTGACCAGTACGATGTAGTGGTGCTTGCCAATGTCGCCACACTGCCGGATGCGGCGGTGACCGGGCTCAAGGAATTTGTGCGCAAGGGCGGCGGTCTGATTATCACCGCCGGTGACGCCATGCAGATCGACTTTTACAATCAGCGTTTGCTGGAGCTTTTGCCCGGTGAACTGCGTACGCCCAAAGCCCCCGGCGGCGCAGACGCGGGAAACGTCAATCGCGTTACCCTTGGTCTTGGTCCCGTGGATTATGCTCATCCCCTGTTTGACGTGTTCAATGACCAGACCATCAAGGCGTTGTACGGAGCGCGGTTTGACACCTATCTGCCCTTTAACCCGGATGTGAAAAAACGCAAAACCATTTTGCTGCGCTACACCAACGACCAGCCCGCCCTGGTGCAATACGAAGTGGGCGAGGGCAGAGTGCTGCTGCTGACCTCCACCATTGACCGGGACTGGTCGGATTTGTGTATCAGGACCGCGTTTTTGCCCCTGATACAGGTTGCAGTGCATATGCTGGCCAGTTCTTCGCAACTGACATCTCCGCTAGCCCGTTTTGCAGGAACCTCTTTTGAAATTATCCTGCCCGGGGACAGCAAAAAGATCAGACTGCGCGACCCCCGGGAAGAACCGCTGAAGCTGACGGTGACTGCTTCAGAGGACGGCACGAAAACAATTGTGAAAACCGAAACCCTGCAACATACCGGCGTGTATGATCTTGCCACCGGCAAACAGGGGCAGTCCCTGCGTCTGGTGGTGAATCCCGATCCCGCCGAGGGCAATTGTCAGCCCATGGATAAAGACGAAACCCTTGCCTGGTTTGCCACGGACAAGGAATCCGTGGCTCTGTTTGCGGGCAATGAGGGCCTTGTGCGCGAGTTTGCCCTGTATCTTGCATGGGCGATACTGCTGGCCTTTTTCCTTGAAAATTATCTGATACACAGTCTGCTGCATCCTGCCTGGCGTCGTCGCCGCAACGGAGAAGGTGGACAACCCACTGCCAATGAGGACGCGTAACGTTATGGATCGTCACTTTGAACAGGCTATTGCCGCTGTCGCCCGCAAAGCCGGGGCCGTGTTGATGAACCATTACGGTAAACTGGCACCGGAAGATGTATCCATAAAGGGCGGGCTTAGCCGCGATCTGGTGACGGTGGCGGACAAGGCCGCCGAAGCGGTCATTATCGAAGAATTGCAGCGGGAGTTCCCCGGCATCGGTATTCTGACAGAAGAGAGCGGTTCCGTGTCCGAAGGCACTGGTCGTTTTGTTATCGATCCCCTTGACGGCACCACCAATTTCTCGCAGCGCTTGCAGCACTTTGGCGTATCCATCGCCTATGAAGAGCAGGGTGAACCGGTGACCGGCGTTATTTACGCGCCGTATTTCGACGATATGTTTTGCGCCACCAAAGGCAATGGCGCAACACTCAACGGCGAAACGATTCGTGTTACCTCACGGACCGACCCTTCGGAGTTGTTTGTGGCTACGGGCTTTGCCTGTGTCCGGGCAGGATATGAGCAGAACAATGCTTCCAACTTTACCACCATGCTGACCGCCGTGCGGGCGGTGCGGCGGTTGGGTGCGTGTTCTTTGGACATGTGCTATACTGCCTGCGGCATATTTGATGCATACTGGGAGATGTCGCTGTCGCCATGGGATGTGGCGGCAGGGGCGGTTATTGTGCGGGAAGCCGGCGGCATGGTAACGGACCTTAACGGTGGCGATACCTGGCACGATGGCAGCACCATTTTAGCCTCTAACGGTCTGGTGCATGAATTTATGATGAGCACTCTGCCGGTCCATAAGGCCCGGTAGGCTGGAACCCATATGTTTTGGAGGGATTATTATGAGCAATCGCATTACCCATATTTCGTTT
>Ga0209475_10002878_pt1 | contig 16648 bp, 15 predicted proteins | sample tdDd471_FD_187128 | JGI IMG/M metagenome (GOLD analysis project Ga0209475, IMG submission 187128) | Marine sediment microbial communities from the Atlantic coast under amendment with organic carbon and nitrate - tdDd47.1 (SPAdes)... | ecosystem: Environmental > Aquatic > Marine > Coastal >... | reverse complement strand
CCTCGATTCGGTACATTCACCTACCCCCGACAGGACCTGAGGAGTTCCCGTGTCCCAGAATTCGCCCCTCTGGAAACGAATGGCGCTGGCCCTGGCCTCGACCCTGCTGGCCCTCGTGCTGGCCGAGGTCGTGCTGCGTGCCGTCGACGCGGGGGTGATCACGCCCGAATTGAACTTTGGCACAAACACCCGTAGCGGCCTCGAATCCGGCGACTTCATTGCCGACCCCGACCTCTTCTGGACCTTCCCCGCCAAGACCACCGGCCGCGATGCCAGCCTGGGCGCGGTCCATCCTCAACGACCCCTCGGCCCCAAGCGCAACAAGCAACGAGTGATCATCCTGGGCGATTCGTGCTCACGTCTGGCTCTCGGCGGCCTCCCGTATCCCGCGACCTTGCAAGACCTTCTGGGCCGCAGAGCCTCGGTTCTCACCGCGGCCGTACCCGGGTACACGAGCCACCAGGGCCTGGCCTGGTTGCGCCTGCAGTTGCTGGCGGCCGAGCCCGATCTCGTGGTGATCTACTTCGGCTGGAATGACCACTGGCGTTCCACGGGCCTGACCGATTGCGACTACGCGCAATCCCTTGCCGGCTCGCGACTTCGACTCCTGTCTTTGTTCAAGAAGCGGTCTAAAACCCCGCCCGTGCGGGTGCCCCTGGAGCACTACGCGGAGAATCTCACCACCATGGTCGAGGCCGTCGAAGAGGCTGGCGGCGAGGTCCTGCTGGTGCGGGCGCCCCAGCGTCTCACCGCCTCGGCGGCCGGCAAGCTCCAGTCCACCGGAGCCATGGTGGCCGGTGACGACGCCATCAAACTGCATCTCGACTATCTGGCGGTCCTTGATCAGGTGGTCGAAGAAACCGGAGCGCCCGTCCTTGATGCCGCCTCGGTTTTCACGGAGCTGACCACGGCGTCCTTGATGCACGGCGACGGCATTCACCTGACCACCAGCGGTCACAAGGTCATGGCCGCCCTGGTCGCTGACAGAGTGAAGACCATGCTGCTGGGCGCCCCGCCGTCAACCCGGACACCCGCCGCCTTGGCCCGCGAAGCCCTGCGCCCGCTAACCAACCGCTGACCGCCCCTTGGCGACAGCCCTCACCAGTGCTATCATGCCGCGCGCAAACCCGACGTCACTTCCACGCCATGGAGGCACGAGATGACCACGCCGCAGAAACTGAAGGCTCTTCGCGAGCTGATGAAGACCAACAAGGTCGACGCCTACTATGTCCCCAGCGCCGACCCGCACCTGAGCGAGTACCTGCCCGAAGCCTGGAAGCACCGGGCCTGGCTCAGCGGTTTCACCGGCTCCATGGGTGAACTCCTGGTGGGCGCCAAGAAGGCCGGTCTGTGGACCGACGGTCGCTACTTCTATCAGGGCGACATGCAACTCGCGGGCTCGACCATCGACCTCATGAAGATGGGTCAGCCTGGAACCCCGACCATGACTCAGTGGCTCATCAAGCAGCTCAAGCCCGGTCAGGCCATCGGTGTCGACCCCAGTGTCATGTCCATGACCCAGGCTGTGAAGTTTGAGCAGGAGCTGGCGCCGCGGGGGATCAAGGTCAAGTACATCGCCAAGAATCTGGTGAGCAGCATCTGGACAGACCGTCCCGAGGCATCCCTGTCGCCGCTGAAGGTTCATCCTTCCAGCGTGGCCGGCGAGACCGTGGCGTCCAAGCTCAAGCGCGTGCGCGCCGCCATGGCCGAGCAGCAATGCCCGGTCCATGTGATCGGCGCCCTCGATGCCGTGGCCTGGCTGCTCAACGTGCGCAGCGACGACATCGCCTACACGCCGGTGGCCGTGGGCTACGTGGTGCTCACCGACAAGAACTGCACCTTCTATGTCGACCCGCGCAAGGTCACCGAGCCGGTGCTCAAGGCCATGGGCAAGCACGGCATCATCAAGGAGTACAAGCAGGTCGGGCCCGACCTCAAGGACGTGGCCAAGAAGAAGCCCTGCGTGTGGGTCGATCCCGGCACCACCAACCGCTGGATCCAGAACCAGCTCAAGGGCTGCACCTTCCACCTGGCGCCGTCGCCGATCATGGCCATGAAGGCCGTGAAGAACGCCAAGCAGATCGAGGGCTTCAAGGCCGCCCACGTGCGTGACGGCGTGGCCATGGTGAAGTTCCTGAAATGGCTGGGCGAGGCCGTGCCCAAGGGCGGGGTCACCGAGATCTCGGCGGCCGACCAGCTGCGTGCCTTCCGCGCCGAGGCCAAGGAATTCAAGGACCTCAGCTTCGACACCATCAGCGGCTACGCGGGCAATGGATCGATCATCCACTACTCGGTGGACGAGGAGAGCAACACCAAGCTCAAGCCCAAGGGCATGTACCTCATCGACAGCGGTGGCCAGTATCCCGACGGCACCACCGACATCACACGGACCGTGGCGCTGAGTAAGCCTTCCAAGCGCATGAAGGAGTGCTTCACCCGGGTCCTCAACGGCACCATCGACTGCATCATGACCCCGTTCCCCGCCGGCACCACCGGGCGTCGCATCGAGATCTCGGCCCGCCGTCAGCTCTGGCTCGCCGGCCTCGACTACGCCCACGGCACCGGCCACGGCGTGGGGCAGTACCTCGGCGTGCACGAGGGACCGCACTCGCTCAAGGACCTGGACACACCGCCGGTGGTGGAGGGCAACCTGTTCTCCATCGAGCCGGGCTACTACGAGAACGGCAAGTTCGGCATCCGCTGCGAGAACCTGGCCTTCGTGGTCAAAGACGAGAAGTTGAGCAACGAGGATCGCACCTGGTTCCGCTTCGACGACATCACCCTCTGCCCGTTCGATGTCGAGCTGGTCGAGGTGAAGCTGATGACCGTGGCCCAGCGCACATGGCTCAACAGCTACCACAAGCAGGTGTTCAAGACCCTGAGCCCGCTGCTGGACGCGGACCACAAGAAGTGGCTGAAGAAGGCCACACGCGCGGTCTGATCTGCTGACAAGCAGTGATCACGTCGCGGCGCCGGTCTCCTGGAGGCCGGCGCCGCTGTTGCAGGGGTCAGGCGTGTACACTACCTTCCATCGATCGCCATCCATTCCCAGCCGAGGAACCTCATGACTCTGCGGCCCTACAGCGATGGAACCGAGCATTACGCAGCCGTGGAGGTGCGTGGTGGCCGGCGGCGTCTGCGAGCGGCTTTCCGGATTCCGCGTCCCTCGCATCTACGTGCGGCCTGGTTGCGCTGTCGGCCCGATGGCGAGGCCGAGTACCGGGAGATGCGGCTGGTTCAGGATGGACCCTGGGAGCGCTGGGAAGCCGCGGTCTCTCTCCGAGGAACGAGCCTCGCCTATCGCTTCATCCTCCAGGACCACGATGGACATCTGTGGCATTTTGACCAGCGCGGCCTGCACGCCACGCCGCCCCACGATGATGCCAGTTTCGTGCACCTCGATGAGCCGCCGCCTTCCTGGCTGCGCGGCACCACGTTCTACCAGATCTTTCCCGACCGTTTCGCCCGGGGCAATGGGGACACTTCCCCGGCTCAGCGGGCTCAGGCCGCCAACTTGCCGTTGCCCCGAGCCAGTGCCGAACTGGAATGGGGCGATCGCCAGCCGGGCTATCGGAGCGGCGGCGAGTCGGCCTTCATGGGCGGTGACCTGGTCGGGATCCGGTCGCATCTCGACCATCTCAAGAACCTCGGCGTGGGCGCTCTCTATCTGACGCCCATCTTCCTGGCCGGCTCCTACCATCGGTACGACACCTGGGACTACCAGGAAATCGACCCACGGCTGGGCACGGGCCAGGACCTGTCCGCCCTCTGCCGCGAACTCCATGTCGCCGGCATGCGCATCATCCTCGACGGCGTCTTCAATCACGTGGGGGCCGGCCACCGCTGGTTCAATCGCCGGGAAGTCTTCGAGGAACCCGGCGCCTACCAGGATGTCGACTCGCCCTTCGCCGAGTTCTTCATCTTCCAGCGCCATCCCGACCGCTACGAGAACTGGCTCGGCATCAAGGAACTGGTGAAGCTCGATTATCGTAGCCGGCGAGTGCGCGAGGCCATCTACGGCGGGCCGGACAGTGTTCTGCGCCGCTGGTTGAGACCGCCCTATTCCATTGACGGCTGGCGTCTGGATGTGGCCAACATGATTGGCCGCTGCGGCCCGGTGCAGAGCAACCACGAGGTCCTCGCCGAGATGCGCCAGGCCATGAAGGACACCGACAGCGACAAATTCATGCTGGGCGAGAATTTCTTCGATGCCACCAGTCAGCTCCAGGGCGACCAGCTCGATTCGGTCCAGGACTACCACGGATTCTATTTTCCGGTGCTGCGCTGGCTCACCGGTTGTGAACCGCAGATTCCCCGGGGTCTGCGGACGGCGCCCACACTTGATCTGGTTGCCGGTGGAGCCGAACAACTGGCCGCCTCCCTCATGGAAGCTCGCGCCCGGGTGCCCTTTGCCGTCGCCCAGGCGCTCTTCCACCAGCTGGGAAGCCATGACACGCCACGCATTCTCACGGTCCTCGATGGTGATGAGGACCGGCTCAAGCTCGCCGTCTTCCTGCTCCTGATCTGGCCCGGCACGCCCTGTATCTACTATGGCGATGAGGTGGGCCTCGAGGGTGGTCGCGACCCGGAGAACCGCCGCGCCATGCCCTGGAACGAGAAGACCTGGAATCACGACCTGCTTGAGTATTATCGCCGGCTCATCAACCTTCGCCGCACCGACGAGGTGTTTGCCGATGGCGGGGTCCGCGTGATCCATGCCGAGGGTGATGTGTTCTGCTTCCTCCGGGTGCTGGGCGACAAGGTGCGCCTCGCCGCCCTCAATCGCGGCGACCGGCCCCGTGCCGTCGAGCTCGACCTGGCCGTTCTCGGCTGGACTCGCGGCGAGGTCGTTGACCTGCTGGCCCATGATGGCGCCGAGCTGGTCGACGGTCGCTTGACCCTGACGCTGCCCGCGCGCGGTGTCCGCCTCCACCGTCTCGAGGATCACCAATGACCATGGATCCCATGCGCCGGTCCGAACGGGCTGTGCAGACCCCTGCCGACATGGCGACCATCATTCGCGCGGTTAATATCTGCCGCGTGGGTTTCGTGGCTGACGGCGAGCCCTACGTGTTGCCCATGAGCTTCGGCTGGGAGCCGCTGACCGAGGCCGACGGCGGCCGCTACTGGTTCCATTCGGCCACCGCCGGTCGCAAGGTGGGATTGCTGGCCGACGAGCCGCGGGTCTGCGTGCAACTGGAGTCCGATGTGGGCCTGGTCACCCATCCCGAAAAGGCCTGCGCCTGGACCCTCGCCTACCGCTCGGTCATGGCCTGGGGGACAGCACGAACGGCGCGCAATCACGACGAATCCCGGCACGGTCTGGATGTCCTCATGCGCCACCACGCCGGCCGCGACGGCTGGAGCTATCCCGACAAGATGCTCGATCACACCCTGGTCTGGAGCGTGACCGTGGATCGCTGGACCGCCAAGGAACACCGCGCGAAAGATGACCCCGACGCATGACCGACATTCCCCACTTCGGTGAACTCATGGGCGTGCTCGCGGCGCTGATATTCGCCTGGACCTCGATCTTCTTCACCACCGCCGGCCAGCGCCTGGGCGTGACCACCCTCAACCTCATGCGCCTGCTGGGCGGCATGACCATGCTGGGCATCACCCAGTATCTGGTGGCCGGCCATCTCTGGCCCGAGGCGCCGCTGTCGAGCATCCTCTGGATCGGCGCCAGCGGCATCATCGGCCTGGCCATTGGCGACTCGGCTCTCTTCCGGGCCTTCACCCTCATCGGACCCCGACGCGGCATGCTGGCCATGGCCACCGCGCCGGTCTTCACCGTACTCGTGGCCTGGCTGGTCCTGGCCGAACGACTCGACTGGCTGGCCATCGTGGGTATCGCCGTGATCTCCGGCGGTGTGGTGCTGGCCGTGGTGGGCAACGACCCCGGGGGCGGCCAGTTCGCGAATCCCGACAAGAGCTTATTAAGGCGCGGCTACATGCTGGCGCTTGTGGCGGCGGCCGGCCAGGGGTTGGGCTCGGCCTTCGTGAAGATCGGCATGGCCGGCGGCTCGGTCACGGTAGACCCGCTGGCGGCCACCTTCGTGCGCATGGTCTTCGCCTGGGCGGCGTACTGGTTGTTCACGTTGCCGCGCCATGATATCCGCGACCTGCTCAGACCCCTACGTGACCGTAAGGGCACCGCCAGCCTATGCCTGGCCACCTTCCTCGGACCGTACGTCTCGGTCTACATCTCGATCCTGGCCATCCGCTACGCCGAGGCCGGGGTGGCCCAGGTGCTGCTGGGTATGGTGCCGGTATTCGTCATCGGTCCGGCCTGGCTGGTGTACAAGGATCGCCCTTCGCCTATGGCGCTCACGGGTGTCGTGGTGGCGGTGCTCGGCGGAGCGGTTCTGTTCCTGCGCCCGGGATGATCTAGTAGGACGGCGTCTCCATGCCGTACTGACCCCATTCTTCCTTCGACGGACCGTAGAGACCGGGCACCGCGAGGCCGGCTTGCCGCATGAGTACGGTGAGCTGGCCGCGGTGGTGGATCTCGTGGTGCACCAGGGCGGTGATGGTGAGGTGACGGGGCCACTTCTGGCCGTACATGTCGTCGACCACGTCGAGGTCGGCATCGGTCCACTGGTCGGTGATGGCCTGGGCGAGCTCGTCGGAGGCGGTGCGGTAGGCGGTGGCGATCTCGGAGGCGCTCGACGGCGGCGCGGTCTCGTGGTCGATGGCCGACAGGGGCAGACCGGTGCGCTGGATCATCTCGGGGATGGTGACCACGAGGTGCCAGGCCATCTGGCCGAGTGTGCGGTGGCCCTCGGTGACGGGCTGGTTCAGGGACTCATCAGTGAGGGCGTCGAGGAGTTTCTGGGTGCCTTCGGTGAGCTGCTGATAGGCGGAGGAGAAGTCGTCGAGACTGCGGTACATGGGGGCGATCCTTTCTCGGGGGCAATTAATGAGGGGGGATGGTAGCACTACTTAGAGGGCGAAACAAGGGCGAAAACAGGTTCGCCACCCTGGCAGCACAATTCAATCAACCCAATCAATCAAACCCAGAAACCCCGCCCACCCCCTTCCAATACCAAGCCAATCAAGCACCATCCGCCAACCAACTAGGCCAAACCCCCAAAAAATGATAGAATCAAACCTCGCTCTACAACGACACCCTGGAGGGAACTCGCCATGAAACACCTACTCACCCTTCTCCTCACTCTCGCCATCGCCTCCTCGGCCGCGGCTCTCGAACTCGGCAACTCCAGCCCCATCAAGCCGGACATCGCCTCCCCCACCAACACGCCCAATCCTGTTCGCCAGGGCGGCGACACCATCGAGAATGCCACGCCCATTCCCATCATCTATGCGGGAGTCGGCACGACCACCGGTTACACCGACGATTATGACGGCGAGTGCCCATTCTTTGGCGTCAATGCTCCTGATGTCGTGTACCTACTCACCCCGGAGATGGATATCACCGTCGATATCGACATGTTAGGTTCCCAGTACGACACCAAGATCAATGTCTGGGATGTCGACATGAACATGATCGCCTGCAATGACGATTTCTATCCCGACTACGTCTCCAAGATCGAGGAACTGTTCCTGCCCGGTGGTGAGATCTACTATCTGGTCATCGATGGGTATGGCGGTCAGCATGGTGACTATGTGCTGACCATTTCCGAAGCTGTTCCCTGCATTCTTGAATGCCCCGTTGGCGCTGAACTCGAGGGCGAGCCGCCTCTGGTCGATGGGTATGTGGATGAGTATAACGGCGGCTGTGCCACGGAGAGTGGTGGCGTCATGCAGCCACTCAACGCTGGAATGTTCTGTGGTAGGAGCGGCTATTACACCGTGGACGGCGGCGCAATGCGCGACACCGACTGGTTCCTTCTGACCATCGGCGACCAGGGATTCCTGGAGATCACCGGCGATGCCGAGGAAGCCTCCTACATGTTCGAACTTGGCCCACAGGAATGCGCTGATGTTGCCGTTATCCAGAACGTTCCCATCGGTCCCTGCCTCGAGGCTACCATGACCATCGTCGGCGAACCCGGCGCCACGGTCTGGTTCTGGGTCGGCTCCCAGTCTTTCTGGGATGGGGATACTTACGAGTACGACTATGTGCTGACCATCAACGATGGCGTCACCGCGATCGAGCACCACAGCTTGACCGAGGTGAAGGCTCTCTTCCAGTAGATGGATCGAGCTGAACCGTAATGAGAAGGGGCCGGCCATCCCAGGTCGGCCCCTTCTTTCACCTAGCTCATGGGCAGAGCATTCGGATCCACCGACTCGCCCTCCAGATGCACCGTCTGCGTCGGGAACGCGATGGACAGCCCCATGTCACCCAGGATGTCCATGATCCGCAACTGCACGTCCTGCCGCGCCTGCAGATGCTTCACCCAGTCCGTGGTCACGGTGAAGCAGTAGACCAGCAGGTCCAGGCTGCTGTCGTTGAACTGGGTAAACTTCACCATCAGGAATTCCTGGTGGATCTGGTCGTTCTCCCGCAGGTAGGTCTCGATGCGCTGGACGGCCTCGCGCATCTGGTCCGGCGTGGTGTCGTAGGTCACGCCCACGGTCATCTTGATGCGACGCTTGGGCATGAGCGAATGGTTCTCCACCGTGGCGTTGGCCAGGGTCGAATTGGGGATGGAGATGAGGGTCTTGGCGAAGGTGCGGATGCGGGTGGAGCGCAGGCCCACTTCTTCGACCACACCGTCGGCGCCTGAAAGGGTGATCCAGTCGCCGGATTTGAACGGTCGATCGACCAGGATGGTGACCCCGCCGAACAGGTTGGCCAGGGTGTCCTTGGCGGCCAGGGCCACGGCCAGACCGCCCACGCCGAGGGCGCCCAGGAGTCCGCTCACCGAATAGCCCAGGTTCTGCACCACCACCACGAAGACGACGATGGCCAGGAACGCCTTGAACGCTTTGCTCAGGGTAGGTACCAGGGTGTCGTCGATGGGGGAAGATGAATCCTGGCTGTGCTCGAGGGCCAGGATGGCGGCGGCGTCGATGAACCGGAAAATGGTCCAGGTTATCACCAGGGTCATGACCACCAGGAAGACCTTGGAGGCGAGATCCATCCACTCGGAATGCCCCACGGCGAGGATCCTGAAGGCGAAATAGAAGCCGATCACCGGCAAGATGTAGCCCAGGGGATTGATGATGGCCTTGGTGGCCACGTCGTCACTGGCTGTCTCGGTACGCTCGGCCATCTTGACGAGGTTGCGGCCGATCCATCCGCTGAGGATGGCGCGCAGGATGTAGGCCAGGATCATCACGCCCAGGGCGCCGAGGAGCTGTCCGAGGGTGAAGGGGCCGATGGTGTTGTCGAGGTAGGCGGCGATCTCATTCATGGGTTACTCCTGGGGCTCGGAGCCTTGATGGTTTCCAGGTCCTGGTCGGTGCAGGCACTCAGGAGTCGGAAGAAATTCTCCTGCAGTCCGGCAATTTCGAATTCTGTCCGGCCCAGGCGAAGGCCCCGGGCCAGGTGATCGATGAAGGCTTCCTTGTTGGCCAGGACCTGCTCGATGGGCATGGGCAACAAGGATGGGTCATAGCTGAAGATCAGGGTGTCGCCGCCGAGGACGCTGGCCCGAAGGAGATGCAGCCGCGCCCGATCGAAGAGACCGTAGCCGACGTCGGTCAGGGCCTGGTAGAGGAGGGCCTGTCCGGAGGGGCCCCAGGGCTTGATGGCATGGCCGGTATCCAGCATCACGAAGGCTTGCTCGGGAGTCAGGCGCAGGCCGTTGGTCCACTGGATCGGCTTGTCCTCGCCCAGGATCATCTGGGGACCGAGGTTGCCGCCCAGGCTGTGATAGACCAGCGAGCCCATGACCCAGGATTCACCGAGTTCATTGGCCATGTTCGCTGTCGACTGGTTGGTGGGAGGCTGGACAATGACCAGACCGCTGGCGGGAATGGGGAGCTGGGGCAATTGTCGGCAGATCGTGTAGCTGACGGCCGTGCGGCGAACCAGGGGGTCGGACGGCATGCCGTCGGCGCTGCGCATATCCAGGCGGGCCTTCATGCCCCCGAAGCCCCAGGCCAGGGCGGCCACGGCGGCGATGACGATGATCATGGGCCTGGCCGACCAGCGTCGTGGGAGCAGGCAGGCCAGGGCCAGGCAGCCGAACGGTTCCACGGGGTAGGCGAGGTCGGGGGCCAGGTGATGGCGCAACGGCAGCAGGGGCGCCAGCATCAGGAGGGCGCCGCCCAGGGCCAACAGAGGCACGTGATACCCGCGGCGAGCCTGGTGGATGCCCCATCCCAACCACCCGATCCAGAGCGCGGCGCCAACCAGGACCTGCCAGACGCTGGGAGCCGGAGTGAAGTGTGGCCCCGGCAGGATCAACCACCAGCCATACATCATCAGATGCGCCGCCATGGTCTGGAGGCCGCCCATGGCATAGGGCTGATCGGGACTGGTGTCGAAATGCCGGAAGGCCAGCAGCAAGGCCGTGGCGGCCGCCATGGTCATCAGCACCACGCCGGCCCAGGCCAGCCGGTCTTGGCGGCGGTGTGGGGTCCACAGGTTCACGAGCACCAACAAGAACGGCAACAGGATCACGGTCTCTTTGGCGGCCAGGGCGGCCAGGCCCAGTAACAAGCCGACCACCAGGGCACGGCGTCCGGGAGCGAGCCAGCGCTCCACGGCCCAGACCATCAAGGCCACCGCGGCCAGGTCTTGCACCCCGGCCGCCCAATAAAGTGGACTGAAGGCCAGGGGTGTGGCGGCCATGATCAAGCCGGCGATCCAGTGCTGCAGGGTGGTGAGCTGGAACCGGCTCGCAAGACGGACGACCCCGGCCGCCACGGCCGCGTGCATCAACAGACGGGTGACGGCATAGGGCGTGGGATCGAGGCCGGCCAGGGGCCACAGCAGGTCCCAGTACAGGGTCTGGGTGACCCAGCGGGCAGGGCCCGAGGCGGTGTCGAGGAGGCCCGCGGCCCGGGCCAGCAGGCCCCAGTCGTCCTGATTCCACCAGGCTCCCAGGGCCGGTAGACGGGCGATAATGGCCGTCAGAGCCACTGCCAGGGCTGCCGGCGGCAGGGTCAGACCGGTTTTCCTGGTTGCATCATCGGTGGTTCTGTTATCATGCATGGCTGTCATCGGGGTCGTCCTCGGGATTTCGTCAGGCGCAGGGCGCCGGGTGACGACCATGGTAGGACATGACCTCCACGATGCAAACCCCAACCACACCGCCCCTCGCCCGGGCGTGGCGAGGTATCTGTTCATGCAGCCGAGAATGCTCTTCGTGATCCTGGTCCTGATGCTGGCCCTTACCGGATGCGGCAACAAGCAAGAAGCCCCCGGTTCCCTGGCCATGGACGCCGCCGAGACCGAGCGCTGGGAGATCGCCCTGGTGGAGTGGCGCATCGAGAAGAACGAGTCCTTCATGGACCCGGCGAAGAGTCCGTTGCCCGAGTCGCTGCAGACCGGCTTCGAGGGGCTCGACTACTACTTTCCCGTGGCGACCTTCCGCTATAGTCTGACCATGGAGGAGGCCACCGGGGCCGAGACCGTGGAGCTGACCAAGCGCAAGGGCGAGACGGTGACCTACAAGGTTCGCGGCCTGCTCCGCTTCAATCATGGCGGCCAGGATTGCGAACTGACGGTGTTCGGGTCCGCGGGTGATGGACAGGATTATCTGTTCCTGCCCTTCTTCGACCAGACCAACGGAGACACCTCCTATCCCGGCGGCCGTTATGTCGACCTCGAGTTGGCGGCCGACGGCACGGTCGAGCTCGACTTCAACAAGGCCTACAATCCGCTGTGCGCCTATGGTGACCCGCGCTGGAACTGCACCCTGCCGCCCGCGACCAATACCCTGGATCTACGGGTGGAGGCCGGCGAGAAGATGCTGGCCGGTACGGCGCACTGACATGAACGGGGCGAGGGCATGATGGAGACCCTTCAGGCCATCGGCGGCTGGACCTGGTACGTGGTCTGGGCCATGCTGCTGCTCTTCAGTTCACTGCTGGTCTATGTCGGCCTGGGCGGGAATTTCGTGCTGGTAGGGATGGCTCTGGTACATGCCCTGGTCACGGGCTTCGACCCCATCGGCTGGGTGCTGCTGGGTGTGCTGCTGGGGATCGCGCTCTTCGGTGAACTGGTGGAGTTCATCCTCGGTAATTTCTACGTGTTGAAGAAGGGCGCCAGCGGCTGGGGGGCGTTCGGCGGCTTCGGCGGCGGTCTGGTGGGCGCGATTCTGGGCAACGGCATGGTGCCGGTGGCGGGCGCGGTCCTGGGCAGCTTCGTGGGGGCCTTCCTTGGTTGTGTGCTGGGCGAGTTCTACCAGCAACGCCGCCTCGACGCTAGCCTACGCATCGGCACCCACGCCTTCATCGGGAAGATCCTGGCCATCGTGGTCAAGCATGCCCTGGGCATGGTGATGGTCTTCCTGATCCTGCGGGCGACCTTTCCGGCTTCCTGATCCCGAATTATGATGTCGAGAGGTCGGACGGCACCGCCATCGGGGCGTCGTGCACCCCGAATTCCGGCCTGGGAGGGAACTTCATGCGTTTATTCCTGTCCTGCCTCGTCCTTGTCATGCTTCCCCTGGGCGCCGTCGCCGAGCCCATCATCAGCCTCCAGTACGATGGCCAGGGCCCGATCATCGACCTGCCTCCATTCAATGTCGTGGAGCTGGAAATCATGGCCCACCACCTGCCCGGCACGGTGGCCATGGGCTTCGAAGGTGACGTGGTCTTCACCCATCCCATGCTCCTGCGACTGGCCACATCCTGGCCCGGGGATCCGATCATCATCCAGAATCCTGGCTGCCTGTCCGTGGGTTACACCATCCCGCAGCCCATCAACGATGGCAAGGTCCTGCTGGGGACCGTGACGGTGCTGTTGGTGATGGAGGACACGGAAGACATCTATGCCCTGTTGAACGCCTGTCCCGGCCAGGAATGCGCCAGGGTCATCGTCGACGACCATGAGGTCGTCTGCGTGACCGGTGCCCTGGGCGGCCAGGACATGGCCTGCTTCGGCGACTGTACGGTGGCCACGGGCGCCCGGTCCCTGACGGCGGTCAAGGGGCTGTTCCGGTAGCGTCGGACTAGGGAGTCGCCTGTCCCCAGGCCATGGGCCGGTTGGCGGCCACGGCCCAGTCCGTCGTGCCCACGGCGATCAAGCCCAGTGACCACTCTTCACCGAAGATCTCGCAGCCGGCCAGCACGGCTTCACGCGCGGTCTTGCCGGACGCCATGTGGTCGTACACCAGCCGGGCCATGGCATGGCGGATGATCTCCTCGCCGAACCCGGTGCAAGCCACGGCGCCGGCGGGCCCGGCATAACAACCGCAGCCGTAGATGGGCACGTCGCCGACCCGGCCGTAGAGGGTGATGCTGGTGCCGCCGGTGGACAGGGCGGCGGCGAAGGTACCGTCGGTCGCCCGGCTCACGGCGCCCACCGTGTCACCGGGTGTCTTGTCCTCGGCGTCGGGGCCGGATGGTGTGGCCTGGGGCGCGGGTGTGGGATAGTTCCAGACAGCACGCCAGTCGAAGGTGTCGTACCCGCCGCCGGCCTCGCCGGCCAGCAGCTTGGCCACCCGTCGCCGGTACTTCTCCAGGGCCTCGTCGCAGATCGGCACCTCATCGGGAAAACCCAGGGCATGGGCGAAGCGGGTGGCGCCCTCGCCCACCAGCATGCGATGGGGCGTGTCGAGGACGGCCTGGGCCACGAGGATCGGGTTGGTGACCCGTTCGAGGGCGGCTACCGCGGCGAAGTTTCCGTCGCTGGTCATGACGGCGGCATCCATCTGCACGGTCTGGCCGTCGAGGCGGACGTTGGCGCCGGTGCCGGCGTTGAAGCGGCAGATGTTTTCCAGGTGGACCGTGGCAGTGCTGGCCGCCACGCGGGCCGAACTCAGGTGCGTGGCACCGGCCTCGGCAGCGGCCTGGCAGTCATCGGACCATTCGGCCGGAGAGCCGACACCGCCGTGGGTGACCACCAGGGGGCCGTCGACAGGGCCAGAGACGAGGGTGGCGGGATCAGCGGCGAATGCGGTCGTGGTGAGGGCCAGGCCCAGGATGATGAGACGCAGCATGGGACACCTTCCGGTCAGAGGTCTGTCCGGAGATTACAGCCCGCCCAGGTTCCGTACCAGCAGCAACACGCCGATGACGCCCAGCAGTCCGCTCACCAGGCGGCGGAACAGCTTCTCGGGAATCTCCACGTGAATCCGCTGACCGATCCAGACCCCGAGCAGCGAGATGGGCAGGAGCGCCAGGCCGGACCACAGGCGTGGCATGGTGACCAGTCCCTGGGCCGAGTAGTTGACCAGGCGCAGCAGGGTCATGGCCACGAAGACGGCCATGAGGTTGCCGCGGAACCCACGCTTGTCCAGGCCGGCCAGGTGGTAGTACACGATGAGGGGCGGGCCGCCCGTGCCGAAGAGTCCGGTCAACACACCGGAGACCAGACCCGTGGGCGGCACGATCCAGCGTGGCCAGCGCACCCGGGCGCCGTCGCGGAGGAGAAGAAAAACGAGGGACACCACGACCAGGAAGACGCCCAGCACCGAGAGCACCAGGGTGGGGTCGCCGGTCTTGAGCACATAGGCGCCGAAGATCACTCCGGGAATCACTCCCATCAGTAGCCCGCCAGCTTCGCGCCAGCGGATATGGCGCCAGGATTTGAGAGCCACACCCAGTTCGGCCGGCAGCACCACCAGCATGAGGACCACCACCACGTCCCGGATCTCGGGGAAGACCAGGGCCAGGCAGCCCACGGCGATGAGGCCCGAACCGAATCCGAAGACCACGTAAACGATCTGCGCGACAAGGATGACCGCGCAGGTCAGGGCGAATTGTTCCCAGGAGGTGAAGATGACAGGTGGCATGGCGTCAAGATGGTCAGTCGACCGACCCGACACAATGTCGGGATGGACTAGTCCTTCTCAGGCTCCTCATCCTTGATGGCCTCGAAGGCTGCGCTGTCGGCCGAGGCCTGGCCCAGGGTGTCGGCCGGCGCCGTGGCGTCGGGGTCCAGGGGGACCAGGCGCTTGTACATCCGGTAGCGATTGAGGATCTCCTCGACATAGCGCACCGTCTCATGCCCGCGGTAGTACCCGTGCCGGGTCTGGCTGTACCAGCGTCGCTGGGCCAGGCGGGGCAGGGTCTCGGTGAGTGACCCTTCCCAGACGTTGGGGTCATAATTCACGTCCATGCCCATGCGGCGGGCGTCGGTGAGGTGGCCGATGCCCGCATGGTAGGTGGCCAGGGTGAAGCGCAGGCGCTCGAGGCTGTCCAGGTAGGCGAATCCTTCCCACGTCCCCTTCATCAGGCGCAGCCCGGCCCGGAGATTGGCCTCGGGAACGAAGAGGCTGTCGACCTGGGGGCCGGCGAAGGCGGGCATCACCTGCATCAGACCGCGGGCGCCGGCCTTGCTCACGGCGCGGGGGTAGAATCGCGATTCCTGGTAGATGAGGGCCGTGACCAGGCGCCAGTCCAGACCCTGGGCGGCGGCCTGGTTGCGCACCATCTCATCGAAGCGGGAGATGCGGCCGCTCATGTCGGGGCGGTCGACTTCCTGCTGGAAATTGCGGATGGACCGCGGGTTGCGGAAGTAGCGGTCGTAGATGATGCCGTAGTCCTGGCTGCGCCGGTCGGCCCCGCCGGGCAGGAGCTGGAAGTTCTCCTTGAGGTAGCCATTGAGCTCGGACCGCAGCTCGGGGCTGTTGCGCCGTACCAGCCACACCACGGGCTGGCGCTCGCCCAGGACCGGTCCCAGCCGCACATCACCATCCAGGTAGGAGCGCACGGCCTCGACCACCACGTCGTCGGCCACGGTGGCGGGAATCTCGCCCCGGGACACATGGGCGATGAGTTCCTCGACCTCCACCAGGGGATGACCGGGCTGGATGGCGATGTCCAGGCCGCTGGCCTCACGTAGGCGTACGAGTTCGTTGAGGTAGGGATCGTGGGCGGGCAGGGTGAGGGTGAGGCCGGCCAGAGCCTCGAGAGTGGCGGGGCGGGGATCATCGGGAGGGAGGACCACAACCTTGCGCACGAAGGTGACCGGGCGGGTGGCATCGACGTAGAGGTCGAGGTCGGCCGTGTGGCTGAGGCCGGCACAGATGACGTCGCCGCGGCCACTGTTCAGGAGGCTGATCAGGTCCTCGCCGGGTTCGGGTATGACCACCTCGAGGGCCAGGCCCAGGCGACGGGCGAAACGCAGGCAGAGCTCGTAATCGAAGCCGGCCTGACCGCCGCGGTGCACGAAGTAGCTACTGGCATTGTAGCGGGTGATCATGCGCAGGGTACCCGAGGCTTTGATCTGTTCGAGGTCGCGGGAAAGAGCGGGGTTGGGGACCGTGGGGCCGTCCTGGGAGGGGCCGCTGTACTGTCCGAAGTTGTCGATTCGTTCGCAGGCGATGGTAGTCAGCAAGCTGAAAACCAGGATCAGGCCTCCCCAGCGCCCTCGAAATCCAGATTTGGAAACTAGGTGACTAATGGTGTTCATTGGCAGTTAATCGCTCCCTGGCTGCCGATAATATCAGTTTCAATACCACAACAAGGCTCCAGAGGGAAGAACCAGGTATGATGAGAAATTTCGAGGGATGAAAATCTCTCACGATTTTGATATAATATCTAGGATCCATAGAGACGTGATCCGTGGGGTGCCGACATACGCTCGTCTGCCTGCTACCTCGCCCATCGGACACGA
>Ga0209475_10002874_pt1 | contig 16669 bp, 7 predicted proteins | sample tdDd471_FD_187128 | JGI IMG/M metagenome (GOLD analysis project Ga0209475, IMG submission 187128) | Marine sediment microbial communities from the Atlantic coast under amendment with organic carbon and nitrate - tdDd47.1 (SPAdes)... | ecosystem: Environmental > Aquatic > Marine > Coastal >... | reverse complement strand
AAAAAAAGAGAAAAAAAAAAAAGAAGATTAAAGCATCGAAGATCAAGGATGTGTCTTTTAGGTAAAGCACCACAAAGGAAGGGGACTTGTACTAAAGTGTATGATGAAAGTCCTAAAAAACCTAATTCTGCTAGGCGTAAATTAGCAAGAGTGATCTTAACTTTTAGCGGAAAGGGCGCGACGGCCTATATTCCTGGGATTGGGCATAATCTTCAAAAATTTTCTTCGGTTTTAGTCCGGGGGGGGCGTGTAAAAGATATGCCTGGAATAAATTTTAAAATAATTCGTGGAATTTACGATTGTCAACCAGTGCTTGCACGTATGCAGGGACGTTCGAAGTATGGTACAAAATCAAAACTAATAGGACAGCCACAGGAGAAAAAATAGAAAATTACATTACTCTTTTGGTTTAGTCGGTTATGACGTTACCCTTTCAAGGTAAAGACGTGGGTTCGAATCCCATAAAGAGTAATTTTTTTGCTTGGTGGTGGAATGGTAGACACGCTAGATTTAGGATCTAGTACTGCTAGAGGTGTGCAGGTTCAAGTCCTGCCCAAGCAAAATAATAGATAAGTTTAGTAATACCACTAGAAGGAATTAAAAGGATATTTATATTGTTAAAAAAAAAGATGACGAAAAAAAAATTATAAAAAATTTATTTATAATTGTTTCTTTCTTTAAAAAAAGCTTTGAAATAACCTGGAGAAGTGAAACATCTCAGTATTTAGGACAAAAATCAATAGAGGAATTACTAGTAGTGGTGAGCGAAAATAATTATTTTTAAAGATTATTCTTTTGAATTTTTTGGAAAGAAAAACCATAGAAAGTGAGAGTCTTGTAAAAAGGTAATCTTTTTTTTTATCAAGTAGATTGATAAACGAATATATCGATTGAATAAAGGGGGACCACCCTCTAAAACAAAAATTTTTAATAATTGATAGTGCAGAGTACCGTGAGGGAAAAATGAAAAGAACCTGCGAGGGATTGAAAAAATCTTGAAATTTAATTTGTTATCCAATTTTGTAAAAAGCGTTTTGTACCTTTTGCATAATGGATCAGCAAGTTTATTTTTTTAGCGAACACTGTATGTTTTTTGAAAAAATTAAAGTTAAAAGTATAATACCCGAAACCAAATGATTTAAACATGATCAAGCTGAACCTATTAGATAAAGATAATAGCGGAGGGCTGAACCCGTACATGTTGCATAATGTTGGGACGAATTGTGTTTGGGAGTGAAAAGCTATTCGAATTTGGAAATATCTGGTTTTCTGCGAAATCTATTTTAGTAGAGTCTGGTTATAATGGTTTTATCATATGTAGAGCTCTTTTTTAGTGCGGATACTTTTGTAGTATAACTGTTTAAATTAAACTTCGAAAGATGGTAAAATTAAACTGGAAACAGATGTAGGGCGGTAAGGTCATACATCAAAAGGGAAACAGCCCAGATTATAAATTAAGGTTTTAAAAACGCAACAATTAAATAATGTGAATTAATTTTTAAAAGTATATTATTACAATACGTAGAATTAGCAGCGTTCATAAGTTTAAAAAAAGCGTAATTTCGTTTTGTATAAGAGAGATTGTTTACAGCAAATGTAAAGAAAAAAAGTTGTGTACCGAAATTATAAATAAATTTATTTTATGGTAGCAGAATGTTTTGTATATCATAAGAATTTATCGAAAGATAATTTGTAATATCAAAAGCAACACTGTTGATATAAGTAGCATTAAACATTTTAAAAAAAAATGTCACCGTAAACTTAAGGTTTTTTCATATATTTTTAAAAGTTGAAAGTTAATCGGTCCCTAAGCTGTTAGTAGAAATGCTAAAGTGATGGGTTATAAACTTTACCGACGAATGATTTTAATAACAAATTCTTATTAAATTATTTTCAGGAAAAAAAAAAGTCTTAAAAACCGTACTAAAAACCAATTTAGGTAAGTGGATGTAAATGCATTAAGGTGGATGAGAAAATGATACTGAAGGAACTCTACAAATTAACTCTGTAACTTCGGGATAAGGAGTGCTGAAAGGCCAAAAACTGGGGGTAGCGACTGTTTAATAAAAACACCGGACTCTGTTGTAAATTGAAAAATGATATATGGGGTCTGACACCTGCCCGGTGCCACATACACTAAGAACAAACGTCCTCTGGCGTGAGTTCAAACCCGTGGTAAACGGCGGCTGTAACTCTGACGGTCCTAAGGTAGCGAAATTCATTGTCGGGTAAGTTCCGACCTGCATGAATGGTATAACGACTGCCCCATTGTCTCCAGTATCAACTCAGTGAAATTGAAATTACCGTGAATATGCGGTTTTCTGCGATGGGACGGAAAGACCCTATGCACCTTTACTATAGTTATATAAGGTATGCTGTAAAATATTTTCTGTATAAGTATGTTTTTAGGAGATTTAACGGGAGTTAAGTATCGAAAAGTCCATGAGAAATTACTATTTATTATTACTGGTACTCAAGTTATGTATTAGATTGTATAATTGGTAGTTTAGCTGGGGCAGTTGCCTCCAAAACCGTAACGGAGGCGTGCAAAGGTGAATACTGGGAAGTAATTCGATTCTAAGGAGCGCAATGGTAATAATTCGCCTGATTGTAAAACAAACATGTTTTTCAAAAACGCAAGTTGGCCATAGTGACCCGATACTTTTATGTGGGAGAGGTATCGATCAACGGATAAAAGGTACGCTAGGGATAACAGGCTTATAACTTCCGAGAGTCCTTATTGACGAAGTTGTTTGGCACCTCGATGTCGGCTCATCATATCCTGGAGATGGATAAGGTTCCAAGGGTTCGGCTGTTCGCCGATTAAAATGGTTCGTGAGCTGGGTTTAGAACGTCGTGAGACAGTTTGGTCCCTATCTATCGTAGAAGAAAAAAAAAGTAATATTTGACACTAGTACGAGAGGACTGATAAGGGGTATTCACTTATTTAAAAGAAAAAAAAAAATAAATTTTTTTTAGCGTTTAAGTTACAATACTAACATAGAATTTTTGAAAAGATCTAAAAAAGAAAATTTTTTACTTTATTTTTTTAAGTTTTAGACTAAAACATTAACTTGATTTTTTAGTTTTTGGGAGAAAGGACTTTGCACAAAATACCAATCAATTTTTTTGTGATTGCTATTTTTAGCGAATTAAAAAAACAAACAAACACCAATGAATCCATCAGTATTTAAATTAATCGGCGCTGGATTGGCTACCATATCGTTAGCTGGATCCGGTGTTGGCATAGGGGTGGTTTTCGCCGGATTGATGCACTCCTATGCCAGAAATCCATCTTTAGTAAAACAACTTTTCGTTTACGCGATTTTAGGTTTTGCTTTATCCGAAGCGATCGCACTTTTTGGCTTAATGATGGCTTTTTTAATTTTATTCTCATAATACATGGAAAAACAAGGAATACTTTTTACTGACAGAGTGCTCCATGGTACATGAGTTAAATTTTTTGCGCAAGAAGATTTTTTTAATATTGAAGCCCTTTCTGCGCTTAAAGAGCATTATGAACAGCATTTTCTTTTTACATCGCCATTGGCTTTGAAAGTTTTTTGTTTTGATAAACTCTCTGTTTTGAAGATAATAGAAGCAGAATCCATTTCCTTTCGAGAACTTTCTTTTTTTTTTGCACCATGAAAATTAATCACAGATTCTTCTTTTTTTTTACCAACAACGAAAAATCTTTCATTATTTTTAGGAAGAAGAGAGAATTTGTTATTTTTAGAGTACGCAAATACTTCTGAAAATATGCACAAAATCCCTCCTGAATTTATTTTATCAGGCTTTCACAGGAATAAGCTTATGACTTTTAACCCACTGAATTTACAGAATAATGATTTAGTTGACCATTATTATCTTTGAGGCTACCCTTACTTTCTAAAAACATGGTTATCAGGTTTAGCTTTATTAAGTTTACTCCTTTTATGTGTTTACACCTACAAGCTCCACAGCAAAAATTTCCGCTTGAAAAGAAAACCCCTACATGTGAATTTTATTATTTCTATATCCTTTTTACTTTTTGCATCATTTTTTCTTTTCTGACTAAATCTATATTTCGATTTTTTTTCAGTAATAAAGACTGTTGACCCTTTTATTCAAAACTATGAGAATGCTCTAGAACAACGGATTTTAAAAAAATTACGTGTATTCTATAACCCCGCAGAAGCGGAAAATTTTTTAAAAGAGCAATTTAAAGGCGTTGATTTATTAAGAGCTTTTATTGATCTCGAATACACTTGAGGCATACCAAAAGCACAAGCCGTAAACGAACTTTTTCGCTTTGGTCCAGCAATGAAGAACCGAATGATTATAACAAACGAATGATTTACTTTTCACACAATAATAAATGCCATAGAAGAATTCTTTTATGAAGAAATTTTTTTTAGTTTCTTTTGGTTAAATAAAATCATCCCTGATTTCTTTTTTCAAAACAATCCTTTTCTCTTTTTTACTTTAGGGTTCGACAACCTTTCATTACTTTTTATAATACTAACAAATTTTATTTTTTTAATAACTTTTTTTATTTCTTCTAAAAATAATTCGAACGGACATTTTTTATTATACTTTCTTCTACTGTTTTGTCAAATATTTATACTAATAACCTTTGCTACTTTAGAATTATTTTCTTTTTTTATTGCTTTTGAAGCTATTTTAACACCACTTTTTTTCCTAATCTTGATTTTTGGTTCGCGCAATAGAAAAATAATCGCTGCTTATTATCTGATTTTTTACACACTTTTTGGTTCAATACCATTACTACTCGGAATACTTTATATTTGATTAAATACAGGACAAACTAACCTTTTTATACTTGAGCCTTTCCTGACAGGAAGTTTTACACAGCACGAAATTATCCTTCTTTGATTTCTTTTCCTACCAGCATTTATTTTCAAAATACCATTATACCCAGTACACTTGTGACTTCCCGAAGCACATGTAGAAGCCCCAACTGTCGGGTCAGTTATACTTGCTGGACTATTATTAAAACTGGGAGGCTACGGTTTTTTGCGCTTTTCCCTTGGCCTCTTTTTTTTTGGCGGCGCAGACTATATTTTTTTTATATATTGAATAGGCTTATTAAGTATGTTTTTCGCAATAACAGTAGCTTGTTGTCAATTAGATTTAAAAAAATTAATTGCCTATGGTTCCATTAGTCATATGTCTATCGTTGCCATAGCAATTTTCACAACGACGTTAATGGGGTTAGAATCCTCTATAATTATGATGCTTGGCCACGCTTTCGTTTCTAGTGCACTATTTATCTTAATAGGTGCCCTTTACGATAAAACTGGATCAAGAAATATCCGCTATTACGGCGGATTATTTTTAATTTTGCCTTCTTGAGGTATTTTATTTTTTTTTTTCATCCTTTTAGACATAGGGATACCTTTTAGTCCATCTTTTGCAGCTGAACTTTTAACTTTTATTGGTTGCACTGAAGCTCTACCTGTTCTAAATTTTTTTTTAATACCTAGTATACTAACTGCTGTTGGTCTAGGTTTTTTGACATGCAGCCGTCTACTTTTTGGAATGCAAGAAAAAAATTATATTTATAATATTTTTAATTTAATTCAGGAAAGCTGCTATTGATTGGCAATTAAAACGCAAACAGAATTAAACACAAACTCCGAGCCAAAAGATCAAATTACTTTTCTTTCTTTATTAAAACCACTTTCAAAACAAGAAATTTTCCCGCTAAAAGCTTTACTTTACACATCTTTTGCACTGGGAATGTGGCCGCATTTCTTTCTATACACAGTCACACCCCTATTACAAGAACTCCTTGATTGGAAACTACTCCAAACAACAATATTGAAAACCGTTCAGGTAGGCAAAAACGATCCAATTACAAAAACTACACAAACAGAGAACTTTCGTTTATTTTGAAGAAGCAACTACGACTGACGCTGGATTCGTTCGAACCCCTTACCCGGAACTTTTGACTACCCACTTTTATGAGTAAATAAAATAATGGAAGAACATCATGATGAACTCCTCCGTTTACGCTTGATCCCAGACATGTACGTTTATAAAAATTATTACAATAACCCTGAATCAAATTACGTCGCAAAATGATAAAAAATATAAATCTTTTTTATTTATTTTTAATAGATCACTTAGAAATAAGCATTTTAATTGCTTTACTTTTACCTGCACTGGTTAGTTTTCTCATCATAACCTGGGCTTCCTCTCTAAAATATATTTACGTAAATATTTTAACCCTCATTGCTCAAGGAGTTAGCTTATTCTTAGCAATTTTTTCTATGTTTTATATCTATAAAAATTCCTGCATAATTTATATCGATTTTGCCGAAGAATTTAATTATTATTGATTAAGTTCTTACTGAATTGATTTAACTTATATTTTTCTCTTTGATCAAATCACCGGTATATTATTTATTGTTGTTCTATTAGTTTCTTTTGCAGTAAATATTTATAGCATCGCATATATGTCCGAGGAGCCACGGAGGAACATATTCTTTGGTTTTTTAAACCTTTTTACTTTTTTTATGCTTTTTTTTGTTTCAAGTGGAAATTTTATACAACTTTTTTTAGGTTGGGAAGGCGTTGGCCTTTGCTCATACCTTTTAATAAATTTTTGATTTATGCGGATTGAAGCAAACAAAGCGGGAATAAAAGCCGTCGTTGTAAACAAAGTAGGCGATTGCGCATTTATGCTTGCCCTCTCTTTTATTTATAAATTATTCAAAACTTTTGACCTTTTAATTATAAACCAAATAATATGGGTGAATTATACTAATTATGTTCCTATTTGATATAAAGATGGGCTTCTTTTACGCTGAGGAGAACCCGGACAATGGAATACCGATAAAAAATTTCAAATGTCTGATAATTTACCCTACTACTATGGCTATGGCGGAGAAAACTATTACAATTGGTTTGAACTCTTTGGCGGATATTCTATAGATATTGTATTTTTAATTGCATTATTTCTTCTTATTGCTGCAATGGGAAAATCGGCACAAATTGGACTCCATACTTGGTTACCTGATGCAATGGAGGGGCCGACACCTGTATCTGCCTTAATTCACGCTGCAACTATGGTCACTGCTGGTATTTTTTTAATAATAAGATGTGGCAAAATCTTCGAAATTGCTCCTGCAGTTTCTTATATCATGATTATTGTAGGAACCTTAACCGCTTTCTTTGCGGCTAGCGTTGCTCTGGCACAAAACGATATAAAAAAAATTATTGCCTATTCTACTTGTAGTCAATTAGGTTATATGTTCATCGCCTGTGGCTTTTCCCATTACGGCCTTGCTCTCTTCCATCTAACAACACATGCTTTCTTTAAAGCTCTACTCTTTCTTTCCGCAGGAGCATTATTGCACTCAATGAATGACGAACAAGACATTCGCCGAATGGGAGCCCTCGGTGGATTCTCACAAATTACTTATATTTTTTTTTGAATCGGTAGTTTATCCTTAACAGGATTCCCTTTTTTTAGCGGCTTCTACTCGAAAGATTTAATAATAAATTCAACTTTAATTCTTTATGACTGACATGAAATATTTAGCACAATAAACAATTTCGCCTATACACTATCAGTTATAACAGCTATTTTAACAATCCTTTATTCATTCAAACTTATTTATAAAACTTTTACCATGCGTTTACGTATAAAAAATTTAAAATTTAGTACTTTGCATAAAACGAACAATTTAACTGTAATCTCTTTATCCTTGTTAGCCTTTTTTGCTATTACCGCAGGATTTTTTTTAAAAAATTATTTTTTAAACTTCAACAATAACAACTTTGATACAGCAAAACAATACAATGAAGATTTCTCTTTTCCTATAGGAACTTGATTAATTTTTTTTTTCAATTTTTTATTCTTTCTACCACCAATAAAATATTTTTTTTTCTCTTTTTTATCCCCTTTTTTAAAAAAAATTTTTTTTAAAAAACGCCCAACCTTTACAAAAATAACAAATAAAAACTTCGTTTTAAATTTCATACAAAACTTTTTTTACTTTATAATATTCCTTTACAAAGGTATCATTTTTATTATTTGTAAAATAATAACAAAAATTTTTTTCTTTTTTTATGATATTCTAAAAAACAAATGGTATTTTGATGATGTTTATAATTTCTTTATTGCACAAAACCTTTTTAAACTATCTTCTTATTTAAACAAATATGTTGAAAAAGGCATTCTCGAAACTTTTGGACCAAAAGGAATAGGATTTTTACTCCGAAAAATAGGTTCCTTTTTAAGCTTTTACCAAGCACACAACATTCACGGTAACGTACTTCAAATCCTTTTATTTTTTACCTTTTTATTTTTTTGCCTATTACTCTAACCACTTCTACTAATGTAGGGTGCGTGGCTAAGTGGTAAGGCGATTGACTTTTAATCAGGAGACCGTAGGTTCGAATCCTACCGCACTCAAAATCCAGATAGCTCAGTAGGTAGAGTATTAGACTGAAAATCTAGGGGCCAATGGTTCAATTCCATTTCTGGATAACAATTTAGTCCTACAACAAATGCTGTTACCTTCAATCTTTATTTTTGTGTTTTTTATTATTATCTTAGTTGGTTTATGTTCACTTGGTTATCGTTCTCGCAATGTTTTATATACTTTCATCGCTATTGAAATCATTTTTTTAAATTTTGGCCTAGTCGCTGCTTTAATCGCTCTTAGCTACGATAACTACACCGGTTATACGCTAGCAATGTGTCTTCTTGCGCTTAGCGCCGCTGAAGCTGGACTCGGCTTTGCACTTTTAATTGCCTTTTATAAAAAAACAAAAACAACAAATCTTACCAAAATAAAAAAACTTTTTAAAAACTAAAAAGCAGAGTAGTTCAATGGCAGAACAAAGGAATCATAATCCTTACGTTGTAGGTTCAAATCCTATCTCTGTTAACTTAGCCAAAAGAAGAATAGTTTAATGGTAAAACGTTAGTCTTCAAAACTAAATTTATAGGTTCAAATCCTATTTCTTCTGGATAAAAGTAATAGGGCTTATAACTTAATAGGCAGAGTGCAGGCTTGATAAGCTTGCGGTAGCAGTTCAATTCTGCTTAAGCCTAAATTTAAATTTATGGGAGAGATGACCGAGCGGCCAATGGTGGTAGACTGTAAATCTACTGGAATTATCCTACGTAGGTTCGAATCCTACTCTCTTCAAAAATTATAGGGTTGATGGCTGAGCGGTTTAAGGTATTTGTTTTGAAAACAAAAGTATTTCGTATACCGTAGGTTCGAATCCTACTCAACCCGTTTTCTCTAAGAAAATAAGATAAAAAAAATGTACTCAGGACTAGAACAATTTGAAACTTTTTCTATACTAACAAAAGACATTTCCACCAAGCATATGTGAATTAAAACCCTACTTTTTTTTAATGGATTTCCCTTCTCTTTTTGAGAATTTTCTAATCTAATATCCTCCTTTTTTACAATAGTCGTAATATCCTTTTCCTTTTTAACCCTCGTTTATTACACAATAAAAAAAAAACCAAATTTAATATCTTTACAAAAAATAGGAATTATAAAATATTTCCTTTTTTATACAGAACATTTTTTTTGGCTACTAAAAAAAGCCAATATTAACCCTAAATTTTTCGAATATTATAATATTTTTTTTTCCATTTTTTTAATTATTCTAGCAAGCAATCTTTTAGGAATGGTACCTTTTACATATACAAACACAAGCCATTTCCTTTTTACTTTTACAATAGCAATATCTTCCTTCTGTTTTTTAAATTATATCGGTATTAGAAAAAATGGTCTTTTATTTTTAAACCTTTTTTTACCAAACGGAACCCCTTTCCCTATAATACCCTTCTTAATTCTTATTGAAATAATTTCTTACATCGCGCGCGTTTTTAGTTTACCTATACGTCTATTTGCTAATTTAATGTCTGGGCATACTCTATTAAAAATTTTATCAGGATTCTCTTGAATAATAGTATCCTCTAATACCTGTGGGCTTCTTATCGGAATTATACCTTTATTAATAATCTTCTTAGTAAACGGTTTAGAATTCGCAATCGCCTTTTTACAAGCCTACGTTTTTTTAATTTTACTTTTAATTTATTTTAACGACGCAACGACATTATCTCATTAATGCCACAACTAGACAAAAATTTTTTATTTAATGAAGGATTACATTCCTCCTTTCTCTTAATAAGCTTTTTTTTACTGTTTTTTATATTCTTAGCAATAACGACTTTTGCTTTAAGAGCAAAAGTTATAAAAGAAAACAAATGGACAAAATTTTTTTTATTTAAATGATGTAATAATACAACCGCTTTCGATGTAACAAACTTCCCGCTAATTTATGATTTGAAAAAAAATAAATCCTTCTATGATTTTTTTTTTTGTCAAAAAAAAGACTTTTTTTCATATTTATACGCAATTCACAACAATTATTGAGCCTTAAAAACTCAACGCCACAAATTCAAAAAAAATGATGCTTAGCTTAATATTATTGAAAGTTATTTTTCCCTCAAAAAAATGGACAGAAGAAAGTGCTAATAAGTTAGAATATATAAAAAATGAAACTTTAACAATTTTTCAACACACCTTTAATACATTTTTTATAGAACTAACTTATGCATTAATTCTAGTCCTATCTTTACTAATTGCTGTAGCGTACTTCACCCTCGCTGAACGTAAAATTATGGGTGGTATACAAAGGCGAAAAGGTCCTAATATCGCAGGGTTCTGAGGGCTCTTACAGCCCTTAACCGATGGTGTAAAATTACTCACAAAAGAAAACATTATTCCAAAAAAATCTAATTACTTTCTATTTGTATTATCCCCTGTTATAACATTTACAATTGCTTTCACGTTATGAGGAACGCTTCCTTTAACAAAAACCTCCCCCGCAATCCTAGCGGAATTAAACATGCTTTGTATTCTAGCACTCTCCTCCATCAGTGTTTTTGGCCTTCTTCTAGCGGGATGATCTAGTAATTCAAAATATGCTTTTTTAGGGACTTTGCGCTCCGTTGCACAAATGATCTCCTATGAAATTATCATAAGTTTTATTTTTGTTTTTTTTGCAATGCTAACTGGTTCCCTAAATCTTTATGACATTGTACTTTATCAAAAAAACAATTGATTCATCTTTTTATTTTTTCCACTTTTTTTACTTTTCTTCATAGCAATGCTAGCAGAAACAAATAGAGCCCCTTTTGATTTGCCCGAAGCGGAAGCAGAGATTGTTGCCGGTTACAACATAGAGTATTCAGGAATTGCCTTTGCTCTTTTTTTTTTAGGAGAATACGCTAATATGTTATTCATGTCAACGTTGATCGTTCTGCTCTTCCTCGGTGGTTGATTAAACGGCCTTTTTGCTTTTATTCTAAAAATTACATTCTTTAATGCTTTTTTTGTCATTACACGCGCAAGCCTACCAAGAATACGTTATGACCAACTTTTAAGCCTTTGTTGAAAATACTTTTTACTCTTCTTACTTATATTTTTTATTCTTTTTTTTTTCTTTTGATTTTTCTTAATTTAACAACATTTTACCATGGCCCGAACAAAGATTAATCCTTTTTTTTATAGATTAGGAAAGACCTTTGATTGGGACCATGCGATAACGCTGACAAATGTACAAATACAAAACACAACTACATACCACTACTGGAGAAAGTTGTACCATATTTTTTTTCTAAAACAATTTTTTTATAAAAAAAATTTTACTTACAAACGCAGTTATCGCCTTATACGCGTACGTCCACTAAAATGACGAATGACTTTTACATACCCAACAATTTTCCCCAAACCAAACCCTTTTGATAAAAAATTTAAAAAAAAAGAAGCAGCAAGAATAAAAATAGTTTATGATAAAAAAAGAAAAAAACGCTTTTTAAAAAAAAGAAGAAAAGCTTATCCTATCACAATACGTTTAGAACATCGCCGAAAATTTATAAATCTTTTTTTAATCTATACATTAAGCATCTGTGGTATTCATGTGCATCGTAGAGACGTAGACCTTATGCCAACAAAATACTTTACCAACCACTCAATGCTAGAAAAAATAGATTCAAAATATATAAAAAAAAACCCCCTTGAGTTCCTTTTTGCCGATTGACATATCTTTATCGTAAAACAACGCACTCTTATCGCCCGCTCCTTGTTTCATCAACAAGAAAATACCATTTTTTTCATAAAAAATATTTTTACCAACACTTTATTTAGCGTTTATGGATCTATACATTTACGCCGTTACCAATTCAGTTTACACCGTATTAGGCAACCTAATTGAAACGACCCCGGGGCTCGCGGATCAAAAAGTTATCGCTGAAATGCTTTTACTGTTCCCGGAATTGACAAAGACAATATTTTTAAGATGAAAACCTACGATTTTTTAAAGAAACTACGTGGTAAAATGCATTTTTTTTCATACTTTAAATGATTATCTTTATTAAACGCTGCTCTACACTGAAAAAGCACGACACTCTTTTTAAAAGCTGTAGTTTATCTTTTCCAGCGCCCGCGTTCCGGAGCAAGCTTTAATATAAAATTTTTACGCGGTATTCTTTCGCGACTCTTTCTTTTCAGAATCGGCGTAAAAACAATTTCTATAACTATTCGCGGTAGTTTTGGAAAAATAACTAGAACCACATCATGAACCCTTCAAAAAACACAAAAATACTACAAAAGAAGACAAACTGATATTTTTTCAACTTTAGGTTTCGCTCAGAAGCAAGTCAAACGAAATCGGGGCATCCTAGGAATATCTATTTGGATCTTTTGACACACCAACAACAGTGATGTATAAAAGAAAATTAGCTTTTTTTTTTCAGAAAATCACACACAATAAACTGAGGGTAACACCCCTCGCAATAGTACTTAATCTAGTATTATTCAAACACCTGCCCACAGATTGTTCGCCTCTGTGATGGGAGCAGTTGCTTTATTTCAAATTCGATTTACGGGCGGACGATCTCGAATTACGACTATTAGGAATAGAGGACCATTTTCTTGTAGAAGTACCACAGGAGTGTATAATAAGAATAGCTGCCTTCAAACAGCTAATTGCTTATGATGAATGGCCCGTAATTTTTCAATTTCTCGCAGAACCAATTTTTTGAGTTCTAAAAAATTGGTATTGGGGAATTTCCTTTCGCCCTTTAATAAATTGATTTTTAGAAAATTCCTTATGGGTTTTAATAATAGTCGACCATACAATAGTCCATAGCAAAATCTTACAATGAGCCTTTAGTCTTACACTCCCTTGAGGTACCCAAACTTTAGGTCAATGAGGCTTAGAATCACCTTGGATCACCACAGCACTTTGGGTAAGCGCCTGGTCAGTAGTCTACTGATCAGTGCGTGTAGGGATTTACCTATTAAACCTTATCCTAAGGACTCTAATACGGAGAACTTTGCTCTGGTGACGCTCAGGGGAACCATTATCATTCAAAAACGGTTACTTAATCGGTTGTTATCACAATTTCCCTTTATTTAAAAATGTATTTTCCTTCCTCATAACATGAATTTTTATTATACGGCGATGATGGAAAGAAGAGATGTACCAAGGTTGAGAACCGTCAGAAACCTTCCGAATGGTAATATTTGCGGATTTATATCTATACAAACATAAAATAAAACCTTGATTAACAAAAAACCTGCCCTTTTTTGAGACGATGCTAAATCGTTGGGGGCGTGTATTTCCTACAGCTAAAAATTTATTTTTTATCCCTACATTTATTCTTCTTGTACGATTTTTAACACTTGGTTTGATTGAATTATTATACCTTTTTTTTGTAGTTTTTTTTAAGTATAATATTCACCTAATTCCACTAGTTATTGCAGCAATAATTCGCTTCATATCTTTAAAACTTCAATTTATTGGAAATGATACAAAATTGGTTTGGATGGCAAACTATGGAAAAACAAATTTTTTTGATCATATATGGGATACTTATGATCACCGTAGAAAAACGTGATATTTTACATTTTTTGAAACACACGTTTTTCCACACCCATGGTGAGCCTGATTTAAAGCTAGCTGCGACATGGGTTATGATTGAATGGCCGAAGGCCCCTTTAACGACTGATTCAATGAAGAATACAATGACTTTCCACAAATGTGAGTGCATCACTCTTGCACTCGCTTCCAAAATACTTATATTTGACAAAATGCCGCCCATCATCACTTTTCAATTTTTTATGAAAATTATTGAATTGATATGGTAGAACACGTAGGAGGTTACGGTTACGGAGACGATTATTTACCCACATTCGATATCGAAGATTTGTGGTGAAATAATTGGTATCTGTGAAATGAGAACTATGACTCTTGGGAAGAAGCAGGACTCTACTCAGATGAGCTAGCTACTCTCGCAGATATGGCCGATGTCTCCGTACGTGTTATACGAGAAATCCTTTCGGAATGATGATTTGTTACAGAAAAACACGAATTTTTTGGAAAAATAGCAACCTTACTCCAAATTGATTTGCACTACGTATGATGATACTGAAACATAGGCTATTCTTGGGATACAGCTTTCTTCTATCCCTTCCGAGCAATTTGACCACATCTCTTTCAAACATTCGAACTTTTTCTCCCTCAACCGTTTAGAGAATTTGCCGAATGAATATTTTTTTTTTTTGCCGCAACATATCTCGTGTTTCGCTTCTTTAAAAAATTCTATTTTTGGCATGACAGAGGTGTTAAGGTAAACGGTGCCCCTCTCTACATTTTTATGTTCATAGATTGGTTAATCGGTACGCGGATAAAGGCTGGATGAAACTTTTTTCATGAATATGACTATAACATAATATTTTTTCCCGTAACTTTTATGACAATCACAATAGCCCTTTTTATGTCAAACTCTTATGACGAACGTTTAGCTTGACGAACACGTATTAAATATCTTTTCCTCGGTTACTTAAGTTGATTATCACTTTTCATTATTTTACTAGCATCCCCTGTTAACCGCTCCTTAGGAATTCTGGACTTTTTAGAAGACATCCACATCGAAAACATGACTTATTTACAATTTAAAGTATTTTTTTCACAAGAAAGATTTTACTACACAGCCGTAATAGATTGGCTAACAACTTTTTACCCTCTTGACAAAGAACAAATAAATAACCGTTACAGAAACCACCCTAACGTCTTTTCTGGTATCGAAATAATTTTAGTCGAAATACTGTTCTACCCCGCATACTATGCCATTTATGACTTTACATTAGAAACAGTAATCCCTTTTATAGATACAAATATCATAAAATTAGAAAAACTAAAAGACCAATGAACAACAATATATCAAGCTTCATTAAATCATTTTATCACTCGAAAAAATACTTGAAAAACATCACTTAAAGATTTACGCCAATCCGATTGGGGGCAATGAGTTTTCTTCTACCTTTGAGAACCACTTTTAAACTCCGAAGATTGTTTTAGAGGTTTTTACGATGTATGACTCCGCTGAAAAGGCTATCGCATCTACTATAATTCCGACGCCCAAACATTACCTATGTATGGTTTTCGAAAAGACAATAAATATGCTATACTTTGAGAAGAAAAATATGGTAAAATTGATATAAATTTAATGCCTAAAGATAGAGGATGACGACTACTTGTAACAGACACACCCGTAGTTCCTTGAATCATATGACCTTTCGTACATTTTCTTTACAGATTTCCTGAATGATGAATTTTTTACATCTGAGAACCTTATTACCATTCTAGCCCTACATGATATGAGATTCTCATCCAAATTTTAAGGCGTGCCTTCGGTTATCAACTATGAAACTACCAAGACTTATGGCCTGAAAAAAAAAGTCAATATTGAATTATTAATTTAAAACATCGTATTGCAACTACCAATAGATATTCACTTCGCTGACAAGAAAAATATGGAGATGGTAGTCTCGGATTAACAAGAAAAGAGATTCATCAAAAATTTCACGAAACATTTAAACATGAAACCTGATATAAAAAAATGACACGCAACCCAGCTATCCGCGAACTGCGCAGAGCAAACTCCTGACATTTTTGAAGAGTAAAGGACAACATAAGATGGGTACGCTACCAATGAAACCCTAATCCACGAATACGAACAAAACCATTATAACTAAACATTAAATAAAAAATAAAATTTTCTACACTTTTACGCAAAAATTCCTTACTACCCCCTTTAAAAAAAAAATCAAAAAATTTACACAAAAAAAACCCCTGGCAGAACGAAAAAATTAAGTTTTGATTGCAAAAAACAAAAAAAATTAATAAACTTGGGTTATTTTTTATAACTTTTTTTGTCAAAAAACACGAAAAAACAACCGGAAACAACCCCATCTCATAATCATTTAATAAATAAGGAAGCTTCTGTAAAAAATATTAAAAAATATATACCTCTTTATCTCCTATTCATCAATTTGCTTAATAAAAACGAAATTACCCCGAATACTATTTATAAAAGAAAACTTTTTTTTACTAAAAAAAACAAAAAAAAAAAAAAAATTACACTTTTTTGTCTCGTAAGAGGAGCTAACCTAAAGAAAAAAAGCAAAATTTTAATTAAAAACTCTTTTTTTTCAGGAAAAAAGGAAAATTTTTCCATAAAAAATCAAATTTTTGTTAAAAAGCAAAAATCTATTTTTTTTTTTTTTTTAAAAAAAAAAAAAAAAAATTTTATTTAAAAAAACATTTTTTTTAAAAAAAA
>Ga0209475_10002872_pt1 | contig 16670 bp, 17 predicted proteins | sample tdDd471_FD_187128 | JGI IMG/M metagenome (GOLD analysis project Ga0209475, IMG submission 187128) | Marine sediment microbial communities from the Atlantic coast under amendment with organic carbon and nitrate - tdDd47.1 (SPAdes)... | ecosystem: Environmental > Aquatic > Marine > Coastal >... | reverse complement strand
CTTATAGTCTAATGTTTCCTTTTCTGCTTTAATAGTTATTGTAAATTTATTATCGTATCTTATCTCCTGTATTCCTAGGTAGTTTCTTACCTGTTCAAGCTCATCTCTTACCGTTATATAATTATTCCCTTCATTTAATGAGTACCTCATCATAGAAGCTAACGACATAACCATATATCTAATATCCTCAGCTTTGTATGCCATACTCATCCATGCAATAGAATCAAGTGTGTTGTACAAAAAGTGTGGGTTTATCTGTTGCTGCAAAGCCAGTAACTCAGCTTCCTTTTCCTTTATTTGAGCTAAATACACTTCATCTATCAAGCTGTTTATTCTACGAATCATATAGTTAAACTGTTTATAAAGCTGCCTTGTTTCTCTACCGTATGATTTCTTTACTTCCGCTTCTTTAAACTCATTATGTTCTACCTTTGACATTTCTTTAGCTAGATTACTAATTGGTTTTGTTATCCACATAGAGAAGTTAAATGAAATTAGAACTAAGAATATTACAACTATTCCTCCAACGATGATAAATGTATTTCTGACATCATTGCTCTTTTCCATTAGTTCATTCTCAGGTAATACACCAATCAATTTCCAATCAAGCTTAGTCATTGGCACATTAATTATTATCTGCTCGTCTCTTTTCCACCATCCTTCGTTAGGATTTATTAAATCTTCCTCCGATATTTTATGTGTATTTTCATATGGCAATATTATTTCACCATACTTATTCACTAAATATGGAATATTGGTATTTTCTAGTCTCATGTTGTAAAACAATGAAAGCATTACTTCTGACTTTACATAAAGAGCAATTATTCCCGTCTTTTGAGGCCAATTATCTACACTACTTATAAGCATAGCAATTTTAACATATGGTGTATTATTCACTTCGCATGTCTCTACAAAAAATGCACCATCATTTTTGATTGCCTCTATCATCCATAATTCTTTCTGGATTGCTTCGTATTTGTTAAGTGTGTCATTAAATGCATAAACTTTGTATTCTCTATATGGATATATCTCCATAAATCCCGCAACTGATTTTATCTTATGATTATATGGCCACTGAGTATCTGTATAATTATTTAAATCATTTATTATTGAATACTTGCGTTGAAATGCGTCTAAATTCTTCTGTATTTCAGGATCAATAGCAACATCCAATACTGTGTCTTTATTGTCCTTTATAAACTCTTCAATTAAATCCGCACCATTTTCTAGTACAAGTTGATTTGAATATATAAATTGATCATTTAGTGTTGTGTTTATTGTGCTAAATACTAACACTCCTATTACTATAAGAGCAGTAACTATTATAAAAATATTTATTATAACCAATCTTTTTAGTTGCACAAAAATCACCACCTTAGTTACAATCTAATCAAAAATGTATTGTCATTATAATTGAAAATCATTATATCACACTAATAAAGAATCAACAATAATCTTAATTAAGCATATAACTTCTATATATATTAGTAAGCATAATAAAAGCACGTCATATCTATTGACGTGCTTATCTTTGTAAAATAATTAGATGCTCTATTATACTTCGTTTCTCTTATTAGTTTTTAGTAAATATACTATTATCCCAATTATAGATAAGGTTATTACTGATAATAATACGATTATTACAATGGAAAGCATATTATTTGAACCACTGCTTCCATTTTTTTCATTGCTTGAATCTACTACTAATGGCATTTGATCTGTTTCAGATACTTCTTCTTCAACTAATTCACTGGATTGCTCTGGTGTTTCTTCTTCTGATGTTTCCTCACCAGGTTCTTCAGCTACAACTTCTGCAGCCTCTTCGATTGGGGTTTCTGTAGGTTCTGGTGTAGGTGTTGGTGCCTCTGTAGGCTCAGGAGTTGGTTGAACTACAGTAACAGTTATAGAGTTTGACTGTACTTCTTTCATTAAAGTATCTGTTCCAGGCTTATATATTTTTGCTTTAAATCTGTAGGTAGTTGTTTCTGTTGGTGTATATTCCTCTTTACCTAAATATAGAATATCCATATTATCTGTAGTAAAAATCAAATTATTAGATTGGTCATATAGTTTAATGTCTACAGCTCTATTTCCAGTGCATGATCCTCCAAATGCTATGCTTACTTTTTCACCTCTATTAATAGTTGTAGTGCTTGTGCTTATCTCACAGGATGCATCATAAGTAGGGTCTGGTCCGAATTGCACTCCATTTTCTACTCCAATTCCATCTACGTCATCAGAATCACCAGTGCTCATAGCTACCCATAGTTGTAGTCCAACACCTGAATCTGATGCATCAATAGGTATAGAAAACTCTAATATCCTATCTCTTGTAGGAGCTATTGTTACACTCTTGTTTTGATGAAACTCGCTTGCTCTTCCTGTTGCAAAGCTTACAGATACATAGTTTATAATGACTGTTGATGATGATGGTGCTGTGTTCTTTACCTTTAAACGTAAAGTTCCGGTTCCACCACTTGCTCCAACTCCATAATCATTTACTTCATATGATACTTCCCAATCACCTGAAGCAGAAATGCTGTCATAAGCAAGGGCATTTGTTGGGAAAAGTGCTGCTACTATTATAGCTAATACTATTATTAAAATTGTCTTTTTCATGTTTAATTCCTCCAATATCTTTCTATGAATTTTTAACTTATTATTTTTCCTGCTAAATACAACGCATGTTAAAATCAAAAAGTTCATTTTTTTGATATTGTTGATAAATATTTTTTTATTTTTCTTTTCTTTTTATTACAGCAGTTATCGCAATAATTAAAACCAATATAGACAATACAAGTAACATTGATATACCTAATATTATTCTACGTATTCTATATGTCTCTTGGTAAGTGTGTGCATCTATATCATCTACATTTATGCCTAACCAATCAGACATGCTTATTTTAAATAAATCATCCAAAACTTCTTTAGGAGATACTGGTCTATTTATTGGCTCTCCCCACCCTGTTCTGCTATCTTGGGCAGAATTTATATACTCTATTTCAACTGTGTTAGTTGATGTAGAATCTATTACTTCACTAGAAACAGGGGTTGTAGCTGGAGTGGGTATAATAGTGTGTGTTGGTGTAGGGATTTTAGTAGGCTTAGGGGTAGGCCCAGGGGTATGTGTTGGCGTTGGAGTTGCTGGTTGCTCCACATATACCCTAACAGTATTTGTATTCTTAGTTTTAGATATATCAGGTCCATGAGATGCGTAAATAGTATAGACAATATCTGTTGTGGCATTTATTTGTACACTATGATTAACTGATTTTGATTTACCAGCTCCTAAATAAAAGCTAGCTATACTACTTCCCTTATATGATATAGCAATGTCAGCACCATAAGTATTGTCTAAATTAGTTACTGTTATAGTACTTACAACAGTTGTACTAGCAATAACATGAGTATCTGAAACTGACAAAATAGCACTAAAATCATTGCTTGCTGCCATAGCCTCCAATGTGCCATATATATTTACAATTAAAATACCAATTATTAAGAGTAGTATTTTGCTAAACCTCATTATAATCCTCCAAGTTTATCTTACATATAAAACCTTAAACAATCCAGTGCTAAGGAATATATATTAATCTTTCATTTACCACTCTAGTACTATCATCATAAACTGCTATAATTCCATAGTAATTATACTGTCGGTTATCATCCATAAGCAAAGTATAGTCAACCGGTTGTGACTCCCAAGATGCAAATCTGTATGTGTCTAATACTTTTAAATCACTAGAACTATTAGATGAGTTTGATGCCACTAATTCATAAGTTATATAACCGTCGTAATTATTCTTTTTATAATCAATGTAATCCCAATTAAATATTATATATTCTCCATCTACGGTATAAGTAATATTTGGAGCTTTATAATTAATTGGCTCGGCATTCTCTGCAAGTATGGTTACAATATCTTTGCCTTCCCCATATTCAACTTCTATTATAAGGTTATCTAACGATGTATCTTTGCTTATTTCTACATCATCTGCTATTTCACTTAATGCATAAAGTCCAGCAGATATATTCAATCTACCTGCTTGTTTCCAACTATCCATTGTGCTATGAACTGACATCAAATTAACATCCTGTTTTAAATTACTATCAAGATACGAAAGAATTAGATTTTTACTAATGTTATTATGCTCATCTTCACCGAAACACCCTATCAGCACGTTTTCATCACTTTCAATATATCCATCTTTCTGTGCTAGTGTAATAACTTCACTCATCGCATATTCTACAGATGTTCCCTCAAGATTATATTCTTCAATATCTTCCCATTCATCTTTATCATAGTCTAATCTACATACTATTCCTTTACTATCAACTGACATTTCCAAACTAGGGTTTATATCCAAACTATAATACGCTACTGGCTTAGGTGTAACCAGCCCAATAACTACAGCAAATAGAATAGATGCAGCTACAGGCAATGCCGCAATGCTAGTAATTTTAATAATGTTCTTATTCTTTCTCTCTCTTTTTGTCGATTGTAGCTCATTACTTCTTTTTATAATTAATTCTTTCGTTACATCTAACAGCTCTCTAGAAGGAGAAACATATATATTTCGTAAGTCGTCTAATTCTCTATCAATATCAAACATAGCTTTCTCCTTCCATTTGTTTTTTCAGCATTTTCTTTGCTGTGTTTATTCTGGATCTTACAGTACCAACAGGTATACTTAACGCTTTAGCAATGTCATCATACTTCATTGCTTGATAATAAAACATAAGTATTGGTTCACGATGTTTATCAGGTAACTCGTTCACTTTGGTTAAAATAGCAAGCTTAGTATCACGTCTTTCTATTTTTACCAAAACGTCTTCATCACTTTTAGCGCTATTTATAACATAGTCTTTAATTTCATTATCAGAGTAATCATCTTTGACTAATTTATGGTATCTTACAGACTTCCTATAATTATCTTTAAACTGATTTGAACATATCTTAAATAGCCATGCTTTAAAGTTGTCTTCCTTATACTTGTCAATGTTATTGACAACTTTAAGCCATGTCTGCTGAAACAAATCTTCAGCATCACTTTTTTTCAATGTCAAGCGATATGCAAAATTATATAGATCGTGACTATACAACTCTACATATTCACCTATTTTTTGCTGCTCTTCATCAGTCAAAGCAAGCAGAAGAATAATCATAAATTATATCTCCTCTCTAAATAACGTCTAAGTAACCAAAATAGTTCATTCCAAATGCGAAAATTGTGTATGATCTAAAATCTTATTAACAATCTCTGCAGGTAATGTTAATAACTTTGCTCAAATATGCGCTTGGCATAATATAACAATCATAACATATTATATCAAATAAACTATCTAAAGACAAACATACACCATAGTACATTAAGTAAAAAGTGTTATAATAAATAGTATGCAAAGCAAAATTAATATAAGGGTATTAGGTAATTATCATGCGATTATTTATTGCTATTAATTTCGATGATGAGACAAAAGACAAAATAGTACAAGTTCAAAACAAACTAAAAGCATATGCACGTGGCAGTTTTACGGACTGTAATAATGTTCATTTGACTCTTGTATTTCTAGGAGAAGTTCTTCCATCCAATCTTGAAACAGTCAAACGAACTATTGCTAAAATCAGAATACCTAAAACGGAAATTACATTTAATAATATTGGGTATTTTAAAAGAAATGGTGGAGATATTTGGTGGGTAGGATTAAATAGAAATGATAAGCTAATTAGTCTGCAAAAACAGCTAACTAGCGTACTCATAAATTCAGGCTTTAAACTAGAGCAAAGACCATATAAACCACATATCACTATTGCACGCGGTGTAAAGCTACATGAAAAAATAGACAAGAACACTATAATGAGCTCATCATTCTCAACAAATGTGGATTCAATCAGCTTAATGCTTTCAAATAGAGTAAATGAAAAGTTGACTTACACTGAATTGTTCAGACTTACCGCTTAATCAAAAATACTTACATAGATTTAATTGAATATTTCAAATTTATCCATAAATTTACGAACTGTTTTTTTTGCAAACTCGTAAAAGGCTTTTTGCAAACCGTCTGTATTAGATTTGTAAGAATTCTTCCTAACATAGAGATAAAAAAGATTTGAATTTTGTATTTGCTTAGATTCAGACGAGTATAAAGTAGTAATTTTGTTTATTGGGTAGTACCTATTAATATTATCAAAATCAATAAGTATATCATCAGTATGTAACTTGTAAATTCCGCTTTCAAACCTAGAAAAGTCATATTTAAAAAAATTAAATTCTACATTATTTTCTAATGCGAATTTTTTTAATGATTTTAGCCAAAATCGCCACTTTCTATTAATTAATAAGGATTTTTCAATATCTTCATTTTTATTTTGGCATTCAAAATATTCTGCTATCTTACAGTTAATATCGTCTAAATTTTTCTGGTTTAAAACATCTCCAATATGAATGTTTTTACTATGTTGCTTAAAGATATCTAAAAAGACTTTCTGTTCACATTCCGTAAAACATTTTAATAAAATATTAAATTCTGATTCAGATTTCCAAATCGGTTTCTTTCTTTCTTGCCTAGAAAAAAATTCGGATTTGATTTCTTTATAATATTCATTATCTCCATCATATTGTTTTATATTATGTATGAAATCAGAATCAGACAAGCATTTTATAATTTTACCATTTTTTAAAATATGTCCCTCAGTAGTTAGAGAATTTACTCTAAAAATCTTCTCTGATTCAGTAGTATATGGTTCACCAGTATATATTTCATTAACAATTTTCATGCACTCTAGAGTTAAATGAGAATCGTATTTAATAACTGGGTGATTCTGTATCCATTTTCTCTCCGAATCATGTGCTAAAATAACATTTTGAATTACACTTAATGCGGACTTATTATAACCAAGTAAGTATTGTTTACTATTAAAATCAGTTTTCTCTACTAAGCAGATATTGCTTAACAATCTATGCAAATCAATCTGGGTACTTCCTATACCCGTCATATTCATATCGCGGACTAAATAATCTAATCTATCAACATCTATAACATTTGAATTGACAAATTGTATTAAACAATTCTTTACATTACTTTCAAAATCATTACTTGTTAGTTCTAACCCTAACACCATCCTAGCAAATAATTCAATATCTACTTCTTCTTTAATTAGGAAATCATTGAATGCTTCTATCGAGATAATAACACTCATTATTTCATGTGCTTCCGCAACTTTATCATCTATTATTGAATTTTCAAAATCAGTTAAAAATTTTTCTGAATTAAATTTTTCTCTTAATTTACTATATATTTCGTGTTCCTCTTTATTATCAAGATATTCAAGAAACAAATCCTCTCCTGTATGCGAAAATGGCGAGTGCCCTACATCATGAAGTAAACATGCTACTTCTAGAGTGCTTTTGTATTCATCAACTTTAAAATTGTTTTCTAATAAAATTTTTCTACAGTTTTTACTAAAATAATTAAATGTCATACTACCTAGATGAAAAACTCCAATAGAATGTATAAACCTATTATGTGATGAATTTGGATATACGCTACTATAGCTAGTCTGCCTAATGTCTCTTAGCCTTTGAAAGGTCTCTGAATCAATAATTTCTTTTATATATTTTTTTGGAATACTTACATACCCATAAGTTGGATCTTTAATAAGTGTATACTCAATCATACTTATAACAATACTTCTTTTGAGTCATCTGAAACTAAAGCTGTCAATATTTTTAGCGGTAATCCCCATCTAAAAAACTTTTTTAAATCTTTAATATTTTTTTCATCTTTTAATACAATGTATTTTTGATTATTATGGTTTTCTAATTTGAAAAAGTCTGAATAATTTATGAAAAATTTATTCATGGAGTATGCACTAAAAATAAAAACCTTACTTCGCTCATCATTGATTTTAAGTAAGTCAAAAACTTTCATTCCATAATTTCCAAGTTTTTCTATGTTTATTTTTCTTATTTTCTTTTCTTCTAATAGCTCAATAATTGCGTTTGCAGCTAAACATTCTAAACTTATAATCATATTATCCATTATAATCCTCCATGTAATTAATAATAGATATATGCTATTTTAACCTAATATATTACTTATATCATATGTACATATTATGTACTTACTAATCACTTTACTACATTTACCTAGTAAGCTTTGTTATAATCTCAGTATGATCTTTAAACATTTTTACCAGTTCATCCCTTATAGGCAAACGAAAGTCCTCATATTTAAATGCAGGGAAAACATTGCACACAACCAAAGAATATTCCCCCATAGGTTCAGATGCAAAATATGTATCAGCAGGTACAACAAACGAAGGTACTTCTCCATTTTTATAATCCATACCTACTTTAATGAATGAATATTCTCCACTTTCGCTAATCATATGCACTTTCATGCTGCTCCCATCGACATATATCCATTGCTCATCTTGTCCAATTATATGAAACGCTGAAAAATCACCCTTCTCTAGTAAAAAATATATAGATGACGCTATAGATCTGTCCTCAATCATTTTAGAGGAAGTATATATTTCTTTAAAGTACCCACCTTCTATATGTGGTTTAAGATCAAGTTTTTTAATATGTTTTTTCATTTTATTCATAATTTCTTACCTGCCTTTAGTTGTTTATACTATTTTATCATAACCATACTATTTGCACTACTATACATCCTCAAAGAACAATTGCCTTATCGTAATTATAGAATATAGAATATCTAAATTTCATATATTCTAATATAATAAGGAGGTTGCTATGGTCATAACACCTGATTTACCAACACTTTGCGGTAATGTTAGAAATGGAGTCAGATATTTTGAATTAGTTGCAGAACCAGTTAAAAAGGAGATATTGCCTGGTATATTCGTTAATGCTTGGGGATACAATGGTTCATCCCCTGGCCCTACTATTGTATGCTACCCAAATGAAGATGTAGTTATCAGGGTATATAACAAGCTTCCTCATCCAACCAGTGTCCATTGGCATGGTCTGGATATTCCAAATAATATGGATGGTGTTCCAGCAGTTGAGCCGTCTCCAAAGATTAATCCTAACTGCTACTTTGACTACAAATTCAAAATAACAAATCCTCCAGGTACACATATGTATCATTCTCATTTTCATACCATCTATCAAGATCTAATAGGTCTTGAAGGAGGGTTTATTATACTTGATCCAAATGAAAAAGTAGATAAAGACTTCTACATTATGCTTGGTGGGTTAACTGTTGAAAATATGAAGCCTGGTACATTGCAAAAAGGAATATATAACAACAATGTTTTTTCAATGGATGAAAATTTCTTTACTATGAATGGCAGATGTTTTCCATACACTTCTCCTTTATGGGTTAATGAAGGAGATTTAGTAAGAATACGATTTGGTAACATAGGTCTTAAAAACCATCCAATTCATTTCCACGGTCATCAATTTTATATTACTGCATCTGATGGAAATTCAATAAAAAGGGAAAACTGGATTAAGAAAAACACTATTTTAATATCTTCTGGTTCAACTTGGGATTTTGAATTCGTAGCTAATAACCCTGGTTATTGGCCAATGCATTGCCATATTCCACACCATGTCAGCAATAATAAAACACTGCCTCTAGGTGGTATGACAACATCAGTAAATTACAAAAACTTCGATTATAAAGCTAACTTAAAGTATGCAATATGCCCTGCAAAATAAATATACATATAGATGCAAAAAGAAGACACTCTAATGTCTTCTTTTATTCTCTAATTTATTTATAAATGCTTTACTTATTAATACTCTCTTTAATCAACTCTCCTAATATCTTTATACCCTTTTCAATTGATTCGTTATTAGAATTTGAGTAGTTAAGGCGTAATGTACTATCATCAGTAGTTACAGCATAAAAAGGTGTACCTGGTACAAAAGCAACATTTTTGTCATATGCTCTTTCAAATAATTCCATGGCTGATAATCCTTTAGGTAACTCTACCCATATAAACATTCCACCTTCTGGTTCTGTTATTTTTACGCAATCAGGAAAACTGCTTTTTATCATAGATACCATACATTCTCTTTGAGACTTATATAATTTCTTAATCTTCTCAATATGTTTACTAATATCATTATCTTTAAGATACTGGTACAATACTCTTTGAGAAAAGTGGTTTGAATGAAGGTCAGCGGCTTGCTTAGCAGTAAGTATTTTATCCATAATATCTGCTTTAGCACATATCCAACCCATACGCATTCCAGGTGAAACTATTTTAGAAAATGACCCTAGCATAATCATATTGTCATCAATATACTTCTTTATAGATACTTTATGCTCACCCATAAATCTTAACTCACCATATGGATCATCTTCTACCAATATCGTATTGCTATTATTAATAATATTAGCTACTTTTTTTCGAGTTTCATCTGAGTATGTTATACCAGATGGATTTTGAAAATTTGGTACACAATAAAATAGCTTAGGAGAATGTTTTGTAATCATTTCTTCTAACTCATCAGTTTTTACACCGTTATCATCCATAGATACTTCTAGCATTTCAGGTTCAAATATAGCTAGAGATTGAATTGCACCAAGATATCCTGGACGTTCTATAATGACTTTATCATCTTTATTCAAAAATATTTTTCCTATTAAATCTAGCCCTTGCTGAGAACCATTTGTAATTAATATTTCATCAGGAGATACATCTATATCCATCCTATCCTTATATCTTTTTGCTATGTACTCACGCAACGGCAAATACCCCTCTGTACTGCTATATTGGAGTGTAGCTTTTCCATCCTCTTTCAATACCTTTTGAGTTGCAGCACTAATCTCATCTACTGGAAATGATATAGGATTTGGTAATCCTCCAGCAAATGATATCATATCAGGTTTTTGCGATGCCTTTAATATCTCTCTTATGAATGATTTTTTGCTTTTTAAAATTCTATCCGAAAATCTTTTTTCCATTCTACACTCTCCTTTATTTTAAAGTATTGTATCATAAAATTATGAATTTTAGTTAAAAACATTCATAAAATTATATTTATCACAATGTAATTTGTATATACGTAAACTTTATACCAAATAACTAATATTTAATGTATTTTTAAGGTTCTGTTAAGCTGTATATTAACATAGTCAGTTATATTTGTATCATCTTAATTATAGAAAGGTACAAAGAAATGATAAAAACGATAATATTTTTTCTATCACTACTACTATCTGTCGTGTTTTTATTAAGCACTTTAATAAACACAGGTATTCTACTGTATAAAAAAACTAAAAACATAGAGTATAGACAGGTAAAGAACAAGCAACTAAAATCTCTCATTATAGCTGTTGTCTTTATTGCATCCTCAATAGCATGTATAATAATAACTCAGCTAAATGTACACACCCCTACTATTGGAAATACTTCTGCCAATCCTATATCAGAACTTATTGAAGTGAATATAAATGGTAAAGAAGAATGGATTAGTATAAGAGGCAAAGATATCGATAATCCAATACTTTTATTTTTGGCAGGAGGACCAGGCGGCACACAATTAGGCGCAGTAAGGCGAAATTTAGCTGCTCTTGAAGATAATTTTGTAGTCGTTAACTGGGAACAAGCTGGCTCTGGAAAATCATATAACGTAATGCCAACTAAAGATATCACAATTGACACCTACATTAATGATGGTATCTTACTAACAGAATATCTAAGAGAGAGATTTAGCAAAGATAAAATATATCTTATGGGTGAATCTTGGGGAAGTGCGTTAGGTATATTTATGGTTGATAAGCAACCAGAGTATTATTATGCCTTTATAGGAACAGGTCAAATGGTAGCTTTTGAAGAAACAGAGATAGTATGTTATGAGTTAGCACTACAGTTAGCTGAAAAAAGAGGCGATTCAAAGAAAATAACAGCACTACTTAATAATGGTATACCCCCTTATTACGGTAACGACGTTGCTTTAAAGTCTGCTGAGTACTTAAATTATCTAAGCAATGAAATGGCGCACAATACAAATATCCATAACGCTGGCTATGATACCTTTACAGATTTATCTTCTGCTGAATATGGAGTCTTGGATCAAATAAATTTTATACGTGGTATAACAGTTACCTATTCAAGTGTGTATCCGCAACTATATGATGTTGATTTGAGAAATAATTATAGTATACTAGAAGTACCAATATATTTCTTTATTGGCAGATACGATATTAACGCACCGACACATCTAGCAGAGGACTATTATAATGTTCTTAAAGCACCAGATAAAAAACTAATATGGTTTGAAAACTCTGGTCATAGTCCTTGGATAAACGAAAGTAAACTATTCTGCCAAAAAACAAACGAGCTGTTTACCCAACATATTCATTAACAGTTGGTAGCAAGGAGCATAAAGTGCATACAATTCTTATAGCAGAAGATGATGAACATATTAGCAACCTTATAGAGCTAAATTTAAAAGATTACGATTATAACATTGTAAAGGCACAAAATGGTATAGAAGCATTCAATATGTTTCAAAACAACGAAATATCATTATTACTGATAGATGTTATCATGCCTGGATTAGATGGCTTTAACTTGCTTAGGAAAATACGAGAAACAAGCTTTGTTCCAGCCATATTTCTAACATCTAGAGCAGAAGAAATTGACCGTGTAATAGGCCTTGGTTTAGGTGCAGATGACTACTTAACAAAACCATTTGCTATGGAGGAGTTAAAGGCTAGGATTAGCGCAACTTTAAGGCGATGCTATAACTATACAGGATTAGCAGAGAGTCAAGATAGTATAATTAAAAATGGTACCATAAGAATTGATACATCATCCTATAGCTGTACTGTAAATGGTAGTTCTATTGAGCTTAACGCAAAGGAGTTAAGACTGCTTATATATTTTATAGAGAATATGAATAAAGTCTTTACAACAAAACAATTATACAGAGCAGTATGGGACGATGAATATATGTATGATGATAATACTATTAGGGTACATATTAGCAATATTAGAAACAAAGTAGATCCAGATAAAACCATAATTCAAACTGTACGTGGTATTGGCTATAAAATGGTCGAGGTTAACTAATTATGAAAGATACCAAATATCTAGTTAGAAAAGTAATGCTTAAAAACCATTTAAAAATGTTTTTACTTAGCATTGCAGTATTGCTTGTAATGTATATAATTTTAAACATATCAAACATCTTTATTAAAGGTATGCTAATAAAGGATAGCTTTGATGCACAGGATTACATAGATAATGATTATACTGCATTAAACTTTAGTAAAATTACTGATAATGGTGGCGGAATAGCAATATTAGACGAAAATCTAGATCTAGTAGCCAAAGAAGGTCTTCCTTTTTTGGCTACTTCAAGTTTTACGCAAACTGAATGGGCAAATTATCTTATGAATACAGGAAACATTGACTCACCTTTTAGCTATAGTATAGCCTATAGCACTTCTCAAAACTATTGGATTATAATAGCTTTCCCTTCATCAGTAAGAATGATGTTTTCCATATACTATAATAGTAATAGCACACTACATGATAAAAAGATTACTACACCTGTATTAATTTCACTAACAATAATATTTATCATATTGCTCTATATATTTACATGGGTGTTTACTAAATCAACAACCAAAACATTTATAAAACCAATATATGAGCTTGAAAATAACCTTATGTCCTTTAAAGAAGGTAACTATGAAGCAAGGATAGACACAAGTAAAAACAACATATTAACCAACTTAGCCAATGTATATAATAAAATGGCAGATAAAATACAGTCACAAATAAAAAGTCGCAGAGACTTAATATTAGATGTGTCTCACGACATCAAAAACCCTCTTGCAAGTACAACTGGATATTGCGAGTATCTTATTAACCATCCAGAATTATCCCCAGATAAAAGATTGAGTTATTACAAAATAATATACAACGATAGTTTACGTGCTGTTAAGTTAGCTGATGACTTGTTTCAGTTGTCGAAGCTAGAAACAGATGGCCTTAAAGTTAAAGTTGAGAAGACTGATATATGTGAATTCCTACGAGAAGAAATCGCAGTTAAAATTCCAATACTGGAAGAAAAGAAATTTATGTATGATTTTAATATACCTGATGGACCTATAGATATATTAATTGACAAACAGTTATTTACCCGTGTTGTTGATAATCTTATATTCAATGCAATTAAATATAATAAAGAAGGCACAAAAATCACAATTTCACTAATAGATGAAGAAAGTAAAATTAGTATTATTTTTGAAGATAATGGCGTAGGAATACCCGTAGGTACATACAAAGATATTAAGAAACCATTTGTTAGAGGTGATAATATCTATAGCCATGTTCAGGGTTCTGGGCTTGGTCTTTCAATAGTAGAAAAAGTTGTTACTTGCCACAATGGTAAGCTTTTGCTTGATACCAGTCATAAAAAAGGTTGTAAATTCATTGTAGAATTAAGCAAGTAATACCCAAAATGCAACTTAGTAATGATAAAATGTATGTTAGTTACCATTTTGTAGTAGCATGCATTTATTTATGATATTATTCCCTCATCAAAAATATTTATAGGGGAAAATCATGAAAACTAAGACATCAGGATTAAATTGCTTTCTAAAAGGACTTTTGTGCTTTTTTGCACTAGGATACGACTTTCTTCAAGGATTTATAGACAAACTTATATTTGGTGATGCAGTCGCTGATAACTTCTTTGACTCACCATGGTTTGTATTAGTAACACACTGGATCTTTGTAATAATTGTATGGACTATTACTGCGTTTTTACTGATTAAATGGATTAACAAAAATTCTAATCAGCAACTACTTCAACTAAAATGGAATTCATCTCTTACATATCTAATTCCATGTGCTATAATAGCTAGTGTCGCTTTAGCATATTTAGAACAACTCATAGATCCAGCTATGATTCCTCAAATTTATAGAGAGTTCCTTAACTTTAAAGCAGATCATGGTTCAATGGGTATAGTAGTATCTGTTGCACAAAACGTATATTATGTTGTTGAATCATGCTTAGTTTTACTGTTAATTATATTAATGCAATTAGCAGGCGAATCATGGTTTAAAAAGCGTAACATACCTTGGGGAGCTATTGGTCTTTTATTAACATGGGGGTTAGGACATCTCACTCATGGAGGATTAGCTACTTTATGGATTTGTATGTTTGCATTATTTGCTGGTGTTTTCTACTTGCTTGCAAAGAGACATGTAGTTCCTAGCTATATTATCATATTATTAATATTTATTATTTAAAAGGGTTGGTAAATGAAACTAAAAATCTTCACAGATCAAGATATAACTAATGAACATATAGATGTATATTGTAAAAAACGTACTCAAAAGATAAACTCCATTATCAGCACAATACAAGATACCTTTACAGCAAACATTATCGGCTATATTGGTGATAGACAACAAATCTTATATAAATCTGAAATCTATTATTTTGAATCTGTGGAGAAAAAATGCTTTGCATATACCAAAGAAAATACCTATTTAGTTCAAACAACATTAAGAGAACTACAAGAAAAGTTTAACAGCGACTCATTTGTCAGAATAAATAAATCTACTATAGTTAACATCTATAGGATAAAAATTATTAAGGCTGACTTAAATATGCGAACTATTATAACACTTAAAAATAATGAAAAACTCATTATTACAAGGCACTACAAAAAGAATTTCAGCCAGCAATTATACGCATTAAGAGACTACATCCAAGGAAGTACTAATGAGAATTATTAATAGAAAAAACTTATTACCTGTTATTTGTGTATCATACACCATTGTTTCCCTATTTATAGTTTTTAGCGAGACTATTAACAACGGAATGTCTCCAACTCACTTTAATTTAATTTTAGGTTTTGTTTACACTGCACTATCAGTTATTGTTTTATCTAAACACCACTTGCTTGATAATTTTTCGCCCCTTGTGATGATTATTATTCAGTACGTAGTAGCTATAGCTATAGTAAACCTTATCACTTTTGTTACTGGGTTTTTTATAGAATTACACCCTGATGCTTACAAAGATAGTAACAGATCTTTCAGCATTGCATATGCTATAGGTGCAGTTTACTATTATATAAACTTACTAATTGAAATAAGAAAGCAAAACAAAACCTTACAAATTATACAAAATTCTATAAACGAAGATACAGAATAATAATTATTTTATAGGTACAAAAACATCTAATTGTCTAAACTTCATTTTTTCATAAATTTTATCACTTGATATCACATGAAATAAAGTATGTCTACTACTATCTAAATCAAATTTTTCACTTTTACTAACCCAATCATTAATCATTACATAGGTATCATTACCTGATTCCTCGTCTTCATCTATGCTTGTCGCCACTGCATATATTCCACCTTCAAAATCCACAATATCATATGGGCATTCTTTTATATCGTCATAAACAGCATATAACCATGTAAACTTTCCAGAGGCAGAATTATAATACATAAAATCATATGAAAACAACTTGGGCACTCTCACCTCATCATACCTAGACAACCATTTATCAAACTTAGTAAATATATCATCACCAATCTCTAATTCACCTGATGATACCATCTTCATTTTGGGTAGTTCAATTACTCTTATATTCTCCATAATATTCCTCTTTTTAATTTAATTATATCATAAATAATAAAAGAT
>Ga0209475_10002868_pt1 | contig 16683 bp, 14 predicted proteins | sample tdDd471_FD_187128 | JGI IMG/M metagenome (GOLD analysis project Ga0209475, IMG submission 187128) | Marine sediment microbial communities from the Atlantic coast under amendment with organic carbon and nitrate - tdDd47.1 (SPAdes)... | ecosystem: Environmental > Aquatic > Marine > Coastal >... | reverse complement strand
TCTAAAAAAATATCTTCATTTTCTCCCTCTCCGACAACAAGAAGCTCGTTTACCAAATAAGACCAGAGCATTAACCGCTGGCTTTGGGGCATTTTATTCCAGACTTCAACAAGAAAATCAAGAGAGCAGGAATCATCTGACTCTCTCAAGGAATGCAACACTTTGTTCAACAAATCATGGAAACATCCTATATTTCCTAGATTAGCCAAATTTTTAATGCCCTCTATAAGAACATTTTTCTCCCTATCCCGAAGCCTATTACGCAAAATTACAAGAAGCTTCTGTTCAAGATTTTCATATAATCCTTCTTCTAAATTTGTTGAAATCAATTGAAGAATAATCGACAACTCTTCACTATTATCGACTGAGTTTATCTGTTCAAGTATTTTTATGGGAACGTTATTCCCGTAAATAAATGTTTTTAGTTCGGGAATTGATACTTTTTTTTCGCCGTTAAGCAATTTGCGTAATTTTTCTTGGGGCTGCGCTGACTCCCTGGCATTCTTGGCTTTACCTGTTTCCCTGGAAGCTAGATGAGACAGTAAAAATCTTATTGTTTTTTTCGACTGATTGTCGGAAAGACCTAACTCCAGGCTTTCAAATATAGACGAAATTACATCAATGTCACTGCTGGCACCAGTATATAAAATCTGTTCACCTGAAGGGTGAGTACCCGTAATTATCTGATATAAAAGTGCCTGTACGTCATCCCATGTTGCATTGGAAAATCCTCTAATTGAATCTCCTGTATCTTCAGTCCCTTCAGACAATTTCTCCAATAATCCTCTACACTCCCCTATTTGCTTTTCATTCAATCCCTGCTTTTCAAGTGCATCACAGAGATCATCCAAAGTTTGCTTTTGCTCATTCTCTGATTTTTCGTCGACTATCGACCTCTCATCAACTAAAAACTCTAAGAACTCCAGACGAATGCCATCCGGAAGATCGTCTATTTGAAAATTAATTAAGGTTTGAGTGCTCTCTATTTGGCTGCGGCATTTCAACACATTAGTGACAAAAGATAGCAGTTGTTTGGGCGAGATGGATCTGTCAATTTGGATTGTCTGAATGCCAACCTTAGCAAAAAGAAGGTGTAGTTCTCTAACAGGCGCAGAACCTTCCGATAGTTCAGTCCCCTCAACGAAGAAACCATTTCTTTCAACTTCGATTTTCACGCACGACAATGCTGGAGCTGCTTCACGCAACTCCTTAATGCATGCATTTGCAGACTGGTCAAGTACAACATGACCATCTGGATAATAAATCCCAACTTTGAATATTCTACAGAATGCTTCAACGAAAGAAAGAAGTGAATCTCCAGGCAATAGAGCCTGGTTGTTTTTTTTAGGGGCAGCTTTGTTCACTTAGGTAACCATCAATTAAAATCAAACCTTCATAGTTTATATGTCTATCTAAGAAAGGATATCATAACTTTTTGTGAATTGAAAATATCCTATAGAATGATATCTATTATTCTTCTTTTTTATGATCTTTTGTTTGTAATATATAGTCAGAATTTTGTTTTCATATCTCACTATTAAAATGTCAGTTCTTGTTTTACTCCTTGGCCACCACGGACATATTGATTTCATGCATTCTTCTTCCTATTTTAGCTACTGAAGATATCTATGTTGTAAAAACTAAAGCAGAAACATCACCTAGGAGATCAAAGAGCTATGCCGAACGAATATTCAGTTGAGATCCACACGTATATCAGTAAGAAAATAAGAGAAGCTGAACAATTAATAGATAAAAACGAAGTGGATACCCCAAACAACCGGGGAAAAATCGATGAATTACTATGGTTACGCGAGTACCTTAGTGACAATATAGATCTAAAAGATTTCAAATATTATTGAGGTGTAATATCAAATGGTTTACGGCTATCTACTTGATCTCTACCAAGTTTTGGAAAAGAGAAAAAAAGAAATTCAACACCAAATATCAAAATTGTCAAATGATCCAGAAAAGTTACAATATCAAAATGGCCGCCTTTCAGTAATTAGCGATTTTAAGATATTTTTAGAATCACACTATCAGGCCAAACTTCCGCGCAGAATTCGAAGGCTCCATAAGAGTTGAGACTCTTCGAACTATGACACCTAAATGGCCATTAATTGGAGGCAATAAAGGGCAAAGCTATATGTTGCAAGGGAACAGAGGGTTGATAGCATGATGATCGACCCGGAAAGTTCGGCGTCACCTTTCAACTGTTGTGCCATGATATATGCCGCCGTCGCTGTTGGAGTGCCGGCGAGAAGTACTCCGATAGCCAGCTCCTGACCACGTACTCCAAGCAGAATCAAAATACCTCCAGCAAATATTGGCAACAAAACCAATTTAAGACAGGCAGATAGGGCTGCAACCGCCAGATCTCCACGTAATTTGCTGAGCGAAAATGAGGCACCAATGGCAATCAGCGCGAGTGGGAGTGACATGCCGGTGATAATTCCCAACGCTTTATCGACAATCAGGGGTAAAGGCAGCGCCAGATAACTCCATAATATACCACAAAAAGAAGCTACAATAAGTGGGTTATAGATAATCTGTTTCACCCAGTAAAAGGTGCCCATGTGATACGTGTCACGCCGCTGAGGAAGAATGAGGGCCAACACTGATAAAAAATTAAATAAAGGTACAAGGAACCCAAGCAAAATCCCTGCAATCGCAAACCCCTTTTCCCCATAGGCATTGTAAACAATAGCAAGACCAATATATGCTAAATTCCCCCTGAATGCTCCCTGACAGAATGCTCCATGTACTGAAGGCTGATATCCACGAAAACTCCCATACCCATAAGACAGAACAAATATCACCAAAACGCTAATTATTAAACCAGTGAGCAGAGGCCAGTTAAAACTGACTAAAAAATCAGCCGTGGCAATTTTATAAAAAAGCAGGGCTGGCAAAGCGATGTAATATATCAATCGATTAAGATTAAACAAAAAATCGCTGCTTACCAGCCCGGTTTTCTTTAAACTAAAGCCAAGTCCGATCACCAGAAAAACCGGAAGAACAATGAGAGAAATTTCTGAATTCATGGAATTACATTATATTTTATTATTTTCGGCTGCTTCAATTCTTTAACATCAACGCGTAATTGTCCTATGTATAAATATAACTGGCTTGTTCTGCTGAGAATAAAAAATGGAATGTAATCAATTAATTCCTTGCACAATCCAGTAAATAATATCACTATTTCTTCTTTATAAAACTCAACCTTACCATCGGACCTGCTATGACACATATTAAAACAGAAGCTCTGCTGAAAAAAATCAACTACATTGAAGCCGATGTGGAAATACAGAAACAGATACTTTTTTCCATCCCTTCAGATCAAAAGGCGGAAATGGAAAAGACCATAACTCTTATCGCAGCTAAAAAAAAGGAGATTGAAATACTACGTCTGGAGTTACAGGAACTGGATCCGGAAGAATTTGATAGAATTGTTGTTTTCGAAAATGCTGTTGCCGAATTCAAAAAAATTGCCACAGTCAATCCTTTTCAATCAATTATCAACCGAAATGTGAATGAAGAATGTACTCTGGCACTTCAAAACGGAACTAAAGAAGAGTGTTTGATTAAGGCATGCGACAACAACGGGGACTGGACGATTATTACCATTGAAGGTAAATTAATACAGTTTCCCGCTACAGATGTTGCCGAGAAACCTCCAGAAAAAAGCGATCTTCAATAGCACAGTACAGTTCTTATCTTTCCAAGAAATACAGCAGTACCGACAAATTGTCGTTTTCCCGGTACTGCATCACCCTAGGAGTCTCCTTAGCAAGGTCCTCCTTGATTTTTCTCTACATCCATCCGTAAGTTGAATATACAATTAGAAGAATGTATTTAAAAACTAAATAAATTCTGGATCTGTAAGCTTAACCATAGCAAACCCACCCTGAATATTTCGAGTGTTAGTTATTCCCTGAGAGCTCAGAAATACTTGAGCCTCATATGACCGCGGACCTGTGTCACAGAGTAGGAAAAATCGTTCATTCTTTGGAATTTCCCCTACCCTCTTTCGCAATTGATCCTGAGGAATGTTTAGCCACTGACCAGCATATTTTTTCTTGAATGGCGTCGCTTCCTTTTCTCCACGAATATCGAGGACCCGAATATCTTTATGGCTAAATTCAAAAAGAAAATCTGCTGCATCAACAGGGCGATTATGACCTGCCAAAATGTTATCCAGGGCATTTCCAGCATTATTTATAACATCCATGGCTGAGGCAAACGGCGGCGCATAACCAGTTTCCAGGCTACAAACCTCATCAACGTCCACCCCATGACTTAGGAGTACAGCAATTGTATCTACCCTTGATTTCACAGCATCCCCATTTTTTCCGGCAGCCTCAATACCTATAATTTTCCGGGTTCTTTTATCGGCCAAAAGAGAAATATAAATCAATTCAGAACTAGGATAAAAATGTGCATGATCTGCCTGAGAAACGACGGCATAAACTGGATCAAAACCGGTTTCCTTAGCTTGACGATAGGTAAGCCCTGCTTTACTGATACCAAGCTCGAAAACCTTAACGCAAAAGGTACCGACTGTACCGACGAAATGACTCTGCCCACCACTAATATTCGTAGCAATAATCCTACCTTGTCTGTTGGCAAGCGACCCCAGCGCCATGAGCATGTTTTCTCCACTCACCAAATTTCTCAGCTCGATACAATCGCCCCCTGCGTAAATATCCGGATCGCTTGTTCGCAACCGTCGGTCTACATTTATTCCTCCAGACATGCCTACAGCGATTCCTGCGTCACTAGCCAGGGCAGTATTGGGTCGAACACCGGCAGAGAGGATAACGATATCTGCTTCAATAGTATTTTTAGATGTCTTTACAAAAAGTTGTTCATTTTCTTTATTTTTTGTAATCTCGAGTACTTTCTCCTCTAACAGGAGAGTAACTCCATTTCGCTCCAGCTCTTTTGCGGTCACTCGTGCAATACACTTACCCATGAGTGTAGGCAACACCTGATCTTCCATTTCAATGAGGGTTGTCTTAATACCCCAGAGATCAGTAAGTGCCTCAGTAATTTCAAGACCGATTGCCCCGGCCCCAATAACTACTGCACTCCCGACTTTACCTCCAGCCATCAGGCCTTTTATTGTTTGGGCGTCATGCAGATCAGAGACGGTAAATACACGTTCAAGGTTAGCACCCGGAAATGGTGGGCGAATTGCCTGGGCACCTGTCGCAATAACCAGCTTATCATATGCAAGATATTCTTCTAAACCAGTATCAAGGTGACAAACCTTAACTCGTTTTTCCTTTCGCTGAATCTCCGTCGCTTCAACTTTTGTCAGAACTGTTATCCCCTTGTTATTTTCAAAAAAAAGTGTGTCACGAATCGCATGCGACGAAGTTTTATAGAGGTCTTCGATATCATTAATATCTCCCCCAACGTAATATGGAATACCACACCCACCGTAGGAAATTATAGCATCTCTATCAATGAGAGTTATTTCGACGTTAGGATCGAGGCGCCTTAACCTACAGGCTACCTTCGGACCAAGTGCAACTGCTCCAATTATAACTACTTTTTTAGGCATGGTATTCCCTCACCAAGAAAAAATTGTTTTACTATGAGTTCAATAATCTGTTTAATGAGCCCCATCACAAACCATCATCATTGTAAATCTTTCTGAGAATGAGACAATACCACAAAGTGTGCATTTGCACGTCTTGTGGTATAATTAGAAATAATCAACAAACATTTTCTCTGCAGGGAGTGAGTATGAAAACACATATTGACTATGCAGGGCTCAGCAATCTGCTGAATCAAGCTGCTAAATCCGGACGAAACATCCTCTTTGAGCACGAGGTTTATCAGTTTATACAAATGATCGGTGGAGAAACTCCACCGCAGTTTTATTTCCTGCCCAAAAATGATCGACTCAACGTAAATGATATTCAGACATTGCCCGGCGAAAACGTGGTAATTAAAATCGTCTCTCAATACATCCTTCACAAAAGCGATGTTGGCGGGGTCAGGGTTTCAGTCAAAAACAGTACAGATATTCTCTCCACCATCCGCCAAATGAGTTTTGAAGTTCCAGATAAATTTTCAGAAATTATTATTCATCATCCCCATCAGGTCCCTGCACACTATCATGACCTTCAAGGAGAAGAATTACATGAAGCTATCGCTACAGATATTCAGGGATATCTACTTTGCCAATATATGGTTCCCGACTCCGAGGAATTTGGCAACGAGCTCCTTGTGAGTTTACGAAACAGCCGTGAATTTGGCATGATTATAAGCGCAGGGCTGGGAGGCAGAGATACAGAGTTATACTCTGCAAGGTTTAGAAAGGGTCAAGCTATAGTTTCAGCTTCAACCGAACAAGTGGATGGGAAGTCTTTTTTTCGTTTGTTCAAACATACTATCTCATATAAAAAATTAGCCGGATTGACACGCAACCAAAAGCGGATTGCTACTGATAATCAGTTACTTGAATGCTTTGAAGCACTGATACAGGTAGCCAGACATTTTTCACCCTCAAACAATCTTTCTCCTTACACCATTGAAGAGCTCGAGGTAAACCCTTTTGCCTTTAGTAACTATCTTATGATGCCTTTAGATGGTCTCTGCAGGTTCTCAACCAAGAAACGAATTTTGCCAAAGAGACCGATTGAAAAAATAAATAAGTTACTCCATCCTTCCACTATTGCCCTTATTGGAATTTCAACGAAAAAAATAAATATCGGTCGAATCATCCTGAACAATATTATTGCCAATGGCTTTGCTAGAGAAAACATTACCCTCATTCATTCAGAATCCGACAAGATCGATAACATTAACACCGTACCTAATCTCGCTGCCCTCACCAAAAAGGTCGATTTGCTTATAGTTGCCGTTAATGGAATCCAGGTTCCAGGTATGATTGATGAAATAATGCAGAATAATCTTGCCGAAAGTGTCATCCTGATATCCGGAGGATTAGGGGGGCAGCACGAGCAGCAGCATCTTGTGACCGAAATTCAGGCTAAAATAGTAGCTGCCCGAAAGCTAACAGCAAAAGCGCCAATCTTTCTTGGAGCAAACAGTTTAGGTATCCTGTCACATCCTGGTAGATACGACGCGATGTTTATACCCGATTCAAAGCTACCAAAGACCAGAGGGTTCTACAAACGTACCATTGGACTGGTAAGCCAAAGCGGTGCTTATATGATAACCAGGATGAGCACTCTAACCTTCCTCGATCCCTCATATGCAATATCAATTGGTAATCAAATAGATTTGACTGCCGGTGATTTTTTACACTACCTCAACAATATAGGTGAACTTCAAACTATAGCCTTTTATATCGAGGGATTTACCGATCTCGATGGTCTGAGTTTCTCCCAGGCGATCAAGACTGCCATCCACATGGGTAAAGAAGTAATTTTCTATAAAGCAGGTCGAACTCCAGAAGGAAAACATGCCCTTTCGGGGCACACTTCCTCAATCGCAGGAGATTACATGGTTTGTGAGTCTTGTGTTAGTCAGGCTGGTGCTATGGTAGCTGATACATTCAGTATTTTCGAAGGTCTGTTGCGACTATCCTGTACCCTGTATCACAAGTCCATTTCAGGAAACAGACTTGCTGCTGTTAGTAACGCCGGATACGAAGCTGTTGGCATAGCAGACAATATCCTCGGCGAAGACTATCGTTTGGAAATGGCTGAGCTAAGCAAATCCTCTCTGGATCAACTCAGCAAAATCCTCTCAAAGGAAAATCTGGATAACCTAACCAGCGTTAGTAATCCACTGGATATAACCCCAATGGCTTCAGAAGATGTATATATAGCTGTTATCGCTACCCTGCTGGAAGACAAAAATATAGATGCAGTTATAGCTGCAATTGTCCCCTTAACCCCAACCCTGCATACCTTGGCTGAAGAGATGGACCAGATTAATAGATTGGGGGCGGAAAATTCAATCGTTGAACAAATTGCCGCACTCAATTCAGCTTCATCCAAACCGTTGATAATTGTGGTCGACAGCGGCAAACTCTATGACCCAATGGCAGATGGCTTCCAGCAGCATGGCCTGCCTGTGTTTCGATCAGCAGACATTGCCGTCAGCGTGCTTAGAAAATACATTCATAACCGCCTGCAAAATAAAAACCAGTAAGAGTCAGTTGATATATCTTAGTAGCACCGCCCCAGTGGATACAGCCGCACACACCCTGCACACCTTGAACACTCCACGCAACAGCAAAATTATTCAAAGTGACTAAAAATCACTTGAAAATGTATGTTTTTATACCAATTATCAACCACTTTTAAGATCTATCTCGAAACTTAATTAAGTATAAGCTTCTTATCGAAAAACCATTCAAAAAACAATCATCCATCCACAGCGTACAATTGGCACAACCAGACATCTCACGCTAATCAGATTTCGATTATCAATAGAATTGGCATACCGAAAACAAACCACTTTTCAAACCCTATTCGCTTGTATTAATAAAACATTTTTTCAGATCAACACAATTAAAACCAATTGAAAACCAAGAAGAATTATGGTACGAATTCTCTGTTATTGGATCAGTTCAATAGTTCAGACTTGTGGTTAACCCGAGAGTATTGATTAACCTATTGGAGAAAAGTTTTTATGATTCAGTTATCTTGCCCTACCCCCTCTCAGCAGGCTTATAATACGTTCCGGTCTTTTAGGTTCTTCGTTGTATTAATTGTATCAATGTATCACCCAAAGTTATAAATGCCGTTTTTTTAAACTTGGCTCGATCCGAGCCTCAATCTAACAAAGGAGTTAACGATGGTATTAGATCCTACGAAACATGCAGATTGGGAGATTGCGCAGGACGCAGAAAAAACGATGTTGACGATCTATGAGATCGGCGAAAAATTAGGATTGACCAAAGAAGAATTGCTGCCTCAGGGTCACTACATTGCAAAAATCGATTTTCGTAAAGTTCTTGATCGTTTAAAAGACAAACCAGATGGCAAATACGTTGATGTTACAGCAATTTCCCCAACACCCCTGGGTGAGGGTAAATCTACTTCTTCCATGGGCCTCGTACAGGGTCTTGGTAAGATAGGAAAAAGTGTTTGTGCCGCCATTCGCCAACCGTCCGGTGGTCCGACCATGAACATCAAAGGTTCTGCAGCCGGTGGTGGTCTTGCTCAATGTATTCCACTTACTCCTTTTTCTTTGGGTTTCACCGGTGATATCAACGCCATCATGAACGCCCATAACCTGGCCATGGTTGCTCTCACTTCTCGTTTGCAGCACGAAAGAAACTACACCGACGAACAGCTGGAAAGACTATCCGGCATGAAACGCCTTGATATCGACCCTACAAATGTTGAAATGGGCTGGATCATGGATTTCTGCTGCCAGGCACTCAGAAATATTATCATTGGTATTGACGGTGTTAACGGTAAATCCGACGGTTTCATGATGAAATCCAAGTTCGGTATTGCTGTATCTTCAGAGGTTATGGCTATTCTTGCAATCGCCACCGACCTCAAAGATATGCGAGAGAGAATGGGCAAGATCGTTGTTGCCTATACTAAAAAAGGAAAGCCTGTCACCACCGAAGATCTCCAGGTTGCCGGAGCTATGACTGCGTGGATGGTTGATGCTCTTAATCCATCCCTGATGCAGACTCTCGAAGGCCAGCCAGTTATCGTCCATGCCGGACCTTTCGCCAATATCGCCATTGGTCAGAGTTCGATTATCGCCGACAGGATTGGTCTAAAACTTGCTGATTATCATGTTACTGAATCTGGTTTTGGTGCTGATATCGGTTTTGAGAAATTTTGGAATCTCAAGTGCCGTTATTCAGGCCTTAAGCCCGATTGTGCAGTTGTTGTTGCAACTATCAGGGCACTCAAATGTCACGGTGGCGCTCCTGTTCCGGTTCCAGGTAAACCAATGCCAGAAGAGTATAACAGTGAAAATGTCGACTGGGTTGCCAAAGGTTGTGGCAACTTGATCCATCATATCAGAAACGTCCGTAAGGCCGGAATCAGTCCTGTTGTTTGTATTAACGCCTTCTACACAGATACCGATGCCGAAATCGCCAAAGTTCGTGAGCTCAGTGAAGCTGAGGGCGCCCGTGTTGCTCTTTCGCGCCATTGGGAGAAAGGTGGTGATGGCGCAATAGAATTTGCCGAAGTTGTTGTTGAAGCCTGTGAAGAAAAATCAGACTTCAAATTCCTCTATGAACTCGATATGCCAATCAAAGAAAGAATCGAGCTCATCGCCAAAGAAGTATACGGTGCTGACGGAGTTGACTACTCAGCTGAAGCTGACAAAGCAATTGCCAGAATTCAGGCAGATCCAGAGCTTGCCAAAATGGGTATGTGTATGGTGAAAACCCATCTTTCATTATCTGACAATCCAGCTCTCAAAGGTGTTCCTACCGGCTGGCGTCTAACCATCAGAGAAGTTCTGACCTATGGTGGTGCAGGCTTTATCGTTCCCGTTGCCGGAGCAATCAGTCTCATGCCTGGAACCAGCTCAAATCCAGCTTTCAAGCGTGTCGATGTCGATGTTGAAACCGGCAAAGTAGAAGGTGTTTTCTAGGATCTTCATCTAAATAATCGGGGCTGAAAAGAACTACCTTTTTTTCAGCCCCGAACCTTATTACGCCTTGTAGCAAAAACTCGACATATGAAAAGGAGTTAGAAAAAATGACTGCTGAAATTATTAGTGGTACCGAAATACGTAAAGCAATCATCGCCGAGGTTACGCAGGAAGTCGCTGAGATGAAAGCAAAGCTCGGCAAAGTGCCGGGCCTCGTAACTATCCTCGTTGGTAGCAGTCCTGCATCAATCAGCTATGTAACGCTGAAAGTCAAAACCGCTATCAGCTGTGGCTTCCACGAAATTCAAGATGACCAGCCCATCGATATATCCGAAGCGGATCTTCTGGCACTCATCGACAAATATAATAATGATCCGACTATTCACGGGATTCTGGTTCAATTGCCACTGCCTAAACACATTGATGATAAAAAGGTCCTCGACGCTATTGATCCGGACAAAGATGTTGATGCCTTCCATCCTGTCAATGTTGGCCGTCTGATGATCGGTGGAGACGCCGTGCGCTTTCTGCCTTGCACCCCAGCTGGTATCCAGGAAATGATCGTTCGTTCCGGTACCGAGACTTCAGGTGCAGAAGTTGTTGTTGTTGGTCGCTCTAATATTGTTGGTAAACCGATTGCCATGATGATGGCCCAGAAAGGTGTTGGCGCCAACTCAACCGTTACCATCGTGCACACCCGCACTAAAGATCTGGCCGGTCATTGCAAACGTGCAGATATCCTGATTGTTGCAGCCGGTGTTCCAGATCTGGTTAAACCTGAATGGATTAAACCTGGTGCCACCGTAATTGATGTTGGTGTTAACCGTGTAGGGATGAACGAAAAAACTGGTAAGGCCATCTTGAAAGGTGATGTCGACTTCGACAAAGCAAAGGAAATTGCTGGCAAAATCACTCCTGTACCGGGTGGTGTTGGCCCAATGACCATTGCCATGCTGATGAAGAACACCCTTACCTCTGCCAAAAAGAGTTATGGAGTGTAACTTTATCAGGTAGAGTATAAGCACATGACAAAAAAGCGGAGAAAACGATATTGATCGTTCTCTCCGCTTTCTCTTTTTACGCAACTCAATTTGATATAGTTTTTAATGATGATGGTGGTGGCCGTGATGATGGTGCCCTTCTTCCTCATGAGCTTTGGGGCCACCGGCCTCATGAAGTGCTTTACCCAGATCGGCATTGACTTCCGCCATCTTTTTTACCGCATCTGTGATATGATCAGCTAGTGACGACTTTCCTTCTTCCGCCATAGTCTTACGCCATTTTTCAAATTCTTCCACGTGCCCTTTATTGTGCTCTATCCAATGTTGCAACATAACGCGCAACTTCTCAACATTATCCATTCTATCTCCATTTAATATAGACTCATTCAGTAATTCATGCTTGCGCTGCTAAGCGCAAGCAATATATTTCTCAATAATTGTTTACCGAGACCACTACACTGTCTGACGCAAGAAAACCTTACCTCCGGCAAAATCGATACGACTAATCGAAACGCCTAAAAATTCTTTGGTTCCCTCAAACAGCGAGGTTATTTTCAACCCATTCTCAAGAACTTCAAGTGTTGTCACATTTTCTAGCAGCAACTCCTCTTGACCACTTTTATCCATCAACACACTTGTCTGACACATTAAAAAACCTCTATCTTCCTTTGGTATTAGTTCAACCGACATCCGGACGGGGATATAGACCGGATCGTTCAACAATCTCAGGTACTTTTTCTTCCCATTCGATAGCCATGATATGAAAGCCTTTCACACCAGTACATTCTTTTAACCTCTCAATGGCCTCGACTGCAATAGTAATTCCTTCCTCAGCCTGCTTGTCTTTAGGAACACCTGATAAACGGTCGATCAGCTCCTTAGGGACATCCATTCCGGGGACGGCTCGGGCCATATATTTTGCCATACCCACTGATCGCATGGGCGTAATACCGGGCAAGATAAAAACTTTCTCATGCAACCCTCGCTCGACAACTCCCTTCATCCATAATTCAAATTTATCGAGGTTATAAACGCATTGGGTCTGTATAAATTCGGCTCCGGCTGCTATTTTTTTAGCAAGCCTTGGCACCCTGATATGAAAGGGGTCAGCAAAGGGATTAGCAGCAGCACCGACAAATAAGTTCGGCGGTTCTTTTATTTCATCGCCGCCAAGAAACTTTCCTTCATCACGCATATACCGGGCTGTCTGGATAAGTTGCATGGAATCCAGATCAAAGACATTCTGCGAACTGGGATGATCACCAAAGCTTTGATGATCTCCGGACAAACAAAGTATACTGTTAATACCAAATGAAGCCGCACCGAGGATATCACTTTGCAGCGCAATCCGGTTCCTGTCTCTGCATACCATCTGTAAAGCAGGTTCAAGCCCCTCATTTTTCAAATGAATGCAAGCTGCGAGGCTACAGAGCCTGGTCACAGAAGTCTGGTTATCAGTGATATTAATGCAGTCAACATGGTCTTTAATTAAATGTCCTTTCTTGATGATTCCAGCCGAATCACTGGATCTCGGTGGCCCGCATTCGCTGGTAACAGCCATATGCCCGTTTTTTAGTACTTTTTCTAGTTTACTATTCGTCTTAATTTCCACGGCTAAAAGTCCTCCAGCTTAAATGATCGAGGTCCGCCTGCGCGATCTTTTGACCAATCTTTCACAGGAGCTAATTTTTCATAATCATCCATTTTGCCGAGAGCTTCCAAGCGATCAACGACCAGCTGCCAGGCGCAGTCGAGGTCTTTCGAAATTTCACATTTACCATTTGAAGAACCACCACAAGGACCATTAAAAATTCGCTTACAACAGCGACTGACCGGACAAACCCCTCCAGTTACACCGAGAACGCAGTCCCCGCAGGCCTGACATTTCTCAGTATAAAGCCCATCTGCTTTCACATCTCCCAAAAATGTCGTATTTAGGGCTGGATAGACTGGAGTATTCATGTATTTTTCAGCAACAAACTGCACACCAATACCACAGGCAAGGCTAAGAACAGCTTCAGATTTATCCAGTAAATCCTTGGCTGACTCAAAAAACGGATGCTCACATTGTCGCTCGATACCACCGTTGATAATATCAATATCAATTTCTTCCTGTGTTGCACGCATTCGAAGAAGAGAAGCAAGTATTTCAGCCTCTTTATTGCCACCCTGATGACAAACAGCAACACAGGTATTGCAACCAAAGACAAGCAATTGTTTGTGGTCTTTGACCATCTCCCATATTTCATCAAACGGTTTCTGCTCTCCTATTATCATAGCTACTCCACTCCTTCATCAGTAAACGGTAGTTCCGCCAAAAGTACTGTTAGGCGAACTGTTTCTCAGTTTCCGCTGATTGTTTTTTTTTTTGAAGTGCAAACCATATGGGTGATGGCCCCATTGTAATTATTTTTTCTGTGAATTCGGTACATATTTCTGCCCACCTTGGACCTTGAGCAGCTGAGAGATTATAAAATTCAACCCTTTCGGGATTTACCCCGATCATTTGCAACATACCTTTGACTTTCTTGACTCTTTTAACAGCATTAAGATTTCCTTCCAGGAAATGACATTGTCCCTCCAGTCAGCCAGCAGCAAACACTCCATCAACACCGCGTTCAAAAGCTCTCAGGATATAGATTTGATCAAGTTTTCCAGTACAGGGCAAACGGACAACCTTAACATTAAATGGATACGACAACCTCATAACTCCTGCAAGATCAGCTGCTGCAAAAGCACAATAGTGACAGGCAAAGGCAATGATATTTGCCTTCCAATCCGCTGGAACCTCCTGTGGTTTTTCCGGACTTTTCGGTTCTTCAATTTTTTCTGCGTCAATCGCCATTATTCTTTCCTTCCTGTTGACTTGACCTATTGAATAGCTTGAATAATTGCTTTCACCAAACTCCGACTTCTATATCTAAAAATCTAAATAGTGTGTCTACGCTATGTGATTTCAGTTACCGAATCGATCATGGCCAATAGTTGATCATCACGAAAATAATTAACCTGATATGCCTTTGCAGGACATACCCCGGCACAGATACCACATCCTGTGCATTTAACTTCGTTATGACTCACGCGGCCATCTTCATCAATAAATGGCGCTCCGAATGGACATTTTTTAACACAAGCCAGGCAGGACATACAAATATCCCGATTGTGCTTGGAGATCACTCCCGAAACGGTCAAACTTTCACTTGACAGTAACGCTCCAACGCGACCGGCTGCAGCGAGAGACTGGCTAATGGTTTCTTCCAAATTTTTTGGAGCATGTGCAAGACCTGCAAGAAAAAAACCTTCGCTAGGGAAATCTACAGGCCGAAGTTTGACATGCGCTTCAAGCAGGAATCCATCAACATTACAAGTAAGTTTGAATTTTTTGGCAAACTCATCACCATCCTCCTGCGGCCTCAACCCGGTTGAGAGCACGAGATAGTCAGCATCAATGACCATTTCCCTGCCAAGCACCTTACCAGCCAGTGTGATTTGTACCTTCTCGTCTGCAATCGCTATCTGGGGTTTTTCATCAGGAGTATAGAGAAAGAAGAGAACACCAAGGTCTCTTGCTCGGCGATAGTAATCTTCTTTTAGACCATATGCGCGCATATCACGGTAAATAACAACCACCTGGGCTTCTGGTGTCTTTTCTTTTATGGCAATACTATTTTTTAACGCATCCTGGCAACAGATACGTGAACAGTAATTATTGGGATCCTCGCGAGAGCCAACACATTGGATCATAACATAACACTTGTCACTGTCAGGACCTTTGTCGGCGAGCACTGTTTCCAATTCGCGTTGAGTGATGATTTTATCTGATTTCTCATAATCATATTCAACCGGGCTATATTCCACACCACCAGAGGCAATAAGGAGAGCTCCATGCCCAATGTCCGTCTGATTGGCTAAAGTCGTTTGAAAATTGCCAACAAAACCGTCGATCTTTTCCACCGTTGTCCCCATATGCAGGGTAATAGCATCACTATTTTCTACCTTCTGAACAACATCAGACAGGTAGGCCTGCACATCATCTCCTTCTAAGTTGGCACGGACATTTCGGAGCAAACCGCCAAGAACATCATCCCTTTCAACCAAATGAACTCCATAACCCTGCTCAGCCAGAGAAAGCGATGCAGTCATGCCCGCCACTCCTCCGCCAACAACCAGTGCTGTATGATTTACCCCAACGAATGCGGAAGTTACGGGAACCAGTCGCTTGGTTTTTGCAATGTTCATATTTACGATTTCTATCGCTTTATTGGTAGCATTCTCATTGTCATGCATATGGCACCAGGAACACTGCTCACGAATATCGGCCAGTTCAAAAAGAAATTTATTCAGTCCAACTTCTCGAATAGTATCCTGAAAAAGCGGTGCATGAGTTCGGGGAGTGCAGGAAGCGACTACCACTCGGTTTAAACCTTTTTCCTTAATCAGATCCCTTATTTTCTGCTGTCCATCAGGAGCACAGGCATAGATAATGGTCTCGGCATGCGTAACACCTGGCTCTTTTGCTGCAACCTCTGCCACTTTTTTAACGTCGACAGTTCCTGCAATGTTGGTCCCGCAATGACAGACAATCACACCGATTTTCGGCTCTTCTCCTTCAATGTCTATCTCATCAGGCAGGATAACTTCCTCAACCTCTGTGCCTCGACGCTCCCCAAGTAAAGACATGGCAACAGCCGCAGCGCCACTTCCCTGAATAACTGTCTCCGGAATATCCTTTGGCCCCTGATACGTTCCAGCAACGTATACACCTTTTCTTGAAGTCTCGACAGGTTTCAATTTGGACGTTTGGGCAAAGCCGTATTCATCTGTCGCAATTCCAAATATTTGTGAAAAATCAGCAGAATCGTCACGAGGCTCAAAACCGATCGAGAGTATGACCATATCGAACTCTTCTTTAACCAGCTTACCGTCGTCATCAACCGAATGAATAAGCAAATTTTTTGTATCTGGATCTTCAACAATTTCGGCGACCATTGCACGCTTATAGATGACACCTGCATCGTTTTTGGCTTTTTCTATATACTTGTCAAAATCTTTGCCAAAGGCTCTCAGTTCCATGTAAAAAACAGTAGACTGAACATCATTGTCATGTTCATGAGCGATAATAGTC
>Ga0209475_10002865_pt1 | contig 16685 bp, 10 predicted proteins | sample tdDd471_FD_187128 | JGI IMG/M metagenome (GOLD analysis project Ga0209475, IMG submission 187128) | Marine sediment microbial communities from the Atlantic coast under amendment with organic carbon and nitrate - tdDd47.1 (SPAdes)... | ecosystem: Environmental > Aquatic > Marine > Coastal >... | reverse complement strand
ATTAACTTTGGCGATGGCCTGGTTGGGATCGGTAACGTATTCTAGCACCTCAATTTCTGGAAATTTGTCCAGAATGTACTCCATACGTATGAGGGCTTCGTGTTCATCATCAATGACAATGGCTTTAATCCGATCTGCTTTCATACCTTCTCAATCATTTTTGGTATTCTTAATTTCACCAAAGTACCGTTTGGTCGGCTTTGTGGATCAAATTTATCAACTATTTCGACATGTACACGAATACTTTTTAGTTTTTCATACAAATCAATGATCTGATGTATAATTAATAGTCCCTTGCCTGTACTTTTATTCCGCATAGTTTGGCCTCTTCCAACGCCATTATCATCAACAACAATTTGAACCTGTCCCTGTTTGGATTCCTTAATCTGAATTTTCAGTAAATAAGCATTTCCCGTTGAAACGAACCCATGCTTAATTGCATTTTCAACAAAAGTATGGATTAGTTGGCGCGGGATACAGACCTTGTACAAAAGTTCATTTTCGACCCAAATTTCGTACTCAAAAACATCCTTAAATCTTATCTTTTGCACATCAAGATAATCCTGGACGAACTGGAGTTCTTCACCAATTGTGGTTTCAATTTTGTCTGAATCCATCAAGCTGCGATGAATCAAACGTGAAAATTTTGTCAAAAAGCGATTTGCCTCTTCATTCCGCCCCGAAACATACATTGAAGAAATATTATTAATTGCATTGAGGGTAAAGTGAGGGTCAACCCGGTTCTTGATGGAAAGCATCTGGTGGTGGTAAAGTTGTTTTTCTGTCTCGTACCTACGCTTAATTATTTGTTTTTGGAATTTCAATAAATAGTGAAAGAAGAGTAGGCTAAGCAAATATATGCCTGTGAAAACTAAATATTTCCAATAATAAAACCTGTTTTCGCGATAGGTGTACAATAGTTGATGATCGACATTCTTTATCATAAGTATTGGCCATGCCGAAGAGGAAGAAACAATTCGTTGAATATCATGGTTCTTTTGGTCAACCTTAACAGGTATCGTTACCGGGTCAGAAAATTCTGAAGTGTAGATTAATACCTTATCGCCCAAATTTGTAAGGACAATTTCTTTTTTGTTATCACCATTTAAATCCTTTGTATAGAAAAATAAATCGCGCCTGTGCAATGGGAACGAATATTCCAATTCCTTAGTTTCAATAATTTCTAAATCGTTATTCATCAGTGAAATTGATGGCGGGCTAAACCTACAAAGCCAGAAAAGTTCGCCAGGTTTGATCTCATGAATAAATATAGCATGCCTATCATTTGTAGCTAAAATTTTCTCGTTCAATTTTTTGCCACTAATGTCATACTTTACTAATATATCATTCTCCATTGACCCGGGTGGTTTCTCATATAATGAAATTATTCCTGCCCCTTTTTGATCTGAAAAAGGCACATTTTGAACGTGGTAACCATAACCAATTTTATTAGGTTTTGGATCGAACAAGTAATCAAGGTTTTCATTCAAGCCAAATGCCCATCCGCAGGAATCATCACAAATATCCTTATTTCCTTTATAATTTGTTGCGGTGCTTGTATTAATCGTTAGAATCCACTGCCCTTCACCTGGGGCATCTTGCAGAATATGAATTTCCGACTGAAAGCAAATGGCACTTTCAGGACTTCTAATAATTGAATCATTTCTTACATCATAGACGCAAAGCTCTCTGGGTTTCGCTGAATATAAACCATAGATGGCAAAAATAATTTCCTTATACCCATCACCATTCAAATCAGCTGAAGGGCCATTAATGATGAAAAAATCCTCAACTGTATTTCTATGGTAAATTCGGTTTACAAACTTATTTGTAAAAGTATGAAGGTTGTGGTTTGTGGTGCTGTATTCAACAGCAGCTATATACAGGGAAGTATCATTCTTCAAAAAAAAATAAGTCTCACAAAGGGAATCGTCATCATAGTCACAGAAAATAGGTTTTGCCTTTTCCACAAAATTATTGTCGAAATTTACCTGGTCAATTACCCGACCTCCTTTCGGATCATCGGAGAATATAATATTAGACCCCAGCATTTTCTTTCTGTCATCATACCGAAAACTGATTTTCTCACTATTCCCATCAAAATCCAGGTCATAAAAAAAATCATTATTCTGACTAAACCGTTCATCAATAAGTTCTACCTGGTACTTTAAGTAATCAAACGGTAAAAGATAAAATATCAGCATGGTAAAGGGTAAGGCTAGCACAAACGGGTTCAGAAGAAAACCAGGAATTGATTTTTTAAAAGAAGAATATTTATTTTGATTAATGAAAATTGAATTCCCCATAATTTGTTATGACCTATCATTACCAGACATTGGGTATAAAACTAATCAATGAAATTCAATCTAAACCCAGATGAGTTAAATTTGAAAGTGTTCTAAATTGCAACAATATTCTACCTTCGGGGTAACACATCAATTAAAGAATAGAAATGGAAAATAAATTATTACCCTCTCTATTACCCTCGAAAAAACAAAAGCCTTGAAAAACTTAATTTTCAAGGCTTTATGGTGTTATTACGTACCCGAGGCCGGAATCGAACCGGCACGAACAAAGTTCAATGGTTTTTGAGACCATCGCGTCTACCAATTCCGCCACTCGGGCGGGTACAATAAATGAACAATTTTAAAGTCACCTGGACTGCTTTAACCAAATAGAAGCATGCCAAAAGAACAGTATCCCGTTTGGGCGGGCAAAAGTATTATTTTTTGTTTAATTATAAAAAAATAGAAACACTTTTTATTTGCCATCATGAATAATTGTCCTACTTTTGCCGCCTGAAATTTCAAACTCTAAATCCTTGATAACATGGCAGCAGCCGTAAACATTTTCTCTGGAGAAGCAACCCATTACCTGGCAGAAAAAATTGCCAGTAAATATGGAACTGAACTTGGTAAGGCTTCAGTTGCTCATTTTAAAGATGGTGAATACCAGCCATCCTTCGAGCAAACCATCAGAGGTAATGACGTTTTTGTGATACAGTCGACATTTGCCCCTGCTGATAATCTTTTTGAACTGCTATTGATGATTGATGCTGCCAAAAGGGCTTCTGCTAAAAGAGTGGTTGCAATGATTCCTTATTTTGGTTTTGCCAGGCAGGACAGGAAAGACAAACCAAGGGTATCGATAGGCGCAAAATTAATTACAAATTTACTTGTTGCCGCTGGTGTCGACAGGATAATTACAATGGATCTCCACTCTGATCAAATTCAAGGATTTGTGGACATCCCGGTTGATCACATGTACGCTTCGTCAATTTTTGTACCCTACCTGATGAAAATGGATTTACCCAACCTTATTATGGCATCCCCTGATACAGGAGGTACAAAAAGAGCTGCAGCATATGCAAAATTCCTGAATACCGACCTGGTGATATGTTTTAAAACCAGGGATAAAGCCAACGAGGTTAGCACCTTAAGGATTATAGGTGATGTGAAAGGAAAAGATGTTGTTATTGTTGATGATATTATCGACACAGCTGGTACAATTACCAAAGCTGCCAACATGATGATGGATGAAGGTGCCACTTCAGTTCGCGCCGTTTGCACACACCCCGTATTTTCATCCAATGCTTGCGAAAAAATTGAACAATCTGCCCTTGCTGAGGTTTTGGTAACCGATACCATACCCAGAGAAGAAAAGGGTAAAATTACTGTTCTATCTACCGCTGCAATATTTGCGGATGTGATCAAACGTGTAAATAAAAACAAATCCATCAGTACACACTTCGATTTTTTGACAATGTTATAAATATTAATCGTTTTAAATTTAAAATTATGAAACAAGTATCATTGAGCGGTTCTCCAAGAGAGAACGTAGGGAAAAAAGATGCAAAGAAACACAGAAGGGACGGTAATGTTCCGTGTGTGCTTTATGGCGGAAAAGAACAAAAGCATTTTATTATTCCCGAACCGGATTTAAAAAAGGTGATTTTTACACCTGAAACTTACATTATAAACCTGAATATTGATGGCGTTGAACACTTAGCAATCCTTCAGGATATTCAGTACCATCCTGTTACTGATTTAATTCTGCATATTGATTTTCTACAGGTTTTTGAAGATAAGCCAGTAATATTGTCTGTTTCTTTAAAATTCTCTGGTGATTCACAAGGTATTTTAAAAGGTGGTAGACTGGTTAGAAAATATAGAAAGCTAAGAATCAAAGGACTCATAAAGGATCTTCCTGATGAAATCGTTGTTGACATTACCAAGCTGGACATTGGTGATAGCATAAAAATTGGTGAACTGAGACGTGACAATCTTGAATTTCTTGATGTTCCTACATCAATTGCAGCTGCTGTTAAAACTCAGCGTGTTATTGTTGAAGACGAGGTTGAAGGAGAAGAAGTTGAAGGTGAAGAGGGTGAAGCAGCCCCTGCTGATGGAGAAGCCCCAAAAGCGAAAGAAGGCGAAGATAAAAAAGAGTAGTATATCTATCAATTCATTGATGAAAGGTACAAAGCAATTTGATTGGTTTTGTACCTTTCATTTTATAAGCCCATAAAGAAGTGAAATACCTAATTGCCGGCCTTGGAAATATTGGAGCAGAATATACCAACACAAGACATAATATTGGTTTCGTTGTACTGGATGCCCTGGCTCAAGACCTGAAAACAAGTTTTGAGATTGACCGACATGCCTTTCTGGCTAAAGGCCGAGTGAAAGGCCGCCAATTGGTGATGATCAAACCCACAACTTATATGAACCTTAGTGGGAAAGCCATCAGGTATTGGCTGGACAAAGAAAACATCCCTATAGAAAATTTACTTGTGATTTGTGACGAAATTGATCTGGACACCGGGATTCTGAGGATGAGAACCAAAGGCAGCGGTGGTTCACACAACGGGATGAACCATATTATAGAAATCCTTGGTAGAAGTGATTTTTCACGTTTGCGGGTTGGTGTTGGTAAAGATTTTGCAAAAGGCTTCCAGGTGGATTATGTTTTAGGACAATGGACAAAATCCGAAGAAAATATCATGATTGAAAAAATCCCTGTGGCTGTAGATATGATCAAGAGCTTTGTTTTTGCCGGGCCCCAGCGTACCATGAACCTTTTTAATACTAAAAAGGAAAAAGGGGCATAAGGTATTGGGCAATAAGGTATAGGGTATAGGTTTTAATGGAAATATGTACAAAAGTTCTGATACAGATCACTGATTACGAATTACTGGCTACTGTCTGCTAAATTTCCCCATTCTCACATTCTCGCATTCAATCATTCAGTCACTCTCGCATTGCTCACAAAACCATTCTGTAAATCATTCTGTTATAATTTCTAAAATTATCCTTATGCAGGAAATATGCATGGCCGTTTCGGATTTTTAACTTATCGATGTAAATCAAACCGCTAACTTCTGATACTTTAATCGGCTTAAAGTCTGATTTATCGAGTTTTGTGATCTGGGTTATCCCACCCCTGTTATAGCAGGTGTAAATATCCTGCCAGGTTTCATCAATCACAAGTTGTTTGGTCCAGCGCCTATCCAAATGAAAATTGATGGGTATTTTTTGTTTTACGTTTAACTGTTGGTCAAATCGAATCACCTCAGAATGTGTAAAATCGAAAATATGAACGGTGTCATCAATTTTATACAGAGGGGCATATACCGGGGCCAGGATTTTACTGTCCATCCAGTCGGTCCCAACAAACTGCCTGTAATAATCCAGGTTTTCACGAAGGGTTTTAACCGATACCATATACTCTTCAACGCCCAAATTTCTCAGGTCAATAAAATATTTAATATCATACTCTCTTTCGAGATAGGATTGTTTGGTGCTGTCGGCTACCGAGTAAAAAAGTCTTCTTTTTCCTTCTCCAATTGCAAAATATAAAGTCTCCAATCCTCTATACTGACCTCTGTTGACTAATATACAATTGTTATATTCGGCTTTGCACTGATGCATCGTCGACATAAACTCCCATTTCTGCATAGAGTAAAGCAGATGAATATTTTCGTAATCATAATAAATTTGAAAAGCACTGTCAACTGTCAGCAGGTGTACATTCCCCAAAAAATCCCTGAAAAGCCCCTCGGGTGAAACAGATAGTTTTGTTGACAAGATAACCTTACCGTCATCTTCAAGCACAAGGAGTTGCGATTTTTTTTTGGTTTTTTCAAAGGCCAGTACCAGGATAAAATCCTCATAAAATTCAAAATCGTAAGCATAGAGTTTTTTATCGGGATGTATATTTTGGATTCGCTCTTCCTGGATACTAACAGCTTCAAGCATCTGAACCTTTGGAGCAAGCCGAAGAACAATGTCCTTTTCAGTTACCTGAAATTCAGATGTGTGGTGCCTGATTTCTGAAACTATAAGTTGAACCGGAAGCGAGCTAACTTTTAAACTGAAGGCTCCTGTGCTATCGGTAGCAGATCCAATGAGTGTACCTTTCACAAGGATGTTTACATCACCTATTGGTTTACCCGAAAGACTGTCGGCAACTATTCCGGTAATTTGAATTTGTCCAAAAGTAAAAACTCCGGCAAGCATGAACAGGAAAAATAAACAATGCTTTTTCATCCTGATTGATTTTTACGTAACCTCGCCACTTTTCAAACAATCAACAAAGCTATCAACACTTTTGACGATGAAATTACAAAAAAAATATGGAAAGTCAATACGGATTAAGCCAACTACCTGTCTAAGCTTATGAAAGGTAAGTATGAATCAGTAAATGGATAATAACAGAAATTTCTTATTTAATTTCCAATTACAATTTTATGGCTTGTTATTTCGGTCCCTGTACTTATCATCATCATGTAAACACCAGGACTTAACGAGGGTATTGAAATCTCGTTTAACCTACCAGTTTCCAAAGAGCCATTTAACTGTATTCGCCCAAGTAAATCAGTAATAATATATGTGCCATTCCGATTAGGTTTCAGCCTGGTTAAATCAACGTTAATGGTGTTATTTTGAACCGGGTTGGGATAAATATTGATTTGACCTATATTATTTCCAAACTCCGGAATACTGGTGTCGTCTACCTCAAAATAAATAATACCACCATTGTTAACCCTGTTTCTTAAGGTATCGATGCGCTCATTCATAATATCCATCGCCTCAATATCATCATCTAAATTATAATCCTGCGCAAAAACATAGGCAATATCCACTGATTGAACTTCTCCGGCATCAAAATTAAATGGCCCCGTGACGCTTAAACCCCGTATGTCAAATGGTAAGTTTCCAGCGGATTCATAGGTCCAGTAAAGATCATTCTGGTTGAAACCACCATTGGGATACTCACAACTGGTTCCCCAATTCAAGGGATCGGATGCACCGGGAAACATAAAACTGCATTCAGGCCCAACCGTGTTAAATATGTAATGTCCGTTGCCTCCATAAAGAACCGGAGTATTGTCATTCCATAGTCCTTTTAAAAAGTTGTAGTATTCTGGAGCAACCTGAGGGTCACTTGTTGCGGAGCCTCCACCATTTCTAAAAAACGAAAACCTTGTCATTCCTTGTCTTTCATTATCAACGATTCCATCCCCAAAATTCATTCCATTTACACTTTCATTGCATTCTCCTGCAGGATTATCCAGGTTATCGTTCTCCATTTCAGGGCCACCTAAAATTACCATACTTTGCAATGGGGGGTTAGTGCCATAGCCTGAGTATTCTTCAGTATTTTCATCATAATCGTCCCCATTGTAAACATATGCATAACCCCGGCCAACATCGCATCCAACAAAATCATCATTGGGATTACCTAGATCAAAATCAGTGAATAGTCCAAAATAAGTACTGTCATACACCTTGCCGGAACGGTTATAGATGTCGTAATGCACAAAAATGGTATTGAAAAATGCACTGTCGGAAGGATTATCAAAAGCGTAAGCCATGCCATGAATTTCAACATTCATAGGATTACCTTCGGTTTCTGTGTGGATATCCTGACCATCATTAAAAATGAAATACAATGCCTGGTCGCCCCTGATCATTGGATAATCACCATCCATACAATTGTACTCCAGATCACTATTATTGTCGTAATAAGGTGCCAGCTGTTCTGCCTGGCCTAGATTTATATTTCCGTTTCCGGGCCATGACAATATGGGTAAAATCGGCTGGTAGTCCGGGTTAGTATAATTCGCAACATGATAATCAATCTCAGATTTATTCACCTTCCAAACTCCGTACAAAGTATAGTTTTCAGGAAGGTATTCATCGGATATGGGGCCAGGCCAATAATCTTCTCCACTGCCGCGATATCTTTCAGCAGCAATATGCAAAGTGTCATCTGATACACCACCAATCCAAATTGAACTCGAAAAAATGCTCTGCTTGCCGCTACCCTTTGGCACTTCAAATTTCGAATAGCTATCATCATCGAGGTATGGATCCCAGAAATTAATATTAAATGAGCTGAATGTCGCACAAATATTATTGATATCCAGCGAATCGATCAGGTTGCGGCTATTCACTGTGACTTTAACTTTTGCACCGGTTTTTGGAAACGGGAATGATGAGGGCGTACTTACAAAATATGCAAGTTCATATTCTCCCGAAACAGTTGGCTCAGATTTCATTTGTAAGACAGAGGTATCGGATGCGAATGCCTGAACATATGGATTCGCTGAGAATATTAATGTTAACATCATGGTCTCGGCCAATGGATTCTGGTCATTCTCAAACACTAAAAGTGAATCCTGGAATCCAGCAAGCAAGCTGATCTCATCACTAACGGCCAGCAAGGAATCAGTATTTGGTAAAACATTGACAGTTAAGTTAGCCCAGTTAGAGATCATTGCAGGATTCCCGGTTTGATTGAAGCGATATGAAATGTTTAATACACCATCATAATTGACCGGGATGGTAATCGATGCAATACTATCAAAGCGCTGAACATCAACAAATTTCATGTCGATTGATGATCCAAACTGCCGTATAGATATATCCGCATTGTTAGGGTCTTGGTCATTCAACAGCAGGTTAAATGAATCCTGTTCATATGCACTAATTGTAATTTCGTCATCAATGGCTATGGGTTGATTCGTATTCTCAATAATATTTACATAAATGGTAGCGTAGCCGGAATAATGTGCTGAATTTTCTGTTTCCTGAATACGATAGGAAAATGAAAAATCCTCAGTCAGATAACAAAATGGTGACAAAACAATCACCGAATCATTATTGGTGTAATATCCGTATTCTTCTACATTTGAGGTCACATTAGAAATCTTAACAGGATCTCCATTAATATCATAATCATTTTCCAGAACCATAATTTCGTAAGGATATCCGGCAAGTATTGAAACGGTATCATTAACAGCAACAGGAATGTTGGGATTGCCTAATACCTCAACGTATGCGTCTGCTAGATTTGAAAGATGTAGTTCATTATCATCCTCACGGTTCTGATATTCAAAGTACCTGTAAAGTCCTGTTGCTGCCTGCGCTGAGGGGACAAACATAATCAGACTATCATTAAAATCGAAGTACTCCATTGAATATTCTTTGTCCACATCCTCATATATCAATTCGTCACCTTGCAGATCATAATCATTTAATAGCAGGTTATAAATACAAGTGTCTCCCTGGTAAGCCTGTATAGTGTCGTTAACAGCAAATGGATATTCAGTATTTTGAGTTACTTCATAATATAGATAGCCATCAACAACCATATTGGAAGCAATCTCCCTGATTCTCATCCTGGTTGAATCAAACCCGCCGTAATTTTGTGTAATCGAAACCCAAAATAAAGTGTCTGATATTTCGTCAGCCTCACCATGTTCAGGATCGTAAGCTTTTTGCAATATAAACTCGTCACCATCGGGGTCGAGGGCGTGATCAAAAATATCAACAACCAAAGTATCGCCAACCATTAATTGAAGGGTATCGGGTATAACTATGGGTAATTCATTTCCGGTAACTTCAATAAACACCCAGGCAGAATCGATATTTGCATGATTCTCTTTTTCCCTGATCTTATATTTGATACTGTCGAGCCCGATAAAATCATCCGACTGGTATGCAACCAGGCTATCATTTCCAGCTACCAATTCTGCCGAACCATTCTCAGAATTCTGCACTTCATAAACTTCCAGGGCGTCACCACCAGGATCGTAATCGTTTAGCAACACATTAATTTCAAGAATATGGAATTTTTTAACAGAGGCATTGTCATCCACTGCAACCGGTGTTTGCTGTGAGAAGGTATTATTTACAGGACCGATTACCAAAAAAACCACAAGTAAACTGAAAAGATAGAGGTAAGATTTCATTTTATTAAATTTTTAGGTTTATATTACACCAAAAATATTAAAAATATTCACCCGAACAAAATTTCTGTCCACCATCATATCCACCACCTCATTATTGCATGCCTGAAGCATACTGATTTACAGCAATCAACAGAATCTCTACAGGAAGTTATATGAACAATATAAAGTAAAATTTAGAACCAATTAATATAAATACTGCTGTTATGCACACAAAAAGCCAGGGGATAAATATATCTGCACCTGGTAAGAGAAGGTTCAGTTGGCAAGAATCACATGAAAGTTATTCCAAATAAAAACCCTGACAAGGTTAGATACCTGTCAGGGTTATAGGCTTACAATATGAGAGTTATTTGTTTTCTTTAATCCGTTTTGCTATAATCCCGGCTATCTCCTCAATGGCAATCCTGTCCTGTGCCATCGAATCTCTTTCACGGATGGTTACTGTGTTGTCTTCAAGGGTTTGGTGATCGACGGTTATACAATAGGGTGTGCCAATAGCATCCTGGCGACGATAGCGACGTCCAATAGCATCTTTTTCATCGTACTGGCACATATAATCAAATTTGAGGGAATCGAAAATTTCGCGGGCTTTTTCGGGTAGGCCATCCTTTTTTACCAATGGGAAAACCGCGGCTTTCACAGGGGCCAGCACGGGTGGAAACTTCATCACAATACGTTCCGATCCATCATCCAGTTTTTCTTCTGTATAAGCATGGCTCATCACAGCCAGAAAAGTCCGGTCAAGACCGATGGAAGTTTCAACTACGTAGGGTACATAGGATTCGTTCATTTCAGGATCGAAAAACTGAAGTTTCTTTCCGGAATATTCCTGGTGTGCAGCCAGATCGAAATCCGTTCTTGAATGGATACCCTCCAACTCCTTGAAACCAATCGGGAAGTCAAATTCGATATCGGCAGCGGCATTGGCATAATGGGCCAGTTTTTCGTGGTCGTGAAAGCGATATTTTTCTGCCGGAATACCCATCGACAGATGCCACTTCAAACGTTGCTCCTTCCAGTATTCAAACCACTTAAGTTCATCGCCTGGCTTTACAAAAAACTGCATCTCCATTTGCTCAAACTCACGCATACGGAAAATGAATTGCCGCGCAACGATTTCATTCCTGAATGCCTTCCCGATCTGGGCAATGCCAAAGGGAATCTTCATTCTGCCGGTTTTTTGCACATTTAAATAATTCACGAAAATACCCTGTGCTGTTTCGGGGCGAAGATAAATTTCGTTGGCTCCCTCAGCAGTCGATCCCATCTGTGTGGAAAACATCAGGTTAAATTGCCTTACTTCTGTCCAGTTGCGCGAGCCTGAAACAGGACACGCAATTTCAAGGTCGATGATCAGCTGCTTAACCCCCTCCAGATCGTCTTGCTCAAGTGCAGGATATAATCTGTCATTGATTCCTTTGATCTTTTCTTTGTTCTGAAGTACACGGGGATTTGTCGCCAAAAATTGCTCCTTGTCGAAGGCATCGCCAAATCGCTTTTCGGCTTTCGCAACCTCTTTGTTTATTTTTGCTTCAATTTTTGCAATATAATCTTCAACCAAAACATCTGCACGGTAGCGTTTTTTAGAATCTTTGTTGTCGATCATCGGATCACTGAAGGCATCTACATGACCGGACGCTTTCCACGTGGTGGGGTGCATAAATATGGCAGCATCTATACCCACAATATTTTCGTTATGCTGAACCATGGCTTTCCACCAATAGGATTTTATATTGTTTTTTAATTCGGATCCATTTTGAGCATAGTCATATACCGCACTCAATCCGTCGTATATCTCACTCGACTGGAATACAAACCCATACTCCTTGGCATGGGAAATGATCTTTTTAAAAATATCTTCGTTATTTGCCATGGCGCAAAAGTATAAAAAATGGAGTGACGGAAGAATTGAAAAGAGGAAAAATGGAGTGATGGAGTTTTGGAGTAATGGAGGGGGTAAGTTATTGATTATGGATTATAAACCCTTTTGTGTATATTTGCTAATTGAGGTAGCGTTCTGGCAAGCAATACCTGAAAAGTTGCGCACTCAATTGTATTAATTCAGAATCTAATTAAAACTTATATTATCACATTAAAATTTTAAAACATGGACAAAGTACAGTACTACATCGACAAAATTTATGACATGGGCATTGAATATGGCCCTAAAGTTCTTCTTGCCCTTATTACTCTTATTGTAGGTTTATGGATTATTAAGCTCATTTTGAAAGGAGTTCGCAAGGGCTTTGAAAAAAGCGAGATGGATGAATCCTTAAGGCCTTTTATTATATCCTTGCTTAGCTGGACCCTGAAATTGCTTCTTTTTATAAGTATTGCTTCGATGGTTGGGATAGCAACAACATCGTTTATTGCAGTGGTTGGTGCTGCAGGTTTAGCTATCGGTTTTGCGCTGCAGGGAACACTGGCTAATTTTGCAGGTGGAGCTATGATCCTTATATTCAAACCCTACAAAATTGGTGAGTTGATCGAAGCACAGGGGCATCTGGGTGTTGTAAAGGAAATTCAGATTTTTGTTACCACGATGCTTTCGCCGGAAAATAAAACCATCATCATACCGAACGGCCCCATGTCGAATGGAGATATCGTAAACTACACCAGGGAAGGAAAGATCAGGGTTGATATGACCATTGGTGTTGCCTATGATGCAGACATTAAAAAGGCAAAGGAAGTATTGCTTGATTTGATCGAAAATGATGAGCGCGTACTGGACGATCCACCTCCCATGGTTGCCGTTGCCGATCTTGCCGATAGCAGTGTAAACCTTGCCGTCCGGCCGTGGTGCGATCCAGCCGTTTACTGGGACGTACGTTTTGATACCCTGGAAAAAGGAAAAGAAGTTTTAGACAAAGCAGGCGTTGTTATTCCTTTCCCTCAAAGAGATGTGCACCTTTTCGGACAGGAAAAAGCGTAAAACACATTTTATCTTGTAAAAGATTTCAATGATCAAAACAGGCATCCGGGCGTCAAGATCCGGGTGCTGTTTTAGTTGGTAAAGAAATCAAATACATTCTCCACCTTGCTGCTGCTGGTTTCGTAAAACTCCGTGTACTTGCATTTGGTACAGGTCAACGAGCTAAACTTACGGTTTTGGATATTGAAGAGTTTGGTAAATAAACCGCTGGCAGCACGGATTTCACCCAGTTCATACTGTCGGTTATTACATTTCGGGCATGTCCATTTTGATGATCTCATATTACAAAGATTTTTTGTTGTATAAAGTTGTGACGATTAAAATAGTTTTTTATTACATTTGCACTCCCAAAAATTTTATGGGAGATGCGTTCTTATTTATTACGGGGCATTAGCTCACCCCGATAGCTATCGGGGGGCTAGAGCGTCAAAACGCCAAATTAAAATTTGGTTTTAAATATTATGGGGCATTAGCTCATCTGGCTAGAGCGTCTGACTGGCAGTCAGGAGGTGATCGGTTCAAGTCCGATATGCTCCACCTTCGCCCTCCGAAGTTCCGCAGCAAGCGGAACGAAGGAGGGCTTCTTTTTTGCACTTACCTCTTGCTTTCAAACTATTTTCGTTAACTTGCGTCGGGCTTCGGCGGACGCCGTCCACTAATCAAAAATCCCTCTATCATGTGGTACGTTTATATTTTAAAATGCAACGATGGTTCTTACTACACGGGTTGCACCAAAAATCTTAAAAGCATTTTCATATAAAATAGAATTCTTAAAATTCCTGATTGGCATGTTTTCCTATCCGAGAAGGTTTATGGGCAGGCCGGGATTCATCAATAGTCCTCTTATCACACAAGGTGAGTTTATTGAGGTGCTGGAAAAGGGAATGGAACTTAACAGAAAAAGGGAATTGGCAGCAGAAAACGAAATAAAAAACAACGCTTTAACTTCATTCTGCAGGGAAAAAATCTTCATCCCGAATTATTTGATAGTGGTAATTCAACATAGTGGTAGGCATATAGCCCAAAAGATAAACACTACTTCTTTATTATAACCAAATCAAATGTTTGGAGTGTAGGTATAGTAAAGTTAAAAGAAGTACGAATGAATTACAAATGAGAACCACACAATATAAAAAATTACCAAACAGAGTTTGATTACAAATTCTTATAAAACCTCAAATCCTATAGTCTCTAAATATTTATAAGTATCATTGTAAAATTCGGGCTTTCTCGTCGGGTCATCCGAATCACCCTTTGGAATGACTATAACCATTCCTTGTCTTGCCCTTGTTAGCAAAACACGATATGCATTTTTAAGATACAATTGTCGCTCAGGTTTGTTAATGTTTTGCCATTTTTTACCTCTAAATGATTTATAAATCCAATCTGTTTGATTGTATCTAAAGTCTCCATCCCAAGCTACACATGCCCAATCAAGTTCTAATCCTTGTACATGAAACTCAGTTGCAACATCTTCCAAATAATATGATGAACGAACATCATCCTTACCATCCAGAAACCAATGAATAGGATCAATAGGTGATTTTACATCTATACAATAAGGTTTTAATCTTTGTGCTTGTGACGAAACAACAATCCCATATCTTTCCGAGCCTCTTGCTTTACTTTTTAACCAATTCTTAGCCTTTCGAAAATCTCTAGTTATAACAATAGGATATCTATATTTTAATTCACTGTAGGTATCTTTAGCTTGTAAGACTTTTAAATCTAGAATTTGTTTAACTAATAATGAGACATTTTCAGCTCGGAAAGAGCGCATAGAAACAGATAAATGTAAAGACTCAGAATAGTGGACATTTCCTTTATTACTAATCTGGTTAACGACTTCTTTGGCATTGTACTCACTATCAGTCAAACGATTCGAAATATAAATTTTCCATGCTGGGAAAGATCGCTCTATAGCTTCAATCCATTCACTAATGCCTGCTTCACCTGTATTTATTTCTTGCCCACCTCCCACCAAACAAACAACAACCGCCCAATCAGAATGCCAGTCAAGACAAGAAATAAGAAACTCTGGCTCTGAATAATTAAAATCTTGTATTCCTTTTTTCTGTCGCATGAAGTTGGTAGTTTGTTCTATCGTCCATGCTCTTTGGGCTTCATCAAAAAGTGCAACATGTTCAATTGGTGGATTTTCATCTTTTAAACTCTCATCTCTAAAATTATGTACATTTTGGATAAATGCTTTAACTTGACTTCTAGCTTCTCCTTTTTTAAGTTTCACTCCTTTTTTCTTCGCTCGACTCACCTTATCTCGAGTTAATGCTTCTTGTAATATTTTAACCAATGGACCATTTCCTGAGAGAAACACACTGTATAGTTCACTGTTCCTATTGAAATGCTTTGTGGCAACATTTAACCCCACCAAAGTTTTACCTGCGCCCGGAACTCCAGTAACAAAACAAATTGCTTTTTCTGATTGCTTTTTAGAAAATTTGATAATTTCTGAAACTTTGTCGGAAGTTTGGCTAAGGTTAATCGCGCTAGCGTCATTTCTTGAAATATCTGCTACAGTGTGATTGTTATACAAAGCCTTTGCCGCTTCAACAATTGTTGGTGTGGGTATGTAGCGCCCTTTTTCCCAAAGTTTAATGTTTATCAATTTACTTCCATTAAAAAAGACAAGAGCACTTGTAATGATTGATTCTAACGATTCAATATTACTTTTTAATGGAGTTATCAATTTGTCATTTTGAGGTGTTGTACTAAGAAATAAATCTGAAGTTTTTGCTTTCGTTGCCACTAAAATAGGGACAATCAACTTATCATGACTTGACTCATGAAAATTCTTTAAATCCAATGCATAATCCCAAACTTGGTCTATTGAATGTGAGTAATATTCCTTCTCACCAACCTTAAATTCCAAGACAAAAATTAAGGAATTAATAACTAATAAAACATCAATCCTTTTCCCCATACGTGGAATTGAATATTCAAAATATATGGAGCCCGAAAAAGGAGCGAGAATTTGTTGTAATGATTCAATTTGATACTTCCATGAATCCTTTTGTAGTTGCTCGGTTGCAAATTCATTACTATCTGCAAGAATTCCTAAGACTTCAGCATGAGACGAATTAATAAATCTTTTAATGGAATCGGAATAGTAAGCCCGGGTCATTGGTTTTTTATTTGTGAAAATAATGAGACTGCAATATATAACTTTTTAACACAAACCCTACTACTTAATTTTTAAGGTACCTTATGTTGAATTGGGATTCAACTGCATGATTATTTCAGTAAACCGAGGCCGGATTTCTATTTCTGCTAAAAGATAAGAGCTATAGTTTTATACCCGCTTTGGCTGTTTTTCTAATCAAAAAACATCTTCCCCGGTATTCCTAATTGCCATTTTTCTATCCAATGACTTTTGCCTGGCTTCCAATGAAATGAATCCGCGGCTTGTAGGTTGGCACAAAAAAAGTAGATAACCAGAAGTATTTTGATAAAAGGAAAAGGGGGTTGGTAAAGATA
>Ga0209475_10002853_pt1 | contig 16735 bp, 13 predicted proteins | sample tdDd471_FD_187128 | JGI IMG/M metagenome (GOLD analysis project Ga0209475, IMG submission 187128) | Marine sediment microbial communities from the Atlantic coast under amendment with organic carbon and nitrate - tdDd47.1 (SPAdes)... | ecosystem: Environmental > Aquatic > Marine > Coastal >... | reverse complement strand
GTTTGGAGCCGGAATCGTCCCGGCTGGGATCGTCCTGGCCGGGCTCGTCGTCGGCGGGGTGATGGCGGCTGGACAAACACCGGCCTTGGCCCAGGATTCTTCCTCGATCGGTCAGCAGCTTCAACGGTTGCGCCGGGATATCACGGATCTCCAGCGCACGGTCTATGCCGGGGCGACGCCGCCGGCCGATGCCGGTGCGGCGGCCCAGGCGCCGAGCGGGGACTCCGCCCAGGCGACGGCGCGTCTGCAATTGCGCATTCAGGCCTTGGAGAGGGAAATCCGGACGCTGACCGGCCGTTTGGAAGAAACCGGGTTTCAGTTGAATACGATCAGCACCCGCTTGGACAAGCTGGTTTCCGATGTCGACTTTCGCCTTCAGGCCTTGGAGCGCGGAACCGCCGGACCGGGCCAGCTTGGAGCGGCCCAGCAGGGGACAGGTCAGTTGGGCGCAGGTCAGTTCGGGAGCGTTCCGCCGTCGCCGAGCCTGCAGGCCCCGGCGGGCACGGTCGCCCAGGGAGGTGATCTGCCGGGAACGACCGTGATCACCTCGCAGGGGTCCGTCAGCACACAGCCCGCCCAACCGGGCGCGGGGCTGCAGTCGGGACAGCAATTGCTCGGCCAGGTGTCGCAGTCGCAATTGCAGCAGAGCCAAGCGGGCCAACCCGTCGCGCCCGCGACGACCCAATCTCAAATTGCGGTTGCGCAACCGGCGCCGACGCAACCGCCGCCCGCCCCGCCTGCCGCCGCGCCCGGCCCGGCGCCGGTGAACGCGGCGCCGCCGCAAGCCGCTGCCGCCGTGACGCTTCCGCCGGGATCCGAGAAGGATCAGTACCAGTATGCCTATGGCTTGCTGCGGCAGGACCTCGATCAGGCGGAAGGCGCGTTCAAGGCTTTCCTCGACCAGCATCCTGAAGGGCCGTTTGCCGGCAACGCCATGTATTGGCTGGGTGAAACGCATTACGCCCGCAGCAATTTCAGGGAGGCCGCCGCCGTCTTCGTCGACGCCTATACGAACTTCCCGACGAGTCCGAAAGCATCGGCAAGCCTGTTGAAACTGGGCATGTCCCTGGGCGCCTTGGGCAAAAAGGACGCGGCCTGCGCGTCGTTTTCGGAATTGAAGACCAAATATCCGGACTCCGATAGCCGGGTCTTGGAACGGGCGGATGCCGAAGCCAGCAAAATCGGCTGTCCCTGATCCCGCCGCCCATGCGGGGGCGACCGGGGACAAGGCGGCGTTGCGTGCCGTGACGCCGAATTGGTTCGGCGACGCCATGTCGGCCTGCCTTCGCGAGATTCCGGAGCCCATCGGCGAAGAAGCCGGTATCCAGGCGCTCGCCGTCGGCTGTTCCGGCGGGCCCGACAGCATGGCCCTGACCCTTCTCCTTAAACATTGGGCGACTGCGCGCTCCCTTCCGTTGACGGCGCTCATTGTCGATCACGGCCTGCGGCAAGAGGCTTCGGAGGAGGCGGCCCGCGTTTCAGCCTGGCTCCAGGACCGCGGCGTCCGGGCCGTCGTCTTGACCCATGAGGGTATCCGTCCGCAGCGCAATATTCAGGCGGAAGCACGGCGGATGCGATATGACCTGATGCGCGACTGGTGTCTGGCGCAGGATGTGCCGGTGCTGGCGGTTGCGCACCACCTGGAAGATCAGGCGGAGACGTTTTTGCTGCGCCTTGCCCGGGGTAGCGGCGTCGACGGGTTGGCGGCCATGGCGCCGGTTTCCGATCTGCCGGGCGATCCCTATCGCGGCGTGACCTTGATCCGGCCCTTGCTGGATATTCCGCAGGCGGAGGTTCGCGGGGTGCTGGAGCAGGCGGGATGGCCTTTCGTTCTGGACCCGAGCAACCGGGACATCCGCCACGCCCGGGTGCGGATGCGCAATCTGGCCGGCGCGCTGGCGATGGAAGGGTTGGACCCGCAGCGCCTGGCCCGGACGGCCCGGAACATGCGCCGCGCCCGCCGCGCCCTGGAAAAGGCGACGGAGTCCTTCCTGGCCGCCCATGCCTTCGTCGATCCGCACGGCTATGCCGGGGTGGAGAAAGAGGCCTTCGCGGCCGCCGATGAGGAACTGTCCCTGCGGATCATGACGCGCCTTCTGCGCCTCGTTTCAGGCGGCGACTACCCGTTGCGGCTCGAACGGTTGGAAAACCTGACGGCTTCTCTCCGCTCGGGACCGCCGCCGGGACCCAGAACCCTGGGGGGCTGCAGGATCGAAACCCGCGGTTCGGCGGTCATGATCTTTCGCGAAGCGTCGGCAATCGGTCCTTCGGTCGCGGCGCAGCCGTCGCTCATCTGGGACCGGCGTTTCCGGTTGGGTTTGACCGGCGCGCTGACCGGACTGACCGTCGGCAGGTTGGGGGGCGACGGCGTTCGGCAGGCGCGGGCAGGGGATATGACGGATCCCCGTTTCGAAGAACTTCCAGGACCGGTGCGCGCGGCGCTTCCGGCCTTGTGGCGCGGGGACAGGCTTGTTGCGGTGGCCCGGCCCGGCGAGCCGGAATCCGGGCATGGCGGCGCGTGGTTCGACAGGGTGGTTTTCGAGGGGGCGGCGGCATGGGACCGGATGTCCCCGGGCAATGTAGTCGCTCGGGGCATGATTCTGCGCTAGAATGCCGCGCAAGCCCTTTCAAATCGGCGGGCAGGGCACTATGTACATCCCTGTGACGCGCAGATAATTGTATAGAAAAGCAACAGCGACGCGGCGCATCAACGCAGTGGAAGCACACACACGCACCACCGACAAGCGGGCCCGGCGGCGCGAATTCTTGGAACGGAAGGTTTCTAAACGGTGAATCTATTCGGCAAGAACATCATTCTCTGGGTCTTCATCGGCCTGCTTCTGATCGTGTTGTTCAACCTGTTTCAGGGAGCAGGGCAGCAGGATCAAAAAGAAGGCATTCCCTATTCGGATTTCGTCAGTAGCGTCGAGAGCGGCAATATCAGCGATGTCACGATCAAGGGTCCGAACATTTCCGGGCATTTCAAGGGCGGCGCCGCGTTTTCGACCTATGCGCCGAACGACCCGCAACTGGTTTCCCGTTTGACGGAACGCGGCGTGGCGGTGACGGCTGCCCCCATGGATGACGGCGTGCCGACATTCCTCTCCATTCTGATCAGCTGGTTCCCGATGCTGCTGCTGATCGGCGTCTGGATCTTCTTCATGCGCCAAATGCAGGGCGGCGGCGGCAAGGCAATGGGCTTCGGCAAGTCCAAGGCGAAGCTGCTGACCGAAAAGCATGGCCGCGTGACCTTCGAAGACGTCGCTGGTATCGACGAAGCCAAGCAGGAGCTCGAGGAAGTCGTCGAGTTCCTGAAGGATCCGCAGAAATTCCAGCGCCTGGGCGGTAAAATTCCGAAAGGCGTGTTGCTGGTCGGTCCTCCGGGTACCGGTAAGACGCTGACGGCGCGCGCCGTCGCCGGCGAAGCGAACGTGCCCTTCTTCACCATTTCCGGTTCGGACTTCGTTGAAATGTTCGTCGGTGTCGGCGCCAGCCGCGTCCGCGACATGTTCGAACAGGGCAAGAAGAACGCCCCCTGCATCATCTTCATCGACGAAATCGACGCGGTCGGCCGCCATCGCGGCGCCGGCCTGGGCGGCGGCAACGACGAACGCGAACAGACCCTGAACCAGCTGCTGGTCGAGATGGACGGCTTCGAAGCGAATGAGGGCGTGATCCTGATCGCGGCGACCAACCGTCCCGACGTGCTCGACCCGGCGCTGCTGCGTCCCGGCCGCTTCGACCGTCAGGTCATCGTGCCGAACCCGGACATCATCGGCCGTGAAAAGATTCTGCGCGTGCATCTGCGCAAGGTGCCGCAGGCGCCTGACGTCGACGCCAAGACGATTGCGCGCGGCACGCCGGGCTTCTCCGGCGCGGACCTTGCCAACCTGGTCAACGAAGCCGCCTTGCTGGCGGCCCGCCGGAACCGCCGCGTCGTCTCGATGCAGGAACTGGAAGACGCCAAGGACAAGGTCATGCTCGGCACCGAGCGCCGGTCCATGGTGATGACCGAGGACGAAAAGAAGCTGACCGCCTATCATGAAGCCGGCCATGCCGTCGTCATGCTGCATGCGGAAGGGCATGAACCGCTGCACAAGGTGACGATCATCCCGCGCGGCCGCGCCCTTGGCGTGACCTTTGCCCTGCCGGAGCGCGACAAGCTTTCCCAGTCCGAGAAGGAACTGAAGGCGCAGATCACCAGCCTGTTCGGCGGGCGTCTGGCGGAAGAGATGATTTTCGGCAAGGAAAACATCACCACCGGCGCCGCGCATGACATCCAGCAGGCGACCAAGATCGCGCGCGCGATGGTCACCAAGTTCGGCTATTCCGACAAGCTGGGCCGGCTGCAATACAGCGAAGATGAGCAGGAGGTTTTCCTGGGCCATTCGGTGACGCAGCGCAAGCACGTCTCCGACGCGACGGCCAAGCTGATCGACGAAGAGGTCCGCCGCTTCGTCGAGGAAGGCGAAAACCGCGCCCGCGAAATCCTGACCTCCTTCAAGGACGAGTTGGAAATGATCGCCCAGGGCCTCCTGGAATTCGAAACGCTCGACCGGAAGGACATTGACCGCCTGCTGCGCGGCGAGCCGGTCCAACGGGATGATGATAGCGGATCTGCGGCCGATAGCGGCGGCTGGTCCTCCGTTCCGAACACGGGACCGGTGGGCAATGCCGATCCGGAACCCGGCCCGGCCTAGTCCGGCGGTCTAAGAACGATCAGGAAGGCCCGCCGTTTGGCGGGTCTTTCCGTTTGGGGGAGGGGGCATCCCGCCCGTTCCCTTGCCGGGACCTCAGAATGTCGGCCGGCGCGCCCGGATACGCGGCAATGCCCAAAGCCCGACGCCGACGACGACCGGGATGGCCGGCAGGATGTAGCGGATCTCCAAGTGGATCAGGCTGTAATAGGCAAACATTGCCAGTGTTCCCGACCACAGGGCCAGGATCGAAAGGCTGTCCCGGCGGTTGCCTTGCCTCAGGCATTTGAACGGCGCGGCGATCAGGAAGGAGGCGAACAGGACCGTCGAAGCGATCGCGCCCACGGAATAGATCACGGCATAGAGGATCGTTCCGGCGCTCTGCGTGTTGAGCGACTTGAATATCTTCGAAGCGCCCGGAAACAATCGCTGCGCGGTGATCAGGTGATGGCCTTCCGACACCGCCAGGGCCGGGTTGAACAGCGACCGGATCACGGAAAACCCGAAGGCGTGCCCGGCGTTGCCCAGCAAGGCCAGCGGTTCGGTGAGGGCCGCATTGATGAAGGCCTCGGTGCCCGCTTGGGCGACCTCCACCGATGTCCAGCCATGCTCCGCCTTCAGGCGTCGGTTCAGGACGCCGATATCCGAATAGTCGAAGGACGTCGTTGTCTCGCGGACCGTCCGCGACAGGACGCTGTCATCCGTGAACACGTTCGTGCCGTGCTGCGCCATTTCATAGAGCGGCTGGAACGCCACGATCTGGGCGCTGGTGGACAGGAAGCGAACCCCGGTCCGGTATTGGTTCCAGAACATGTAGACTTGAACCGTGATGACCACCGGCAGGATGAGGGCCAAAGCCCGGGATATCCGGTTGGCCCGCGCCTGCGTCAACCAAAGGAAAGCAAGCGGCAGGAACAGGATGGCGATATGCACCCCATTGGCCCGCAGCAGGCTCATCGCCGCGACGCCGGCGCCGCACAGAAGGGCGGTTGAGATCGCCGGGCCGGACTGTCCCGGGGCGCCCCGGCCGCACAAGGTACAGAGGATCATGATCGCCAAGCTCGAGAACAGGCTGTCCGGCAGAAGAAGCGTGTCGTAGATCGCTGATTGCCCGATGGCGAGCGACAATCCCGCGATGATCGCGCGGATCGGCGAGTCGGAAAGGCGGTAGATCCAGAGCGTCGCCACCGCGACGGAACCCAAGGAGGCCCCGATCTGCAGGCCGACGATAGCGTGGCGCCAAGCATCCCCGGCGGCGATCTGCGCCAACGCCAGGAGGGAAGGGTACCCGATCATCCGCAGCCCCGTCACCGGCGTCGGATCGTCGAAGAAAGTGTATTGCCAGGACCAGTCGTCCTGCAGAAGCATCTGCGCGAAGGCCTCGTAGAGCGCCGTGTCGTTGACCGGAACGGGACCGTAATGGGCCCATACGAACAGTTTCACCGCCAGCGCGACCGTGACGGTTATGAACGTTGCGCTTCCGGCGTTCACCGCGGCCGCTCCAACGGAACGCCCAGCTTGTCGATACCGGCCCGGCCCGACGGCGCCGGCCCGGCGAATGCTGCGGTGTCTGCCTGTTCGAGCAAAATCCTCTCCCCAAGAAACGGCGCCGATCCCAAGACCGTCGACGATGCCGCGCGCCGTTTGGCGGTGCAAGGGTGTGGCGCTTCCGATCGCATGCAAGCCAATCGAAATGCAGCGTCATTCCATGCTCGAATTGCGGAATGGGGAGATGCTTGCAACCTCTCCGGCTGTGAACTATCCGTGCAGTATGACTAGGAATTATTTCGGCACCGATGGCATGCGCGGTACGGCCAACCGGGACCCGATCACTCCGGAAATCGTATTGCGGCTTGCCATGGCGGCGGGGCAGCGTTTCAGGCGCGGCCCGCATCGGCATCTTGTGGTCATCGGCAAGGATACGCGGCTGTCGGGCTATATGCTCGAACCGGCGCTGACCTCGGGTTTCATCTCCATGGGAATGGATGTCGTGTTGGTCGGGCCGATGCCGACGCCGGCGATCGGAATGCTGACGACGTCGCTCCGCGCCGATCTCGGCGTCATGATCTCCGCCTCGCATAATCCCTATCAGGACAACGGCATCAAGCTGTTCGGTCCGGACGGATTCAAACTCTCCGATGCCGAGGAAACGGCGATCGAGCGGTTGATGGACAATGGTCCGTTCGAACTGGCCGATCCGGCGAAGCTGGGCCGGGCGCGGCGTCTCGAGGATGCGGGCGGCCGCTATATCGAAGCCGTGAAGCGGACGTTCCCGGCGAATCTCCGGCTCGACGGTCTCAAGATCGTCATCGATTGCGCCCATGGCGCGGCCTACAAGACCGCGCCCGCGGTCCTGTTCGAATTGGGGGCGGAAGTGGTCCCCGTGGCGGTCGAGCCGGACGGCACCAATATCAACCGCGATTGCGGCGCGACGGCGACGCGCACCATGTGCGAACAGGTCGTGGCCCATGGCGCGGATCTCGGCATCGCGCTGGACGGGGATGCGGACCGGGTGATCATCGCCGACGAGCACGGCCACGTGGTCGACGGCGATCAGGTCATGGCGATCATCGCCTCATCCTGGGCCAAGACCGGCCGGCTGCGCGGTAATCTCGTCGCGACGGTGATGTCCAATCTGGGTCTTGAGCGCATCCTGCAATCCCAGGGCATCGGCCTGACCCGGACCGCGGTCGGCGACCGTTATGTGGTGGAGGCGATGCGCCGCGACGGCTGCAACCTGGGCGGCGAGCAGTCCGGCCATGTGATCCTGAGCGATTATGCGACGACCGGCGACGGGCTGGTCGCGGCCTTGCAGGTCCTGGCCGTGCTGGTCGGATCGGATCAGCCGATGAGCGGGCTCGGCCGGGTTTTTGAGCCGGTGCCGCAACTGTTGAAGAACGTGCGCTACGACGGCGGCGCGCCCTTGACCGCCAGCGCTGTTCAGGCCGCGATTGCGGATGGGGAAAGCCGCCTTGGCGCCGCCGGCCGTTTGGTTATCCGCCCTTCCGGGACGGAACCGGTGATCCGTGTCATGGCAGAAGGCGATGACCGCACATTGGTCACCGCCGTCGTCGACGATATCTGCAAGGCGATAGGCGAGAGCGCCTAGGCGGGGCAATTTTGCGGGCCGGCCGGCAGTCTATTCGTCGGCGTTGTCCGCAGCATAGCAGACCCGGCCCTTGCCCGTCTCTTTCGCCCTGTAGAGGGCCATGTCCGCCGATTTCATCAAATCCCGGCAATCGGTTCCGTTTTCGGTCCAGGTGCTGACGCCGACGCTGACGCCGACAGCGGTCTCGTTGCCGCAGGGCAATTTGATGGGTTCCGCGATGCCGGTGACGATTTTCTCCGCAATGACCTTCAGGTCTTTGTGATCCGCGACGCCTTCGAGAATGATGATGAATTCGTCGCCGCCCATGCGCGCGACATAGTCGGTCGCGCGGACGAAACCGACCAGCCGGTCGGCCACGGTCTTCAACACATGATCGCCGGCCGCATGGCCGAACGCGTCGTTCGCGGCTTTGAAACCGTCCAGATCGAGAGCGAGCACCCCGAAAGGAATGCCTTGGCGCTTCGCGCGCATGCAGACCGCCTCCAGCTGCTCCAACAACGCCTTGCGGTTATGCAGCCCCGTCAGTTCGTCCGTGCGAACCGACTTCAAAAGCTGCTTTTCGGTGCGGCGCAATTCGGTGATGTCCAAGATAACCCCGACCATGACCCTTTCGTTGGTCGGGCCGATCCGGCTGATCGTCTTGTGGAAAACCACGGTCGCCGTGGCGCCGTCCGCGGATGTCACAAGGGCCTCATATTCCTGAATGCCGCCCGATTGCCAGAGTTCCTGGTCGGCTTTGTCGTAAACCGCTGCCTTGTCGGCATCGAACAGCTCGAACACCGTGTGTCCGACAATTTCGTCGCGGGTTCGGTCTATGAAGGTCAAGAACAGGTCGTTGCAATCGATATAGCGCCCGTCTTCGGTCTTGCAGAAAACCGGGATCGGAAGTGCTTCGAGCATCGTCGAGAGAACTTCCGGAAAAAGGGCCATCAGATCGATTGGCGCTATGCTGCTATCGTATTCCACCACCAAGATGAGTCCCGAAACGAAGTGACGACGGCATACTATACCGACTTTTGAGCGAGCGTTGGCAGTCAGAAAGACACACTTAAGGTTAAGAATTAAACAATATATCGGGCCGTATGTCCAAAACAGTGGATGTTTTTACATCCGCGGTCACCCTCGACAACGGGGTTGATGAGTCCACGACCTACAGCACTTGCGCAGCTTCCACCCGGGTCGTGCCGTTGAGGAGATTGAGGAGCGCGTCGAGCCCCATGCGCAGCCTGTCCCTGTGCCGCGGCGGGCAGAATGACAGCCGGACCGCGTGCGGGGTTTCGCCGCCGCCGACCATGAAGGAATCCGTCGGGGGCAAGACCACGCCCTGGTTCTGCGCTTCGGCGACGAACTCGCCGACACGCCAAGGGCTGGGCAAGGTTATCCAGGCATGAAGGGCGCCCGGCGGGCATTTCACATCGCAGCCGTCGAAGGCCTCCAGGACCATGGCGCGCCGGAACTCGATCTCCCGCAGATGCGAGTCCAGGATTCGATCGGCCGCGCCGTTGTCTATCCATCGCGCCGCGATTTCCGTCGTGAACGGGGACGCCATCCAGCTGCTGGTCCGCAGGGCCGCTGCGATCTGGCTGGTCTGTCGCCGCGGTCCGTGAATGAACCCCACGCGCAGACCGGGCGCCAAGGTCTTGGAAACGCTGCAGACATAATAGGCGAGATCGTCGGGCAGATAGGACGACAAGGCGGGCGGAGACCCCTTGGCCAGCATGCCGAAGATGTCGTCCTCCAGAACCGGCAATCCGTGCCGCGCGGCGACCTCGGAAATGGCCCGTCGGCGCGCATCGGACATGATGGCGTTCGTGGGGTTCTGCAATGTCGGGACCGTGTAGAGCGCCGCGATCTTCTGTTGCCGGCACAGGGCATCCAAAGCCTCGGGGATGAGGCCTTCTTCGTCCAGGGCAACCGGCGCGATGCGCAGTCCCAGCATCCCGGCGATGGCCTTGATTCCGGGGTAGGAGAGCGCCTCGGCGGCAATGGTGTCGCCGGTCCGCGTGATCGCGGACAATGTCGCCAGGACCCCGTTATGGGCGCCGGCGGATACCACGATGCTCTCTGCGGTCGCCTTGACGCCCCGCCGGCCGCTCCAGGCGGCGCCCGCGTCGCGGTGGCGTTCCAGGCCCGCATGCGGCTGATAGGACAGCATCTCCACCAGGATCGGGTCGGCGGCGAGTTCCGTCATCGTGCGGGACGTTTCCAGGCATTCCACGCCAAGCGGCGGGTAGTCGTGGTTCAGGCGGATGGGACCGCTCTCCCGCGCGGCGGGTCCGGCGTCTGGCGTCCAGTCCGCGAGCGCATCCATTGCCGGCGCGGAATCGCGCGGGCCCTGCTGAACCTCCAAGCTCGGCGAATGCCATGGGTTCGCGATGCCGCGTTCGTCACGGCGGGGCCCTTCATCCTCTTCGCGGATATAGGTGCCTCGGCCGACTTCGCCGCCCAGCAATCCGCGCTTCTCCGCCTCCGCATAGGCGCGCGATATCGTACCGACCGTGCAGCCCAACGCCCAGGCAAGCTCGCGCTGCGGCGGCAGGCGGTCGCCGGGTTTGAGGGCGCCGTCTGCGACCGCCCGCGCGATTTTGAGGGCGATGGCTTTGTATTTCGGGCCGGGCGCCGTCTCGACGCCGTCCAGCCAAAGAGGGGGTGAAATTGTCATGGTGACAATATTGCAATTGACGGTATCAATTTGTCAACATACTTCTCATTGCACCCGATCAATAGGGGTTCATTGTTACCATTCTCAAGGCAAAGGAGAAATTGTATGCGTACAATTTGGATCATGCCGGGATGGTTGGGCTTGATTGTTCCGCCATCCGGGCGATTGGATATCGTCGCGGTGCTCCGTTGCTGGTGGGCACGCCGCCTGCAACGTGTAGCCCTGGCGGAGCTGGACAAACGCATGTTGGCCGATATCGGCGTCTGCGAGGCGGAACGGCGGCACGAGGTGAAAAAGCCGTTCTGGGTTCAATAAGGGACGGATCAGGGGCTAGACCGTGATGACATTAAGTGCGTTCAACTGGGGTCGTCCGGAAGACCCGCCCGTTAGGCGCTGTTGCGCGGGCGATGCGGCGCATCGGCAAGCGACGGCAACGCTGCGGGCGGGGGGCTTCCGGACGACCGGCACGGCGGCGCTGCCGATCCCACGGACCGGATTTTATCGGAAGGAAGAGAAGTCATGACCACTGTGTCGAAACAGAAGCTCGAAGAAGCGGCCGATTTGATCTACGGCGTGTTCAAGGGAACCCCGCAGTATAACTGGCCCTTGCTGTCCAAGCATTGTGGGCTGGAGGTCTGGGTGAAACACGAAAACCATACGCCGATCGGCGCCTTCAAGGTGCGCGGCGGCCTGGTTTTCATGTCCGACTACAAGAAAGGCGGCGGCACCGCCGGGGTCATCACCGCGACGCGCGGCAACCATGGGCAATCGATCGCCCTGGCTGCATCCCGGCTGGGCTTGAAATCCACCATCGTGGTGCCGGAAGGCAATAGCGTCGAAAAGAACGCCGCGATGAAGGCCTTCGGCGGCGACCTGGTCGTCCATGGCCACGATTTCCAGGCCGCGGCCGAATACGCCATGGCGCGGGCGCAGGACGAAGGATTGGCCATGGTGCCGTCCTTCGACAGCCGCCTTGTCCAGGGCGTCGGAACCTACGGCATGGAGTTCTTCGCGAACGCGCCTGAATTGGACCGCGTCTATGTGCCGATCGGCCTCGGCTCGGGCATCTGCGGGGTGGTTTCCGCGCGCGATGCGCTGGGCCTGAAGACGAAAGTCTATGGCGTGGTGATGGAAGGAGCCCCGGCCTATGGTCTGTCCTTCAAGGCGGGCCATGCGGTCTCCACCAATTCGGCGGATACCATGGCCGACGGCATGGCCTGCCGCGTGCCCGTTCCCGAAGCGGTGGAGACGATTTGCAAAAGCGTGGAGGACGTCGTCACGGTCAGCGATGAGGACGTCAAACATGCGATGCGGGTCTACTACACGCATACCCACAACATTGCCGAAGGGGCGGGCGCGGCGCCCTTGGCCGCCCTGCTGAAGGACCGGGACGCACTCACGGGCAAACGCGCCGGCGTCGTCCTGTCCGGGGGCAATATCGACATGCCGCTCTTCATGAGCGTGCTGTCGGAAGCCGATCCGGCCGCCGCCCCGACCTGATTGCAGGCGGCCCGACCAGCGGCGGCGGGGTTTGGCCCGCGCCGTCGCCATGGACATCGCAGAATTTTCTCAAAGTGGGGAGGAATACCCATGACACGCATGCATGCGGATTACGAGGCGCTGCCGGAGCTGTTGGCGGAGACACGCCGTCTCGCGCTCGATTTTCACGCCGGTCTGAAGGACCGCCCTGTCGGCGCGCCGGATACGCGCATCGCGCCGCAAAAGCTGCGGCAGGAAGGCGTCGGCGGACTCGCCGCGCTGAAGGAGTACGAAGAAACCGTGGCGCCGCGATTGAGCGGCAGTGCCGGGCCGCGCTATTTCGGTTTCGTCACGGGGGGATCCACGCCGGCGGCGCTCGCCGCGGACTGGCTGGTCTCCACCGCGGATCAAAACTCGCCCGATCCCGGCGACTCGGTCGGACCCGCGCTCGGGCATCAGACGATCGCCATGATGGCGGATCTGTTCGACCTGCCCTATCGGCAGGGCGGCGGGAAAGCCGGCTTCGACGGCACCTTCACGACGGGGGCCATCGGGGCGAACTATCTCGGCGCGGCGTGCTTCCGCGAATGGGCCGGCCGTATGAACGGGCTGGAAGTGACCCGCGACGGCATGGGCGAACTGCTCCGGCCCGGCGCGATGGAGATCTTCTCCGCCTCGCCGCATGTGACCATGGTGAAGGCGCTGGGCGTCCTCGGCTTCGGGCGCAAGGGCTATACCGAAATCGGCAAACCGGCAGGGCGGGAGGCGATGGATGTCGCGGCCCTCGACAGGGCTCTGTCCGCCAGCACCGCGCGGGCCAAGGTCGTAATCGCCAGCGCCGGGATAGTCTCGACCGGGGATTTCGAGGACCTGGAGGCGATTGCCGATCTGTGCGACCGGCATGAGGCATGGCTGCATGTCGACGGCGCTTTCGGGCTTTTCGCGCGTTGTTCGCCGCGGCTGGCGCCCCTGGTGAAAGGCATGGAGCGGGCGGATTCGATCACCACGGACTGCCATAAATGGCTGAACGTGCCCTACGACTGCGGCCTGTTCTTCACCCGCCATATCGACCTGCTGGAAACCGCGATGCTGTTATCCGCGCCGTATCTGGAAATGGACGGCACGGTGCCCAGCTTCATCAACCGGACGATCGAGAGCTCTCAGCGGTTCCGGGCGTTGCCGGTCTGGATGAGCCTGAAGGCCTATGGTCGGGACGGCGTGCGGGAGATCGTCGAGCGGACCTGTGACCTGGCGGCCGATCTGGGCGCGCGGATCGAGGGGTTGGAGGGGTATGAACTGTTGGCCCCGGTCCGGCTGAACATCGTGATGTTCCGCGGCTTGCTGGGCGACGATGCGGCGTCGAATGCCGGGCAGAAGGCGTTGATGGAGGCGATCAACGCCACCGGAAAAGTCTATGTCACGCCCGGCCTGCTGCATGGAAAGGCGGGTATCCGCGCCGCGTTCAGCAACTGGATGACGATGCCGGAAGATGTCGATCTGTTCATCGCCGCCCTGAAGGAAGGCCGGGCGGCGGTCTTGACCGAAGAGGAATGAAGCCATGGATTTGACGATCTATCACGTGGACGCTTTCACCGACCGCGTTTTCACGGGCAACCCGGCGGCGGTGGTGCCGCTGGCCGAATGGCTGCCGAATGACCAGTTGCAGGCGATCGCGCGCGAGAACAATTTGGGCGCCACGGGATTCTTCGTGCCGGCGGCGGACGATGCCGATCATGATTTCCATATTCGCTGGTTCACGCCGTCGGTGGAGATAGAGCTCTGCGGCCATGCGACCCTGGCTTCGACCGCGGTCCTGATGCAGGCCCGGGGCTGGGACCGGGACGAAATCCGGTTCCGGGCCAAGGCCGGCAGCCTCATCGCCCGGAAACGCGGGGCGTTGCTGGAGTTGAACTTTCCCGCGAAGGGACGCAGTGCCGGCACTACGCCGGAAGGCCTGGACGAGGCCTTGGCCGCGACTGTCATCGACTATTACGAGACGCCCGGCTTCAAGCTTGCGGTTCTGGAAAACGAAGCGGCGGTTCGCGGCGCACGACCGGACCCGGAATTCCTGACCAACACGGTCAATGCCGGGGTGATCGTTACAGCGCCCGGCGACGACGCGGACTGCGTGTCGCGCTTCTTCGCGCCCTATATCGGGATACTGGAAGACCCTGTTACGGGGTCGGCGCATTGCATGCTCGTCCCCTATTGGGCGGACCGGCTCGGGAAGACGGAGATCCACGCGCGGCAGATTTCCGCGCGCGGCGGATCGCTCCACTGCAGGGTGGACGGCGACCGGGTTTTGCTCGCCGGTCAGGCCGTACTCTACATGACGGGTATTGTCCGTGTCGAAGGCGGTTGGGGCGCGCGCGCCGCATAAGGATAGGCGGTCTAATCAGCCGCCCCGTATCTGGAGAGACCGAGAATGGAACTGACGATCTATCAGGTGGACGCTTTCACCGACCGCGTGTTTGCCGGCAATCCGGCCGCCGTCATGCCGTTGAGCGAATGGCTGCCGGACGATGTGCTGCAGGCGATCGCGCTCGAAAACAATTTGTCGGAAACGGCCTTTTTCGTGCCGACACAGGACGACCCGAACCACGACTTTCATCTGCGCTGGTTCACCCCGGCGATCGAGGTCGATCTGTGCGGCCATGCCACGCTGGCGAGTGCCGCGGTCCTGTACCGCGAACTGGGTTGGGCGCATGACGAAATCCGCTTCAAGGCTTTGGCCGGGGATCTGATCGTCCGGAGACGCAAAGACCTGTTCGAACTGGATTTCCCGGTCCGGGCGCCGGTGGCCGAGGAGCCGCCCGCGGGTTTCGCCGAGGCGCTTGGAACCAAGCCGGTCGAATTCTACAAGGCGAAGAAGTTCATGGCGGTGCTGGAAAGCGAAGCGGCGGTGAAATCGGTTCAGCCGGATATGGATTTCATTGCCGGGATGACGGGTGACGGGCTGATCGTGACGGCGCGGGGAAGCGCGGAAGAGGGCGAATCGGTCGATTGCGTATCCCGCTATTTCGCCCCGCATGCCGGCATTCCCGAAGATCCGGTCACAGGATCGGCACATTGCACCATCATCCCGTATTGGGCGGAAAAGCTGGGCCGGAAAGAACTGTATGTGCGGCAGATTTCGGCGCGCGGCGGCGATCTCTATTGTACTCTGGTGGATGACCGCGTTCTGATCGCGGGACAGGCCGTCTTGTACATGAAAGGGATCGTTCATGTCGGCAATGGGTGGAGCGTACCGGATTGAACCGGCGCCGGCGGTGGAGGTCATCCCCGTTTCCGGCGGGGACGACCTGTTGCTGCTGAAGACGCTTATGGTCGAATACGCGGACGCCTTCGACCGGCAGCTGTGCTTCGATGCGTTCGAGGCCGAATTGGAGGCCCTTCCCGAACCCTATACGGATCCCGGCGGCGCCTTGTTCCTTGCCAAGGTCGACGGGGTGTCGGCCGGCTGCGTCGCCCTGAAAAGACTTTCCAGGAAGAAGGCGGAAATGAAGCGCCTTTTCGTCCGCCCGGGCTATCGCGGCCATGCGCTGGGCCGGCGGCTGACGGAGGCGGCGGCGGATGCCGCGCGCGACCGCGGCTATAAGGTCCTGCGCGTCGAAACCGTCCCGGCGACGATGGATGTGGCCGAGGCCCTGTACCGGCAGCTCGGTTTCCTGCCGTGCGGCAGCGCCGGAAACGGCGCCATCGCGGTCTACGAACTTCCCCTCTGAATGCCGTTCGGACGCTGCATTTTGCGCAAGAAACGGGTGGGGCGGCCAGTTGTCGCGGAGTATTGTCGCTGCAACACTCAGCGATGATGCGTAGGGAGACCGCCGATGTTGATCGATACGGAAACGATGACCGCCGATATGGCCGATGGCGTGGATACGGCCAATGGCGATTATCAGCGCGTGGCCGAGGCGCTCGCCTACATCGTCGAGCGGTTCGAGGACCAGCCCTCGCTTGAGGATATCGCCGCGCATGTCGGCTTGAGCCCCTTCCATTTCCAGCGCCTCTTCACGCGCTGGGCGGGGTTGAGCCCCAAGAAGTTTCTGCAGGCCCTCTCGCTGGAGGAGGCGAAGCGCCGGCTCGAGGAACATGGCAGCGTGCTGGATGCCGCTTTCGACGCGGGGCTTTCGGGACCCGGCCGGCTGCACGACCTGTTCGTCGCGCATGAGGCGCTGACGCCGGGCGAATACAAGGCGCTCGGCCGCGGATTGGAAATCCGCTACGGCTTCCATGAAGGCCCGTTCGGGGAGACTTTGTTGATGGAGGCCGATCGCGGGCTCTGCGGCCTCGCCTTCGTCGATGATCGCGGAAGGGACGGCTGTTTCAAAGACATGGCGTCGCGCTTTGCCGCGGCGACTTTAGTCGAGGACCCGACGGCCACGGAAGACACTATGGAGCGTATTTTCGCGCGTCCCGGAGCACCAGTCCCCGCAAACCAAGCGCCGTTGCGCCTGCTGCTGAAAGGCACGGAATTTCAGATCAAGGTCTGGCGCGCCTTGATGGCGATTCCGCCCGGCACGTTGACGACCTACGGCACGGTGGCCGAAGCGCTCGGCATGAAAGGGGCGGCTGCCCGCGCCGTCGGCACGGCGGTCGGCGCGAACCCGATTTCCTGGCTCATCCCCTGCCACCGGGTGATCCGCAATTCAGGCATGCTCGGCGGCTATCGTTGGGGCCTGCCCCGAAAGCTCGCCATGATGGGTTGGGAAAGAAACGGCCTGCCCGCACCCGAAGGCGGCCAGTTGCGCGATGTGGCCTAGCGGCGACATCGCGTACTAGGCCGAT
>Ga0209475_10002850_pt1 | contig 16747 bp, 8 predicted proteins | sample tdDd471_FD_187128 | JGI IMG/M metagenome (GOLD analysis project Ga0209475, IMG submission 187128) | Marine sediment microbial communities from the Atlantic coast under amendment with organic carbon and nitrate - tdDd47.1 (SPAdes)... | ecosystem: Environmental > Aquatic > Marine > Coastal >... | reverse complement strand
CCTCATAGAGGAAACTTGCCCGCGCCGTCGCATTGAATCCCCTAAAAGTCCGGCGAGCAATCATGTCCGCTCTAGAAGTGAAGGACTGCGTGATAGTCTGGCTTCGATGAATGCCTCCTCCATTGACAAACTGTTGATCGGTGCTCGCCAAGGGACCGAAAAAACCTGGAATCGTCGTACTCAAAAAACCTTTTTCAATGAAATGCTCATAATTATTGGTAGACCGATCAAGGGTGGCCATATATCGGAATTGCAGCCAATCTTTCAAAGCATAACTCGCATTGGCATTGGCCATAAAACGAGATCGATTTGCCATCTCGCTGATATTAGCTTGCTGGTATAGCGGGTTGGTAATGCCTCGGCCGGTATTATCGATATCCCAATCATAATCTGACCCGTCTTCTTCATTCGGGACATTCAAATCAAAAATAGGGGTAAGAAATAAGGCGCTTGATAAAAAGCCTTGCGGCCCATTGGCACTATTGGCTAGTAGGTCTTGTTGTGAACTGCTAAATAGACTACTCAAGCCGAATTCCACCTTCTTACTCAAGCGATGGTCCAGGTTAAGTCGAAAAGCATTTCGGGTATAACCGTCGGAAGCTTTTACGACCCCTTCATCTCGTAACCGTTGCATCGAGAATAGGTAATTTGATGCTTTGGTACGCCCCATCAGGCTCAGGTTATGAGATTGGAATTGGCCCGACTGAAAGATAAAGTCATCTTGGTAATCTTGAAGATTGGGTAGCGGCTCACTATGCACCTGGCTCTCCGTCAAATCACCCAAAACGGGTTGTGGCCCATCAGGTTTTACAATCAGCCGATTGGTCATCGTATTGAGTGAATACCTAGCCGCTTCCTGAGAAAAACCAAATTCGGTTCGATAAGTCACTTTGGATTTACCGATTTCCATTGTCTTCCCTCTTTTGGTAAAAAACTGAATGACTCCATTGGCTGCTTGGGAGCCAAATAAAGAGGCTCCAGCTGCTCCTTTAAGCACTTCCACCTTATCGATATCCTCCGGATTAATATCCGCTAAACTTGAGCCATTCAAATAAATACCATCTAGTAGAATTAGTGGTTGCTGCCCATTGGCAATCGAATTGGCAGAGCGCAATTGCAGAAAGGCACCTTGCCCGGGCTGCCCACCCAATTGATTCAGCCGTAAACCCGCGATTTTCCCTTGCAGGCCCTGTCCCAAATAGGAAGGAGAAACTGGATGAAAGGCTTGTTCATCCAAACAATCCACCGAAAAGCAGATTCCCTTTGGGGTTAAGCCATTGGCCGTCCCAGTGAGGATTACATCTGCCAATTTGATTTCTTCATTATCCAGCTTTCGCTTCATCGAAAGATTAAACTCGCGCCGACGTCCCACATCTACTTCCAAGGGTTCGTGTCCGACCAGCGTAAAAAGCAAAATGGCATTCCTCCTGGCATAGAAAATATTAGGTGGTGGTACATTGATTTCAAAAAAGCCTTGCGCAGTAGAGGTCGCTTTCCGGGGCGTGCCTTGCAATTCGATTTCCACGCCTTGTAAAGGCTCGCCTGTTTCTGCCGAAGAGATCAAGCCTCTAACGGTAATATCTTGTGTAAATGCGGGGAGTAGGAAACAGCAACAGAAAAAGCTTAGTACGGTTTGTTTCATATTTTAGGTTTGGTCGGAATTTTGGAAGTTTAGCGGTCGGGTGTCCTCGCCTACATAGCTAGGCTATCGACACGACTAAGTAAGGGCTTCCAAAGGCTCCGATTTGCTACAATACGGGGGATTTACCTCATCGTGTATATCTACGATAAGAAATGGGAGATATTGTGTAGTTGAAATGCAATTCTTAGGGAGGAAAACAGGTGTTTAGAGCAGGCCAGAAAGGGACAAGCGTCATTTCAGGTTTTGAAATGAGGCTTGTCCTCACTATTATTCGATCACGCTAAGTTCTACAGCTTCAGAGAGTGGAGCCGAGAGGCAGCCCCATTTGCTAGTTGCTTTTTGCGATAGTATTAAATACTTACCAGAGTGGTAAGTCGACATTTCAAGTTCAAAATCGGGACTATCTTGTCGTTCTTTTGTGCCTGGCGCAATGACCCATTCTTCTCCATTTTTGGGTAAAAAGTACAGCGTATATCGATAGTCCTTGGCCTTAAAACCATAGGAAATATCAACAAAATCACCGACTTGAATGGGCTGTTCCGCGCGCACCATCAAATCTCGCTTATATTTACAGGCTTCAAAATTGCTAATGGGTGCAGATGGCGTTTCATATAAAGGCTTACTGGAAGCTTTGATCTCCGGTGAGCGAGCAGCTAGTTCTCCCCCCACGGCCCCTTCTGGTATGATTTCTATGGAGGCAAAACCATCATCAGGCTGTTCTATAGCGGAGGGGTTCATCTTATCGTGATAGTCGATAATCTCTTCTATACCATACAATGGACCTTCACCCGAAACGAAGGCAGCCTTGCGCTGACCGTTACCCGTTTTCACGACAACTTCAAAATACTGATCTGCTGGGTATAAATTGGTCAACAATTCTCGCGTCAAAGCCCCTGACTTACGGCCTTCCACCAAAAGGCGGAGCTGCTTGGGGCCACTACCGGCCCAAACGGTATAATCGCAACCGTCCTCCTGACAGCACCTAGGGTTAAGCCAAGCGATATAAAGCGGAATGGTAGAACGAGGCCCATCAAATACCAGGTTCAAATCCTGAATCGGCGTACAATTAGGATCACTCGCTGTTACATTAACCGTATTAAAAGTTTCTTCCATTAAAGATTCGTCTAAGCTAGAAGCGTAGGGATCTTTTTCCGTAGCAATGGCTGGTGGGCTAATTTGTCCCTCTTGCGAAGGAGCCGTTTCTGCAGGCTTCGGCATGGGCGAAGCACTCCGGGAAGCTAAATAATCTCTATCTCTTTGCCCCTGCAATTCTGCTTTCACCCAGAAAGAACTCATAGGGACTTCTTCTCCCGTCAGCTCTGATTCGACAAAGGTCTGTACTTGCAGGGTATGGATTCCTCTTTGCATATCTCTCCCATCTAGCTCTACTTCAAAAGGGACGATGGAACCAGGAATCAGTGGTATTCTATCGATTTCAATATCTCGGTAACTGGGGTGTACATATTTGATGCTAGCATACGGTAGCATTTCACCACAAGGAGAATTTCTTTTCAACTCGACGGTTCCTCTTACTATATTACCCGTCAAACTTGCATTGGCCGTCACCTCGCAGGTATCGGGCAAACGGCGATATTCTTCTTCCTCCGTTGCTGGTTCAGGAGGAACAGCAGTGACTGGCGGATTATTAATTAATCGATCATCCGGAATAATGATCGAAGTAGGTATTTTTTTGACAACTGGCGTTTGGCAGTTCTGTCCCCAAGCCAAGACCTGCACATCATACATTCCTGGCCGGAGCAGGCAAAGTGGTTCTGTACGAACAGACACACCCAATGCGTTTTGGGGTTTCCCATCTGCTCGCAAAGGTTGCCATTCCCCAAACCTAGTCTTGACCTCCACCGAGAAACGCCAGTTTTTGCCTTGGCAATCCTGACACTGAATCAGTATGGCTGGCCGATTGGCATTTCCACAATATCCAGCCGTTTCCACTTGTACCGCCAAATCCGGATTGTAGCAGGGCATGCTATTGGTGGGGGCGGGAGCCGCTTTGGTCGTCTGATTAGCAATGGGTGGACGAGTTTCCTTAGGTTGTTGTACGGCTACTTGTCCTTGCGGATTAAATTGATAAACGTAGCCTTCTTGTAGTACCTTGGAAACAAATTTCCGATTAAGACTTTTGGGTTTTCGGTAATCAATACCAATACTGTAAAAATGACTATTTACAAGACCATCGATTCGAATCATATTCTTTTCGCGATTCCCAATCGATTGTAAGTCTTGTACCATTCTTTTCGCGCCACTTCCCAACATATTGGTTCCCAAGTCCTTTATCCATACCGCATACTCCAACGTATTCACTTTACTATGGGTAAAATAAAGGCTCAAATTAACTACTCCATTTTGTGGTGTAGTGGCTAGTGTCGGATGAAATTCAGCATCCTCTTTTTCAAATATTCCTTTCAATAAATCTTTCTGCGCGTACCCCTCCACAAAAGCTAGCAAAGCGAATACCAGCGGGAGAACAGTGGTCAACAATTTTTTCATGTAGTTTCTTTTTTAACCGGGGCTAAGCAAAAATTAGTACTTAACTGTCAAAGGATGTGTTGCCATCAATTCCGGCTTCACCCCAAGGCTAATTTTAAAAAATAAAGTACAGCCAGGCCCAAACACTGTTGTATTAGGGCCAAAATATTGGAGTAAGGGCACTGTACTCCGAAATAGTTTTTTCAGGTCGGTCCAATTTGCAGACACTCATAAAATAACATTCCAAGTCTCTTAGCAAGGGCACAAAAGCGCCCTAAGCTCTACTCATCGGTTTGGTATTTTCTCGTGTACGGTGTTGGGTCTGTCCTACTATTTCAAGAAAATGGGTGTAAACGCTTAGTTGCTTATTCTCAATTAATACCAAGATGATGATAGCACATCACTTTCAGTACAGGAAGAATGCTGTCTGATTGTGTAGTGTAACGAATTATAATACAAAAAACGTGCCTTTTCAGTCGATTAGCTACGTTCTTTTTTTCTAGAGGCCTTTCTTTCTTTCAATTTTTGTTGATAAAGTTCCTCTCTCGACTGCTTATTTCGAGGGTTTGCGATGTCTGTTAATTTTGAAGCTTCAGGGTGTTTTTTATTTACTTTTCGTCCGGGGAAAGAAAGTTTATGCTGCAATACATCTGAAGTTTCCACATTTGTTTCCTCCACTAATCGTGCCATATCTTCTTCGGAAATGTATTGATTGCTTTTTAGTTTGTCTTTGGCGATCTTTTTGGCCACTTCACGCCCCACCATTTCATCATACTCTGCTTCCCACATTTCTTCTTTGGTGATTTCACTAGCGCTCTTTTTACTAGCGACTGCCTTTTTACGGCTTTCCCAACGGCTTTCTTTGATTGCAAAAGTTACCTCTTCGGCAACTTCTCTTGCCTTTTTCTCTACCTCAGGATCATTGGCCAATCTATTGCGCACTTCATAATCAAAATCTCGAAGCGCATATTTCTTCATTACTTTTTTTAGTGATTGGGTAGAAAAATCACCCCTTGTTCCCAATCCCTCGGCCCAGCGCTCGCTATTCGCCGAATACTTATAGTAGGACTTGATTTCCTGGCGAGAAGCTTGGAATTTAGCGGCAGCCAATGGCTCAATCACTTCCTCCATGAAGCTATTCCAGTTGGTTATATTAACACCTTCTTGGAGCTTAGACACCCCCACGGCGAGGGCTACACCGGCAGGAATGCCTCGATCCATCGCTTGTTCTACTGCCAATTCCGAGAACCCTTCAATCCAATCTTCTGCACTCACATTACGATCTAAGCGATTGCTTGTATTCGATTTTTTACTACTGATATCATATGACTTGGGCGTAGCATAGGATCGAGTGCGGCGTATTTCGGGTTCGCCTCCAACTACGATAGGATTTCGCTCTTCGGCCACTTCGGTCGTAGCGGGAACAGCTTCTCCCATCGAAGCCCTTGCCACTCCTTCCTCCAATCCATCTACCTCTGGCATAGAAATATTTATCCCTGCCTTATCCATCATACCGACAAAAATGATCAAAGCGAAAAGAAAACCTAATCCTTTTAATAAGAAGCTACCTCCATTGTTTCTTGGCGAATTGTTGTACATGTTCTTCATCATCTTGAGATTTATAGTTTTGAATAAATATATAGTCTGTTCAGTCGTCTCTTTTAGCGGCAGAAAGCGTATCTGAAATTTCAATATTGCTAAGCAAGACTACAACGGGTAGCCGAAGCTTACACCGTTTGTATTTTTATTAAGGGAACAAGAGAATACTGTTTGTAGACACACAATACAGTCAAGCGCATGCTTAATCTTTCGTTTTGTCTACAACGAAGTTTAATCATACGTTTAAGATGGGTAGAAAGGCTATGCTGAAAATCATCTTTTCCCAGCCAATAGCTGGTTTTCCCAAAAAGGGAATCAGACTTCAAACTTAAGACACTTTACTTTAAAAGATGCTATCCTACCCAACTTACGATGCCTGTGGTATTTATCAATTACCTACTGGTCTGTTTTGAACCTCGGCCGGACGAAGTGGTTGAGGATGTGGTTATGGCTGAGTTCCGTTCTAGGGCTGCCAATAAATCCGCATCCAATCGCCACAATTCATAGGTTTCAATCAAATAGGCTAGTTTTTGATGATAGCGGCGACTGGTTGCATAGCCTGCCATCTTAAGGCCCGCAGCCGCTGCGGCATAATACGGAACCTTGGTTTGTCCATTGAAGAAGTCAACGGCTTTGTAACCCGATTTCTTTTGGTATACTTTTGCCATTTCACTCAAATCCACTGCCTCACGTCCTACTTTAAAGGTAGACCATATCCAGCTGTAGCATCCTTTATTTCCCGTTGAACAAGGACGCGTCAATAACTGGGTATGCCTCGCGTAACTATCCCCTACAGTCTCGTATTTTTCAAATCGATCATAATGGTGATCGTCATGCATATTAAATACACCAATCGCTGGAGGCCTAAAGATAAATTCATCATCTCTTAAGTATTTGAATTCCTTTCGCTTTATCTTTTTCCGTGCCCCTGAACTCGGCAAGGCTTTGATCCCAAACTGATTATTAGAAGCGGTAGCCAAACCAGAAGCCCCTGCATTGGATTCTAATAAAGCCTGTGCCAATTTAATACTGGCCAACACCTTGTGCTGCTGCATATCACGCATAGCGATGGCTTGATGTTGGTCGATATAATCAACAAAGCGTTGCGCATTCTTTAATTTTTTACCAGAGAATCCTTTCTCGCGTAATTTGGCTGTGATATTTTCCTTATCCCAACTTGTATACACGATGAGCTGGTCATTTTGGGTAAAACCGGCACTAGCCTGCGCCTCCAATTCCGCCCGCCCATCCATCGTTCTAAGGCTTACATCATTCCCCAGTGGGAGCTCGTCCGCATAAAAACGTTGAATGGTGCCCTCACCTAAAGTCTCGATTCCTGCTATTCCATCCTGATAAACTTCAGTCAGACCTTTAATAATAGGCAACTGCGAAAGTTCATCCCAGTGTCGTTGATAGATAAAGAGGGTTGCGAAAAGGCCACAAAACAGCAGCATACCTACAAAAAAACCAGTGGCAACTTCCCTGATACTAGCGATTAAGCCTCGGATCAAGTTCAAAATAGTTGATTTAAAAGTTCTTGTCTTTGAAAGCTATTTTGAAACATGTTCTTATTTCACAATAGCCTCATACGGTTCTAGATGTAGTTTTTTTTCGTGGCCATGAAGCCTTAGAATCCCATAGGTGAGTTATGATCCTTCTCTGACAATTTTTGCGGCCAAGCTAAAGCGGCCCAAAGGAGCTATGCTTTCCGCATGAGTTTGGCTCCAAAGCTCAAAAATGAGTAGAGAATTCTTATGATTTGTTGTGCCGCCCCTGTTAACGACTCACATCGTTTGAGCATAAAATTAATCAAAGATTGCAGAAAGGATGCCTTTTTAGCCCTTTAGTAATGTTAAAACGCCGGGAAATTGTTTTCAATGGCTTGGCCTCAGCCTTGATTAGTCCCCTCTTAGGGGGCTGTCCTAGCGCCGAAATAGGGGCTTCAAAATGGGACTTGAATCCATTTATGAATACCAAGCGACTAATTTTAACCAAAATTATTCTAATGCTTAAGTATAAAAAAAATTAAAAAGTGTTACTTTTGACCCGACTTATCATAAATCTCCAAATCTTTTTTGAACACCCTGCCCGCTTTTTCTAAGCAGGGGTTTTCTGACGACATTCATTGTAATCCCTTGGGACATGAACTGGCTAGTCTTATGGCTGCCATGATTAAACCCCAACCCATTTCAAGCTTGAAGACTGTAGTCCATCAGTTGAAATGAGTAAGAAATTCATCTCGTAACCCGACCCAATAGGTTTTCGCGAAGAATTCTCTTAAGCCATGTATTTACGACAGCAATGAACCATCAGAAAATCCAAAAATGTCTTTTTTAACATATCACATTGTAACTTTTTTAATATAAATCGTCCAAATATCAATTGCCGGAACGGTTTTTGATATCCACTTCGGATAAGGACTATAATGATTTATGACAGGTTTGATAATACGCCTTTTTCTTCTGGTCTTAAGCTTTAGTTTTTTGGAAAACTTAGCATCGCAGTCCGTCATTATTCTTGAATCGTGCGGGACATCCTATATTGATCCGCAGGCAGAGAATGACAATGGCGTGCAAACTAGGGATACCTTGGTATATCAAACCTTTTTTGGTGAGGAGGAGCAACTCAGGGCCTTTTATGTAGATATCAATGCCTTTGGGGGGCAGCAAGTCGATCGGGCCGCTGCTTACGCGATCATGCCCGACAGTAGTAGGAAATCGCTGGGAGCCATAGCTTTTGGTGATTGTACGGATTGTGTTGATGGCTTTGCGCTAGTGTTAGATGATTCGCTCATGGTTAGCGATGTAGGAGAGCAATCTACCTTGGACCTTTGGTTACAGTCTTTTAGCCAGCCACCATTTACTTTAACAGGCAATCTCCAAACCTTAAGCGGCGTGGGAAGACTCAGCGGACAGATTCCGGTCTGTGCTATCGGTTTAGCCATTGAGTTTAGTGTATACAGCAATCCCGCTAATACCAGTACCTCCTTTGCAGCGCATATTGTCTGCCCTGAAACCATTACTCCTTGCCAAATCGATCTTTCCTATACGATAGATTGCCAAGCAGATAGTCTTTCCTTGGTAGCTGATTTACCCAGTGATTGCTATTCGAATGAAGCCATACTGGAGTGGTCCAATGCGCAAGGTTGGACCTCAAGTGAACAAAATCCGAAGCTACCCCTAGCTGGAAACTTGGGTTGGTATTACTTTCAAGTTACCGAGGATTGTTGCGTTATCCGGGATTCGATTTTGATCGAAAACCCACCTTTTGCACAAGCAGGAGAAGATATTACCAGCTGTGGTGGAGACGCCATTAGCTTTGCAGGGCAAGGTGGGTTTGGGCATTTCTGGGAAGATCCGCAAGGAAACACCATAGATTCTCTCGTGTTAATCACCGCAGCAGCGGCTATGCATACAGGAGATTGGGTACTGCACGCTTTTAATGAAGAAGGTTGTGAAGATACAGATACCTTGACCGTTCGGGTACAAATCCCACCCACTCCCCAACTTGAAATACCCGATGCTTGTTTAGGCGAATCGGTCGTTTTCAGGCTATTAAATGACACAGCTTATACGGCAGTTGAATGGTTTGATCCAACAGGCGCGCTTATGCCGCAGGGAATCATCCCTGACCTACAAGCCCCCTACTTTGGCACTTATAGCGTATCTACGAGCGATGTCATAGGCTGTACAGCTAGTACTTCTTTTGCAGTAAGTGGGAGCGAACCACCAGCTATTGAAGTGGTGTTGGAAGATGGTTGTGATAGCACGCGTGTTTATCTCTTGCCAGACAATCTGAGCTATCTGTGGGAAACAGGCGATACGACCCATACCATTGCTACTGCCACCGGTGGATCGTTTCAAGTGCAGATTACGGACCCAGCCGGTTGTAGTACAATTAGTGATATTGAGATTCCCAGGCCAGATGGTCCTGATTTTGAGATTGAGATTGAACATCCTTTCTGTCCCAACGATTTGGGTAAGATTTCGGTGATTCCGGATGACCTAGATCGCCCAATGATTTTTTCCATCGACCGGGGAGAAAATTATGTACTGAATGGTGAGTTCAAGGATTTACCTCCTGGTACTTACTATCTAACGATCCAAGATGACTTGGGCTGTATTCAGGAGCGAAAAGTTAGCCTCATTGCCCCTGATACTTTAGCTGTCTCTTTAGCTATCGATCAGCTTGACCTACGCCCCTTAACCGCAGTGGATTTACGAGCTAACATTGTGGGAGAGGTCGTGGAGATACAATGGGTACCTGCTGAAATAAATACCGGTGACCTCAGTACCTCATTTATCGCTGCACAAGATATGGACATTCGCATTGTGGTGGAAGATGAGCGAGGATGTCGGGCATCAGATGGGTTTCCACTTACCATTGTTTTGGGTGATATATATGTTCCCAATGCTTTCTCTCCCAATGACGATGGCATCAATGACGAATTTACCTTTTACAGTGATAATACTTCTGGCGAAATCTTTAACTCACTGCTAATCTTTGACCGACAAGGAAACCTAGTGTTTGAGCGAGAAGATTTTGACCTAAATGTGCCCTCATTGGGGTGGAATGGCTATAGCCGAGGGCGTTTACTAAACCCTGGCATCTACACTTACTTTGGGTTGGTCCAATTTGGCAATGGCGCAATAAAATCCTACGAAGGGGATGTGTTATTGACACGATAGATAACATACTACTGGACAAATAGGAATAGGGTTTATCCGTTGAAAGTTGAAGGTTTAATGCCCTGGTATAAACCATCAACCCTAAATTTTTAAACCTCGTTGGAGTAAAATGTCTAGTAGTTTGACATAATAGACTTTGAAGCTGAACATCTACCTATGAAAAAAATTTGGCTATGCTGTTTGAGTTTACTCTCTCTTTGCTCATTGCAAGGACAGGGCTTCGAGTTTGGTATGGAATCGGTTATCGGGGGCACCTACACGACCTTTAAAGGGGATCTGTCAAAGATGGTGGGTTTTTCTGAACTCGAAATAACGGAAGACCAAATCGACACTGCTTTTGTCCGGGCTAATATAGATGCCCCTCGCTGGTTGAAAGAGCTTTTCCCCGGTTTACGCGTTGATTTGGCCGATCAGGAAGTAAAAAAGAACTTATCGAGGAGTGTTTCTTCGGTTCGTTTTTTTGCTCGATATAAATGGTTTGGCGGTAGTTTTGCCATCTCTTCTCCTCGGCTGACTCAGCCGCAAGAATCCAAAAAATTAAAGAATCAGATCAAAGCAGTTCGCTTATCTATATCCGGTGAGGCAGAAGCACTTTCCGAGCATTTGGCTGCTATGGCACTCGCTGATGTTAACCGCGTACCTCCCTTTTTCAATAAGCGATATGATTTGGAATTCTATGCCCATCTGAAACAAATGCTGATGGGAGATCAAGTACTCTTAGAGTGGGGGAACCGGAAAACCAAAACCTTAGATTTTGAACTAACGGGCGGTGTCCGCTTTACGGCTGATCCTTCTCCAGTGATTGATTTGGGCAATATTCTTTTTGTCCGTGAAAGATTGGACGAGCTTATGGAAGGAGGCATCCTCAATTCGGTAGAAGGCTTGACGGATCAAATTGCTGAAGCTATCCAGAATGTGGTTTTCGGGAAATTCCGAGACCCTCGAATTGTGCCCTCTCTCGGCTGGTTTGCTCGGGCAGAATTGCCGCTCAACTTTGGAAGTGGCTTCTCCGTGGTAGCTGGCACAGAACTAAGCATACAAAATCATTTGACGATAAAAGGTACCAGTCCGATGTTCTCCGCTTATGGCTTTGTGGGGATGCGTTGGGCGATGGATGGGTTTTGAGAGGAGGGGGGGTAATGAAGAATGATTAATGTTTAATATTTAATGTTTAATGTTTAATGTTTAATGTTTAATGAAGAATAAGGAATGGGGGTTGAAGAGAGTCCCACTTTGAAGGAAAATTTCTCGGTTTTAATTTTTACTACAGAAGATACTTTTACCTCTACCTGAACATAGTTATTGCTACTGAACAACAAAGAGCTACGATACCAAACAAGAGAGACTTATCCCACAAAATACAACCAATATATTATGAGAAGAGTTCTACTACTCGTTATTACTTCCCTCCTACTCTATCCTGTTTTTGGTCAACAGCCTACCTACAATTATAAGGACAAATCAAAGAAGGATTATTTTCTAATTCTCGACGATGCGCGCTTAGATTTTGGCATCAAATTCACGAGCATCATTGCCTTGGACGATCGCGCCAAACTATCCTCCAACCCTCACTTCCAAGCCATGTGGAATCTCATTAAGTTGGGTGCTTCATTGGAGTCCCTACTACAAGGGAATGAAGATCCTATTAATGATATCAATCTGGGGGAAGAGTTTGGACAAAATGGGTATAATAAAACAGTACTCACGGCCTTTCTGAGTTATGGCTTCGGTGAATCTTCAGATGTCAAAATCCCGACTCACTTTTTCGAGCTGGCGGTGAGTCCTGGCTATTTTAAGCAGGGCAAGAAGGGCATGAATTTGCATTTTGATTACCGTGGAAATATCCTCAAAACGCCGTATGGGGCCGGAGGCAATAGCATTGGGCGATCATTTGATTATGAGGTATTCGTTGGTGCGCGTACCGGATTCGATTGGAGTTTCAGTCGTTCAGAAAGCGAGGCGGGTTTCTTTAATCATCTCAATAACGAAATTGAGCGAATTGCTTTTGATAATGAATTTACGGCCGCTCAGCTCATCAAATTAGAAGACCTGGCTGAAACAAGTAAGGTTCTTTTACCCGAAGATGTGGGAGGTGGAGCTTTTCATATTGGTCCCATTGCGGGAGCAACCGTATCCAAAAAAATCGGGAAAACCTTCCAAGCTTTTGCGAGTGGCATCGCCTTTTATGACATGATGGATTTGGCGGTGGGCAAAAGTGACCAGGAAAATAAACGGAGCCAACATTCCTTTTCTATTATGTTGGGCGTGAGTATGACGATTGGTTCTGAAGGCTCGGTGAATACAAGTTTCTTTTAAGCTAAGTAAAAGCTCAGACTTCAGAAGTTATCTCAATCCTACCCTTGATAACTTCTGAAGTCTTGTTAGCAATTACTCCGTCCGAATCGCTTCTATGGGATTTCCCTTAGCGGCTCGTATCGCCTGGAAGCTAATCGTAACAACAGCAATTAGAATGGCTAATATACCTGACCATAAGAAATCCATCCAACTGATTGGAGTTGGGTAGGCGTAATCCTCTAGCCATTTGCTCATCATATACCACGCAATAGGCATGGCCAGCACGAAAGAGATGAGAACAAGCAGTAAGAAGTGACTGGTCAACAATTGGATTAAGCTATTCACGGAGGCACCCAATACTTTCCGAATGCCAATTTCTTTACTCCTTTGCTCAGCCATAAAAGCGGATAAGGCAAATAAGCCCAGACAAGCTACAATGATGGCCAGAATAGCGAAGCTGCTAAAGATGCGTTCCATACGCTGCACATCCGCATACATATAAGCATAGCTTTCATCTAGAAAGGTATAGCGAATGGGTTGGTGCGGTGCAAATTGGTCCCAGCTAGCTGTCACCTCTGCTAGGAGTGTTGATATATCACTACTATTGACCTTCGCTGAAATGATGTTAGCACTATTACCGATTGACATACATAAGGGGCCAATTTCACTTTTGAGAGACTCAAAGTGGAAGTTTTCCACTACCCCAATAATAGGCCAGCTGGCGCCCGAATTAGTAATGCGTTGCCCGATTGGATTTTCTAATTGCAATCGATCGACCATCTCTTGATTGACGAGCACCCCTTGCGAATCGGTAGGCATTTCAATCGAAAAATCTCGTCCCGCCACGATTTTCATTCCCATGGTCTTGACATAGTCGTGATCAATCCGCCACATCTGGCCAGATACGGGTTGATCTTCATTTACTTTGCCTTCTTTCCAAAATCCATTTCCATTTCGTTTGGTACCTGTAATCGGCAAATAATCACTGACAGACACCTCCTTGATCATGGGCATGTTCAGGAGGTTCTGTTTGAATGTAGCCACTTTATCATCCAGTGTATTGGCTCCTTGTATCAGTAATACCTGATCTTTATCGAATCCTATTTCCTTATGGAGGATAAATTCCATTTGCCGATGAATAATAGCCGTACCAATGATTAAAATAATGGAAGTGGTAAACTGAAAAATAACCAGGCCGCTGCGCATACGTGAGCTTTTGCTCCCCATGCTGATGGCTCCTTTCAGTACATTGATGGGTTTAAAAGCTGACAAATAAATAGCTGGATAAAGGCCCGCCAGGAGGCCTACGCCAATAGCCGCGGCCAACAAAGTGGGGTAAAGGCCCCAGGCTGTCCAAGGGAAAGTAAGTGTTTTACTCGCTAACTCATTGAAAAAAGGCAATAAGCCCCAGGCCAATAAGGTGCCCAAAATAAAAGACATCAGACTAAATAAAATAGACTCGGTGAGAAACTGATTGATCAAATTGCTTCGAAATGAGCCCACGACCTTACGCAAGCCTACTTCTTTAGCCCTATTGGCAGATTTAGCGGTAGAAAGATTGATAAAATTGATGGTTGCAATGAGCAGGATAAAGACCGCAATGCCTCCAAATAACCAAACAAACCGGATGTCACCGTGCGATAACCTATCGTGAACACCATTCGATGTTAGGTGAATATCAGCAATGGGTTGCAGGTCAAAACCAATCCCTTTTAGCTCTTCTCTAATGGCCAAATTCCCCTGCGCTATCTCATCAGGAATTACATACTTCTCAACGATGCCCATCAATTTCTCTTCTAGCTGCACCGCATCGGTTCCGGGCTTCACTTTAATATAGGTATGATAATTGGAAGCGCGCCAAAAGTTTTGTTCGCCTTCCCAAAACTCTTGGTCTTCCATGGTGCGCCAAAAGTCAAATTGGTGAAGGTGAGAATTACTTGGTAGGTCCGCCATTACCCCTCCGATTTTATACGGTCGAGAGAGATCATTATTTAGAATCAGGTTTTTCCCTACCGGGTCTTGATTAGGAAAGTACTGCTCGGCCTTACTTTGGGAAAGCACGATGGTATTGGGCTGGTCTAAGGCATGTTCCAATTCTCCATACACCATCTCCACTTGCAATATTTCCAACAGTGCTTGATCAGCAAAGATGAATCCTTCTTCATGCGTATTCTCGCGCCGCTCCTCTGGCCGCACCTCTGTACTCCGCGCACCGAAAAGCGGGCTAGCTAAAAATCGTCCAGCAGCTTCTATTTCTGGGTAATCCTCTATCAATACTTTCGCCAAAGGAGCTGGGAAATGCACTCCTCTATCTGTTTTCCCTTCTATCGTTCTAGTACCCAGTAAGCGATAAATTTGCTCATTATCTGGATAGTGCTTGTCATAACTCAATTCATCTTTGATATACAGCGCAATCAACAAACAAGCGGCTACGCCCAAGGCAAAACCCCCAATTTTAATTACACTGTACATCTTTTGCTTCAGCAATTGCCGCCAGGCAATCTTGAAATTGTTTTTTAATAACATCGGTGATAGATTTGGATTGAAATGCTTGATTGTAGATAAGCGAAAAGAGCGCAGCACGTCCCACGCGAAGCGCCGACGGGCAACTTCCAGTCCAAGGTCTTTTATTCTTTTATCAAATAATTCATAGGCATCCCCTTGGATTTCTTCCAATAATTCAGGGCGGCAATACCATTCCAAAAACCGGTCGGCCCACCTAGGAGGTCTTGTCGGAGGGGGCTTCATAGTAGAAAGGATTTGAACAGTCGATGGGCGTGATCTCTACGCATAGAATAACATTTACAAAAGTAAAAGTAATCTATTTCTTTCACTTTTGCAAATGTTACTAAATCAAGGTACTCCGTATTATTCTACCCGCAAAATCCCACGCATACTGGCGGCATGCCCAGGAAAGGTACAAACGTAAGGATAATCGCCAGGTTTACTGGGCACTTCGAAAAAGATGATATCATTACTATTGGGTGTCAACAAGGTGGTGTGAAAGAGTACATCATCAGAATCAGGGATAAAGCCTTTCTCCTGTCCTTCCAAGCCTAGTGCTACGGCCTGTTCACCGACAGCATCAGCTTTTCCGGGTTTAACCAAGAGAAAATTATGCATCATATCATCCGGATTATTGAAGGTCAATTTTACTTTACTCCCGGCTTTGACAGTGATCAAGGTTTTATCAAATAACATTCCCGCCTTTGACCCTAGATCAATGCTTTCATCGGGTCCATCAGTCCAAGAAGCAGGTATAGCTGTTATTCTTTTTGGGCTAACGATATTGGTATTCACGCCATCAGTAGTACTATGCTCGCTATGGTTCGCCATGTCCATTTTGTCCCCTTTAGGAATCCGGTTGAGGGTGTAATAAGCCAAAGGGTGAACCAGTGGTTTGCCTGCTTTGTTTTTTACCCCATTGGCCTTAATTTCATAGACATAGCCTAATCTCATGCCGGGGATATACAAGCGAGCACTTAATCCATCGGCTGCTACTTCAACTTTATCGATAGGTCGTTTTTCTAAGTCCACGACTGGACTACCATAATTATGGCGATACAAATAAGTGAAATCAGAAATCGCATAAGCTGAAGGATCAGCCGCTTTAGCTTTGTCTACCGCCTCTGTAAAATGAACCAAAAAACCATCCGGCTGAATATTGATATCACGAATTTCAAAGGGCGTTTTACCGTTATAAACTAAACGTTCTATACCGTAGGGTGATTTACCCGTAGAAGCCCAGCCACGATTGGTCATTCCCACATACAAAGACTGGTCTGGGCCCCATTCAAAACGCAATACCCCAGAAGAGAATCCTTCGCGGAAAGGAATGCATGCCCCTTGATATACGCCGTCTACTTTCTCTTGGACGACTCGCATAATTTTACTGTGCCCTTGATCACCTACTAATAACTGCCCTTTGAAGGGACCAAATTTATCATGATCAATCAACAAGACATCAGAAGTAGATATTCCCATCAAGGTATGTGGAAACCATACACTGGGTGGCTTCACGGCAGCTTGTTTTTCTTTA
>Ga0209475_10002845_pt1 | contig 16770 bp, 15 predicted proteins | sample tdDd471_FD_187128 | JGI IMG/M metagenome (GOLD analysis project Ga0209475, IMG submission 187128) | Marine sediment microbial communities from the Atlantic coast under amendment with organic carbon and nitrate - tdDd47.1 (SPAdes)... | ecosystem: Environmental > Aquatic > Marine > Coastal >... | reverse complement strand
CAGCAGGCCGCCGCCCCGGTGCCCCCGCCGCCGCCGGTCGAACACGTCTGGCACATCGCCGAGAACGGCGAGACCAGGGGGCCGTTCTCCAAGGCCGACATGGGCCGCATGGCGACCTCGGGCGAGTTGAAACGCGAAACCCATGTCTGGACTGCCGGTCAGGACGGCTGGAAACTGGCCGAGGACGTGCAGGAACTGGCGCAGCTTTTCACCATCCTGCCGCCGCCGCCGCCGCCGGGCGTATGATCCGCAGGTTCGACGACGACAGGCCAGAGGTTTCCCATGCCCGCCCCACCCCCGCCTCCTCCCGCACCCGCCGCGCCGGGCGCCACGGCCCCGGCCGAGCATCGATTTCCCTGCGAACAATGCGGCGGCGATTACCGCTTCGACCCGGCGCGCGGGATGCTGGTTTGTGACCATTGCGGCCACGAGCAGCCGGTGGGCAGCACCCCCTGGGGCGGCGCCAAGCTGCGCGAGCTGGATTTCGACGCCGCCCGCGCCGGGCAGCTCGACGCGACAGAGACCGAGGAAACCCGCGTCCTGTCCTGCCCCAACTGCGGCGCGCAGGTCGAATTCGATCCGGCGACCCATGCCGCCGAATGCCCGTTCTGCGCCACGCCGGTGGTCACCGACACCGGCGTCAGCCGCCATATCAAGCCACGCGGCGTGCTGCCCTTTGCGCTTGACGAACGCTCGGCCCACAAGGCGATGAGCGATTGGTTGGGGCGGCTGTGGTTCGCGCCGAACGGATTAAAAGACTATGCCCGCAAGGGGCGGAAAATGCAGGGCATCTACGTGCCCTACTGGACCTTCGACGCCGACACCAAGTCGCGCTATCGCGGCGAGCGCGGCACCGTTTATTACGAGACCCGCACCGTGATGCGCGACGGCAAGCGGGTGCAGGAACAGGTCGCACGCGTGCGCTGGACCCCCGCCGCGGGCCGTGTCGCCCGGTTCTTCGACGATGTGCTGGTGCTGGCCTCGAAAAGCCTGCCGAAGCGGTACACCGACGCGCTGGAGCCCTGGGACCTGCCCGCGCTGGAACCCTACCGGCCGGAGTACCTGGCCGGGTTCCGCGCCGAGGCCTATACGGTGGAACTCGACGAGGGCTACACCCAGGCGCGCGACCACATGGCCCGGGTGATCGAACGCGACGTGCGCTTTGACATCGGCGGCGACCGCCAGCGCATCCACGACATCGACACCGATGTTTCCGCCGTCACCTTCAAGCATATCCTGCTGCCGGTCTGGCTGGCAGCGTACAAATATCGCGGCAAAACGTACCGTTTCGTGGTCAACGGCCGCACCGGGCGGGTGCAGGGCGAACGCCCCTGGTCGGCGGTCAAGATCGCCGTGGCGGTGGTTCTGGGGCTGATCGTCGCCGGCGGTATCGGCTACGTCGTGGCGATGAACCAATAGGGCGGTGGCGGCCCGGTCAGACCGCCGCCGCAAGCTTACCCGCGCGCGATGTCGATCTTGCGCGCTTCCTTGGCGGCCTCGGTGCTGCGCTTGGGCACAGTGACGTGCAGCACGCCGTCGACCATCCTGGCGCTGGCCTTGTCGCCGTCGGCATCCTCGGGCAGGCGGAACGACCGGCGGAAAGCGCCGTACTGACGCTCGCTGAAATACCAGGTGTCGCCCTTTTTCTCCTGTTGCGTCTTCTTCTCGCCGCGCACGGTGACGACGCCGTCCTCGACGGTCAGTTCGATATCGTCCTGCGACACGCCGGGCAGTTCCATCGAGATGTCATAGGCGCTGTCGTTGCTCGATGCCTCGGTCGCCGGGCTCAGCCAATCGGCCAGGCGGGTGCCAAGCGCCCGCAGCGGATCGTAGAGCGACGGCCAAAGACCTGCGTGATCGGTTTTCTCGACCATTTCCCAGTCCTCCTGTTCATGCGGATGGGGCGAGTTTAGGCGATTCATCCATCGGCCCTCTTTGATCCGGCTCAAATTGCGCCCCTTGCACCCCCCTCCGGCCACCGCCATTCTGCGCCGCGACACAACAAACAGGCGAGAGCAAACCCATGACCCTAGACGATCTCGATGCGCTGATGGCGCAGCGCTTTTCCTGCCGCGCGTTCCGGCCCGACCCGGTGCCGCGCGAGACCATCGAACAGATCGTCGCCGCGGCCCGGCGGGTGCCGTCCTGGTGCAATGCCCAACCCTGGCAAGTGACCCTGACCAGCGGCGAAGAGACCGACCGCTTTCGCGCCGCGATGATCGAAGAGGCGCGGACCGGCAGCCACGATCCCGACCTGCCCTTTCCCACCGGCTACTCCGGCGCCTGCCGCGAGCGCCGCCGCACCTGCGGCTGGCAGTTGTACGAGGCGGTGGGGGTGGAAAAGGGCGACCGCGCGGGTTCGGCCCGTCAGAGGATGGAGAATTTCGCGCTGTTCGGCGCGCCGCATTGCGCCATCGTCACCAGCCCGGCCGAACTGGGCGCCTATGGTGCGCTTGATTGCGGTGGCTTTGTCACCGCCTTCACCCTGGCCGCCCAAGCCGCCGGGGTGGCGAGCATTCCGCAGGCCGCCGTCGCCTCGCACGCGCCGTTCCTGCACCGCTGGTTCGACATCCCCGAGGACCGACTGGTGCTCTGCGCCATTTCCTTCGGCTATGCCGATCCGGACCACCCCGCCAACGGGTTTCGCACCGATCGGGTCGGGCTGGATGAAATCATCGACTGGCGGGGATGAGCGGCCCGGCGATCCTGTGCTGCGGCGAGGCGGTGCTCGACATGGTGCCCGCCGCGCTTGAGGGGGGCGGCACGGGCTTTCGCCCGGTGCCTGGCGGCGGCGCCTTGAATTGCGCGGTGGCACTGGCGCGGCAGGGGGTAAGGGCGGGCTTCGTCGGCGCGCTCTCGTCCGATCCAGCGGGCGCGCGGCTGGCGGCGCATCTGCAGGCCGAGGGGGTGTCGCTAACCCATGCCGCCCGATCCGACCGCCCCTGCCCGCTGGCGCTGGCGCAGCCGGTCGAGGGGGGCACGCGGTTCGACCTGTACGACAACGACACCGCCGGGGCGCTCTATGCGCTGGCCGACCTGCCTGATCCGCTGCCAGACAGCGCCCGCGCGCTGGTCTTCGGCGGCATCAGCCTGATCGCCCCCCCTGCGGCGGCGGCCTTCGAGGTGCTGGCGCGGCGCGCCGCACCCGACCGGCTGATCTGGCTTGATCTGAACATCCGGCCCGGGCTGGTAAAGGACGCCACCGCCTATCGCGCGCGGCTGATGCGGATGGCGGCGCTGGCCGATGTGGTGAAGGTCTCGGACGAGGATCTGCACTGGCTGGGGTCGGGCGCGCTGGACCACCTGCGGGCCGCGGCACCGCTGTTGTTGCACACCCGCGGGGCGCTGGGAGCAGTGGCGATGCGCGGGGCCGAGATCGTCGGCCTGCCGGCGCCCCGCGCCGAGGTTGCCGATACCGTCGGCGCCGGCGACATCTTCAACGCCGGGTTCATGGCGCATCTGGCCCATGCGGGGCAGTTGAGCAAACCGCTGAACCTGCCGGAGGATGCGTTGCGCGCGGCACTGGCTCATGGCATCGCCATGGCCAGCGACAGCGTCACGCGTCCCGGCGCCGACGCCCCGAAATGGAAGGAGACCCCATGCGCGCCCTGATCCAACGTGTCACCGAGGCCAGCGTCACAGTCGAAGGCGAGAAGATCGGAGAGATCGGCCCCGGCCTGCTGATCCTGGTCTGCGCCATGCAGGGCGATACCGAAGCGCAGGCCGACAAGCTGGCCGCCAAGATCGCCAAGCTGCGCATCTTCAAGGACGAGGCGGACAAGATGAACCGCTCGCTGCTCGACGTGGGCGGCGCGGCGCTGGTGGTCAGCCAGTTCACGCTGGCCGCCGATACCGCGCGCGGCAACCGGCCGGGGTTTTCCACCGCCGCCGCGCCGGAAGAGGGCAAGCGGTTGTATGACTATTTCGCGGACCGGATGGCGGTGCAGGGGGTGGCGGTGGCAACCGGGCAATTCGCCGCCGACATGAAGGTGGCGCTGGTCAATGACGGACCGGTGACGATCTGGATGGAGGTCTGAATGGACCCGCGCGACACCGCAGTGACGCTCTGGCAGGCCGGGGTGGCCGCTGTGGATGGATACGCCGCGACCGGGGCCGCGCTGGAGGGGATCGCCCCTGACCGCATCCTTGCCGTGGGCAAGGCGGCGGGCGCGATGGCCCGTGCCGCGCTGAGGCGGTTTCCCGGCGTGCCGGCGCTGGTGGTGACCAAGGACGGCCACGGCGAGGGGCTGCCCCCAGATGTCGAGGTGATCGAGGCCGCCCACCCGGTGCCCGACGCCCGCAGCCTGCGCGGCGGCGCCGCCCTGCGCGCGGCGGTGGAGGCGATGGCGCCGGGATCGGAGCTGCTGCTGCTGGTCTCCGGCGGCGCCTCGTCGCTGGCCGAGGATCTGGTGCCGGGCAAGGTGCTGGACGACCTGGCGGCGCTGAACCGGCGGTTGCTGGCGCAGGGGCTGGACATCACCGCAATGAACGCGGAACGGCGCCGGCTGTCGCGGATCAAGGGCGGCGGGCTGCTGTCGCATTTCCGGGGCGCACGGGTAAAGGTGCTGGCGATTTCCGATGTGCCGGGCGACGATATCGCGGTGATCGGATCGGGCATCGGCGCCGCGCCCCCTGCCCCCGGTTTTGCCTATGACGTCGGAATCGTGGCGAGCAATGCGCACGCCCGCATGGCGGCGGAACAGGCGGCCCGCGCGCGGGGGATCGCGGTGTTGGAACAGGATGAGGCGCTGCACGACGAGATGAACGCGCTGGCCCGACACTGGGGGCCGCGCCTCCGCGCGATGGAGCGGGGCGCGATCATCCTCGGCGGTGAGCCCACCGTGGTTCTGCCCGACATTCCGGGCCGCGGCGGGCGCAACCAGGCGCTGGCGCTGGCACTGGCGCGGGAGATCGCGGGCACCACGGGGATCACCGTGTTGGTGGGCGGCACCGATGGCACCGATGGGCCGACCGAGGCCGCCGGCGGCCTTGTCACCGGCACCACCTGGGGGCCGGGGGCGCAAGAGGCACTGGACCGGGCGGACAGCGGCAGCTTCCTCGCCGCGCAGGACGCCCTGCTGGTCACCGGCCCCACCGGCACCAATGTCATGGACCTTCTCGTCGCGGTTCGCACGTGAAGGGTCGTTTCCCACCGAGCCGACCCAGCGTGACGGGGGAACTCTAACGCCATGACACAACCGGAAAACGCCCTGCGCGAGATCGAAGAGATGCCCGACATGGGCATCACGCTCTCCGATGGCTGTCGGCTTTCGGCGCGGGTCTGGCGCCCGGTGGATGCGGCGCAGGACCCGGTGCCGGTGATCCTGGAATACCTGCCCTATCGCAAGCGTGACGGCACCACCGCGCGCGATGCGCTGACGCACCCATATTTCGCCAAACGCGGCTACGCCTGCGTGCGGGTGGACATGCGTGGCAATGGCGACAGCCAGGGGGTGATGGAGGATGAATACACCAGCCAGGAACTCGACGACGCGGTCGAGGTGATCCATTGGCTGGCCGCACAGGGCTGGTGCAGCGGCTCGGTCGGCATGATGGGGATCAGCTGGGGTGGGTTCAACGGATTGCAGGTGGCCGCCCTCGCGCCCGAACCGCTGAAGGCGGTGATCACGCTGTGCTCCACGGTTGATCGCTACGCCGACGACATCCATTACAAGGGCGGCTGCCTGCTGAACGAGAACCTCGGTTGGGGCGCGACGATGTGGGCGTATTCCTCGCGCGCGCCGGATCCGGCGCTGGTGGGGGACGCCTGGCGCGACATGTGGCTGCAGCGGCTGGAGAACGAACCCTTCCTTCCAGCCACCTGGCTGCGCCACCCGCGGCGCGATGCCTATTGGCGGCATGGCTCGGTCTGCGAGGATTACAGCGCGATCAAGGCGCGCGTGCTGGCGGTGGGCGGCTGGGGAGACGCCTACAAGAACGCGGTGCCGCGGATCGTCGAGAACCTCCCCGGCGCCAAGGGGATCGTCGGCCCCTGGGTGCACAAGTACCCGCATTTCGCCGTGCCCGAGCCGCGCATCGGGTTCCTGCAAGAGGCGCTGCGCTGGTGGGATCGCTGGCTGAAGGGGGTGGACACCGGCGTCGAGGACGACCCGGATTACCGCGCCTACCTGATGGACGGGCTGCGCCCCGCCGCCTGGTATGCGGAGCGCCCCGGTCGCTGGATCGCCGAGACCGAGGGGGCGACCTCCCACATCCCCCGGCAATCGCTCCACCTGACCGACGCCGGGTTGTCCGACACCCCCGCCCCGCTGGTCGTGACCGTCAACTCGCCGCATCACTGCGGCATGGCGGCGGGTGAATACTGCGCGATCTGGCTGGGGCCGGAGATGCCCGGCGACCAGCGCGGCGACGATGCGCTCTCGGCCTCGTTCGACGGTGCGCCGCTGGCGGAGGATACCGATATCCTCGGCGCGCCGGTTCTGCACCTGCGGCTGCGGGCGGACAAGCCGCAGGCGCAGATCGCGGTGCGGCTCAACCACGTCCATCCCGACGGCGCCGCGTCCCGGATCACCTATGGCGTGCTGAACCTGGCCCATCGCGACGGGCACGGCGCCCCGTGTCCGCTGGAGCCGGGACAAAGCTATGACATCGCCGTGCCGCTCGATCAGATCGCCTACCGGGTGCCGGCGGGCCACCGGATCCGCGTTGCGGTCTCCTCGGCCTATTGGCCGCTGGTCTGGCCCGCGCCCGAAAGCGCAACGCTGACGCTGGAGGCCGGGCGGCTGGACCTGCCGGTGCGCCCCACCGCGACGGGGGGCGAATGGGCCTTTCCCCCGCCCGAGGCCGAGGCGCCCTGGCAAACCCGCCCCCTGCGGCCCGAAAATCACGTCCGCCGAATCGAGACGGACATGGTCAGCGGTGCGGTGACGCTGGTGATCGAGGACGATTTCGGCAAGCGCGAGGATCTCGACCACGGGCTGATCGGCGGCACAATCGCACGCGAACGCTGGACCATCCACCCCGACGATCCGCTGTCGGCGCGGGGGGCCTGCCACTGGACCGACGAACGTGAACGCGGCGACTGGCGGCTGCGGACCGAGACCCGGTGCGAGATGTGGTCGGACGCCACGCGGTTCCACCTGACGGCCCGGATAGAGGCGTACGAAAACGACAACCTGTTGTATGAACGCGACATTGCCGATAGCATCGACAGGGATCATCTGTGACATCCCTCTTACATTCAGGGTCAATAAACACTTGCGAGCGTGCGGCGATTGCGCAACGATTGACTGACCAATCAAGAAAAACCGCGCGCCAGTCGTGGACATAATCAACGGGAGAAAAACATGACCAACCACTTGAGCTATCTTGCCGCGCGCGCAGGCGCCGGAAAAATGAGCCGCCGCGAATTCATCGGCCGGGCCGGCGCGCTGGGCATTGGCGCCGTGATCGCGAACACCATGTTTGCCCAGGCCGTGCAGGCCGCCGGCCCGATGAAGGGCGGCACGATCAAGGTGGGCGTCAACGGTTCGGGTTCGGCTGACAGTCTCGATCCCGCCCTGTCGGCGAACCAGGGCCAGACGCTTGTCACCCGCATGTGGGGCGAGCCCCTGCTGGAGCTTGCGCCGGGCAACGCGATCGAGCCGATTCTGGCCGAAAGCTATTCGTCCTCGCCGGATGCGAAGGTCTGGACGTTCAAGATCCGCTCGGGCGTGACCTTCTCGAACGGCAAGACCATGACGGCCGACGACGTGCTGGCGACGATGGAACGCCATTCGGGCGACGAGACCAAGTCAGGCGCGCTTGGGATCATGCGCGGCATCCAGAGCATGCGCGTGGAGGGCGACGAGTTCATCATCGAACTGGAGCAGCCCAACGCCGACCTGCCGTACCTGATGACCGACTATCACCTGCTGATCCAGCCGGGCGGCGGCAAGGACGACCCGACCGCGACGATCGGCACCGGCCCCTACGTCATGAAATCGGCCGATCCGGGCGTGCGCTTCGTGTTCGAGAAGAACGAGAATTACTGGCGCGATTTCGGCAATGCCGGCACCATCGAGCTGATCGTGATCAACGATGATACAGCGCGGGTTGCGGCGCTGCAGTCGGGCCAGGTGGATCTCGTCAACCGGGTGCCGCCGCGCACCGCCGGCTTGATCGACCGCGCGCCGAACATCACCGTGCACAAGACCGCTGGCCCGGGTCACTACGTGTTCATCGCACATCGCGACACCGCGCCGTTCGACAACAACGACGTGATGCTTGCGCTAAAATGGGGCATGAACCGCCAGGAGATGATCGACAAGATCCTGTTCGGCTATGGCTCGGTCGGTAACGATACTCCGATCAACGCCTCGTACCCGCTGTTCACACCGATGGAGCAGCGCGAATACGACCCGGACAAGGCTGCGTTCCACTGGAAGAAATCGGGCCGGACCGACCCTGTCCTGCTGCGCACCTCGGACAACTCGTTCCCGAGCGCGCCGGATGCGGCGGCGCTGTTCCAGCAATCGCTGGGCAATGCAGGCATTCCGCTGGAAATCAAACGCGAGCCAAATGATGGCTACTGGTCGGAGGTGTGGAACAAGCAGCCCTTCTGCACCAGTTACTGGAGCGGCCGCCCGGTTCAAGACCAGATGTATTCCACGGCCTACCTCAGCACGGCTGACTGGAACGACACGCGGTTCAAGAACGAGACTTTCGACCAGCTTCTGCTGGCCGCCAGGGCCGAACTGGACCAGGACAAGCGTAAGCAGATTTATGCCGATATGGGCATGATCCTGCACAACGAGGGCGGGCTGATTTGCCCGATGTTCAACGACTTCCTCGATGCCTCGTCCGATCGTGTGGCAGGCTGGGGCGAATCGGCGGGCTTTGGCCTGATGAACTATTACGCTCCGATGAAAATGTGGGTGGCCGCCTAGGATGGCGCCGGCACTGAAACTGTTGGTCCAGCGCGTCGCGCTGGGCCTCATGCTGCTATTTCTGGTCTCGGCGCTAATCTTCGTCGGCACGCAAATCCTGCCCGGCGACGTGGCGCAATCCATTCTGGGCCAGTCGGCCACGCCCGAGGCGCTCGCCAACCTGCGCCAGGAACTGGGCCTGAACGAACCGGCGTTGACCCGATATTTCGACTGGCTTTTCAACGCGCTGCAGGGTGACTTCGGCACCGCACTGACGAATGGGCAGGACATCGCCCATAGTGTCGGTAACCGGTTGAAGAACACGCTGTTCCTGGCATTTTGGGCCGCGGTTATCGCGGTGCCTCTGGCGATCTTTCTTGGGCTGCTTGCCGTGCGCTTCCGCGACCGCTGGCCGGACAAGCTGATCTCGACGGTCACGCTGGCCTCGATCTCGATCCCGGAGTTCCTGATCGGCTACCTCATCATGTATTTCGTGGCCGTCAAGCTGCGCTGGTTCCCCTCGGTGGCGATGATCAACGACGGCATGAGCCTGGGTGAGAAACTGTCGTCGATCGCGATGCCGGTCATGGTGCTGACGCTGGTTGTGCTGGCGCACATGATGCGGATGACCCGCGCCGCCATCCTCAACGTGATGCAATCGGCCTATATCGAAACCGCCGAGCTCAAGGGGCTGAACCGGTTCCAGGTGATCTATCGCCACGCATTCCCCAATTCGATCGCGCCGATCGTCAATGTGGTGATGCTGAATCTTGCCTACCTCGTGGTGGGTGTCGTCGTGGTCGAGGTGGTGTTCGTCTATCCCGGGATGGGCCAATACCTCGTCGACCATGTGAGCAAGCGGGACGTCCCGGTGGTGCAGGCCTGCGGCCTGATCTTCGCCGCCGTCTACATCGGCCTGAACATGGTGGCCGATGTCGTCTCGATCCTGACCAACCCGCGCCTGAGGCATCCGAAATGATGAGGATCCCGTTCGCCGCCGCGGTCGGCCTGTTCTTTACCGCGCTCTACTTTCTCGCCGCGATCTTCGCGCCGCTTCTGGCCCCCTATGGCATGGCCGAGGTCGTCGGCGACGTCTGGGAACCCTCTTCGGCCACGCACCTGCTGGGCACCGACAACATCGGCCGCGATCTGCTGACGCGGATGATCTACGGCGGGCGCACCACCATCTTCATCGCCACCGCCGCCACCGTTCTCAGCTTTACCACCGGATCGGTGCTGGGCTTTCTCGCAGCGGTGCTGGGCGGCTGGGCCGACCAGCTGCTGTCGCGCGCGGTCGATCTGCTGATGTCGATCCCCTCGCTGATCTTCGCGCTGGTCGTGCTCTCGGTGATGCCGGTCACGGTGCCGGTGCTGATCCTCGTGATGGGGCTGCTCGATTCCACCCGCGTCTTTCGCCTGGCCCGCGCGGTCGCGGTCGACATCAACGTGATGGACTACGTCGAGGCCGCCAAGCTCCGCGGCGAGGGACGGGTCTGGATCATCTTCCGCGAGATCCTGCCGAACGCGCTCAGCCCGCTGGTGGCCGAGATGGGACTGCGGTTCATCTTCATGGTGCTCTTCGTCTCGACCCTGTCGTTCCTGGGCCTGGGCGTGCAACCGCCCGAGGCCGACTGGGGCGGTATCGTGAAGGAAAACAAGGATGGCATCGTCTATGGCATCCCCGCCGCGCTGATCCCGGCCTTTGCCATCGCCACGCTGGCGATCTCGGTGAACCTTGTGGCGGACTGGGTCCTGAACCGGACCACATCGTTGAAGGGGGGGCGCGGCTGATGGGCGACGCAATGCTTGACGTGCGCGATCTGAAGATCGGCGCAACCGCCTATCCGCCGGGCGAGCCGCCGCAAGAGATCGAGATCGTTCACGGAGTCTCGTTCCAGCTGGAAAAGGGCAAGGTGCTGGGGCTGATCGGCGAATCCGGCGCCGGCAAATCCACCATCGGACTGGCCGCGCTGGGCTATGGCCGCGGCGGGGTCGAGATCACCGGCGGTGAGGTCTGGATCAACGGGCGCGATATCCTCAAGGGCGGGATGCGGGGGCTGCGCAAGCTGCGCGGCGCCGAGGTGACCTATGTCGCGCAATCGGCCGCCGCCGCCTTCAACCCGGCCAAGAAGCTGATGGAACAGGTGACCGAGGCGGCGATCCACCACAACCGCTTTCCCAAGTCCGAGGCCGAAGCGCGCGCGGTGACGCTGTTTGCCAAGCTCGGCCTGCCCGATCCCGAAACCTTCGGCAACCGCTATCCGCACCAGGTCTCCGGCGGCCAGTTGCAGCGCGCCATGACCGCGCTGGCGCTTTGCCCTGAACCGGATCTCGTGGTGTTCGACGAACCCACAACCGCGCTCGACGTGACCACCCAGATCGACGTGCTGGCGGCGATCAAGGAGGCGATCCGCGACACCGGGGTGGCCGCGCTCTACATCACCCACGACCTCGCCGTGGTGGCGCAGGTCAGCGACGACATCATGGTGCTGCGCAACGGCGACAAGGTTGAATACGGATCCGCCGACCAGATCATCAACGCCCCGCAGGAGGACTATACCCGCGCGCTGGTCTCGGTCCGCTCGATCGAGCACGAGGAACAGCCGCCCACCCCCGACCCGGTGCTGCGCGTCTCGGGCATCACCGCGCGCTACAAGGGCACGCCCTTCGACGTTCTGCACGACGTCTCGGTCGACCTGCACCCGGGCCAGACGCTGGCCGTGGTGGGCGAAAGCGGCTCGGGCAAATCGACGCTGGCGCGGGTGATCACCGGGCTTCTGCCGCCGCGCTCGGGCGAGATCGAGTTTGCCGGGCGCACCCTGTCCCCGGCGCTGGAGGGGCGCAGCCGCGAGGATCTGCGCGAATTGCAGATGATCTACCAGATGGCCGACGTGGCGATGAACCCGCGCCAGACCGTCGGCACCATCATCGGCCGCCCGCTGGAGTTCTATTTCGGCCTGAAGGGTAAGGAGAAACGGCGCCGCCTGAAAGAGTTGCTCGACGAGATCGAGATGGGCGACGGTTTCATCGACCGCTATCCGGCCGAGCTTTCCGGCGGGCAGAAGCAGCGTGTCTGCATCGCCCGGGCGCTGGCGGCGAAACCGAAGATGATCATCTGCGACGAGGTCACATCAGCCCTCGACCCGCTGGTCGCCGACGGCATTCTCAAGCTGCTGCTGAACCTGCAGAAGATCGAGAACGTGGCCTTTCTCTTCATCACCCACGACATCGCCACGGTGCGCGCCATCGCCGATTCCATCGCCGTGATGTACCGCGGCAAGGTGGTTCGCTATGGCTCGAAAAGCCAGGTTCTGAGCCCGCCGTTCGACGATTACACCGACCTGCTGCTGTCCTCGGTGCCAGAGATGAAGCTGGGCTGGCTGGAGGAGGTGATCGCGCATCGCAAGATGGAGAGCGCCGGGAACTGAGCCCGGGGGCGGCTGAACGGTATTTTTCGCGGTGGGGGCCGGTTTTCGGCGACGGAAGCCGCCCTTGTCGGCGTGAAACCCTGTGTGCAACAACACAGGAACACGACCATGCCTTTCAAGCCCTTCGCCCGCCTCCTCCTCCTCGGCGGCCTGTCACTTTCGACGGTCTTCCTTGATCAGGGCGATGCCCAGGGCCGCCCGCCGGAGCCACCCTTCGCCGCCATCGGGTCCGACCTTGGCCTTTCCTCGGCACAGGTCGCATCCTGTTTCCCCAGGATGGAACGGCCGACAAGCAAATCCGCCCGCCCGCCGCGCCCCGACATGGCCAAGATCGCCTCTTGCCTGAAACAGGCCGACAGCTCTCTGAGCGATGCGGCGATCGAGGACGCCTTACGAAACAACCGGCCGCAACGAGGCTGAGCGCCCCCCTTCCGGACCGGGGGCGGATCGCCGCCCCTGGTCCCGCCACGCCCCCCATTGCGGTGCCCCCCCCCTGCGCTTAGGCTGCACCAAATCAGCATCCGCCGGGGGCACGCCATGGACAGGAAACTCCTTCTCATCATTCTCGACGGGGTGCCGTGGCGCAACTGGCGGCGGCTGTTCGGCAATCTCGAGGGCTGGGTCGACAGCGGCGATGCGCGGGTGTGGAAAATCCGCGCGGTGCTGCCCTCGATCTCGGCCAGTTGCTATGCCTCGATCCACACCGGCGTCGCCCCGGCAGAGCATGGCTGCACCGGCAATGGCAACGTGTTCCGGCTGTCCCATCCGGATGTGTTCAGCCAGGTGCGCGCCGGCGGCGGGGTGACCGGCGCGGTGGCGCATTCCTTCTGGTCGGAGTTCTTCAACCGCGCCCCCTTCGATTACGTCCGCGATATCGAGTATGACGAGCCGGACAGCCAGACCATCAATCACGGCCGGTTTCACAGCATGACCGGATACGGCCTGATCAACCAGATGACGCCGTCGGACGTGGACCTTTTCGCCACGCTCACCAACCTCTGCCTGCGCTTCGGGCTGAACTACGGCATGCTGCATACCTGCACGCTCGACAGCATGGGGCACCGGTTCTTTCACGACTGCCAGGAAATGGACCACGCCTGCGCGGTAATGGACGAGATGCTGGCCCCTTTCATTCCGAAATGGCTTGCGGCGGGATACGAGGTGATCGTCACCGCCGACCACGGGCAGGACGAACGCGGCCATCACGGCGGGCGCGGCGCGTTGCAGCAGGAGGCGGCGCTCTATTACTTCGGGCCGGCACAGGGGCCGGAGGAGGACAGCGTGATCGACCAGTTGCAACTGGCGCCGACGATCCTGAAACGGCTGGGCGCGCCGATCCCCGACACGATGAAGGCGCAGCCATTCCTCGAGTGAGGATAAAGCTGGGGATAACCCGTTTCAGGATGGTGGGACAGTAGCTTGGCGGCCAAGGTTGGCCGCTGGGATCAACCACTCCCCGGAACCTACCCGATCACGGCAGGTTTCCGGCGCAGCGCACCTAGTCGTAGGGCCAGATCCCCTGCCCCAGCGCCTCGATCGCGACCTCGATGCGCTCGAAACTGGCGCGCGCCCGTTCTGCCATGGTCCGCGCCCGGAGGTAGCCATGCACCAGCCCCTCCTCGTTGATCCGGTGCACCTTGCCCCCGGCCTCGCGCAGCCGCGCCGCGTATTCCGCGCCGTCGTCGCGGATCGGGTCGCAATCGGCGGTGACGATCACCGTGGGCGGCAGGCCGGAGAAATCGCTGTCCTGCAGCGGGGCATAGGTGGGATCGCCCACCGGAACCGCCTGCCCCTCGGCCAGGCGGATGTTTTCATAGAACCGGACCTCGGCCAGGGTCAGCATTGGTGCCTCGGCGTTTTCCTCGAATGAGGGTGCGCTGCCATCGCCGCCCAGCCCGGGATAGATCAGAACCTGCCCCAGGATGCTGTCAAGCCGGCCGCGCGCGTGATGGGCCACCGCCGCGGCAAGGTTGCCACCGGCGCTGTCCCCGGCCAGCACCAGCTCGAAGGCATATTCCTGCGCCGCCCATCGCGTCGCCGCCCAGCAATCGTCAAAGGCGGCGGGATGGTGATGCTCGGGCGACAGACGGTAATCCACCGACACCACGCGATACCCGGTCATGGCGCAGATCTCGGCGCAGACATCGTCATGGCTGTCGAGCCCGCCGACGACGAAGCCGCCGCCGTGGAAATACATCACCGTGCAACTGGGATCGCCGGCGGAATAGATCCGCACCGGCACGCCGTCTGCGCTCCGGTCTTCGACCGTGACACCCTTGGGCCGGCCCTGGTGAAACACCGCGCACATGGTGTCATAGACGCGGCGCTGGTCGGCGATGCTGCCCGCGACCGCATCCTCGGGATAGCTTTCCGCCGTCTTTCGGATAAAGGCCCAGACCTCCTCGTCGATCAGCTTGGCATAGTCGCGCGCGGCGCTCACTGCTCCCACTCCCAGGGGCGGGTGAAGTTGCCCAGCACTTGCGCCACATCGGCCTCATCCGCGCCGTGTTGGCGCAGTTCGGCGACCAGCCCGCGGGTCTTGTCGTCGATCACCGAGACGACGCGGGCCTGAATTCCTTCGTCTTCGAGCGCCGCATTGAAGACGCGGGTGATCGCCAACTTGCGCAGGTCGGGCTTGAAGATCTTGCCCACCGCCGTTTTGGGCAGTTCGTCCACGATGCCGATGAACTTGGGCCGCGCGGCGCGCTCGTGCACGTGGACCTTGCAGTGCTCCATCAGTTCTTCTCCGCTGACCGTCGCGCCCTCGACCAGTTCGACATAGGCGCAGGGCATCTCGCCTGCATAGGCGTCGGGCTGGCCGATGGCGCCGGCAAAGGCCACCGCCTCATGCGCCAGCAGCGCCTCCTCGATCTCGCCGGGGTCGATGTTGTGGCCGCCGCGAATGATCAGATCCTTGGCGCGCCCGGTGATCCAGAGGTAGCCGTCCGGGTCGATCCGGCCAAGGTCGCCGGTGCGCAGGTACTTGTCATCGTAGAACAGATCGCTGTTCTTCGCGGCCTCGGTATAGGTGTTGCCGGCATAGACCCCGGGGTTGGAAATGCAGATCTCGCCGATCTCGTCCACGGCGCAGTCCTGCGGGCCGTCGGGGGTGCCGCGCATGATCCTGACATCGGTGTAGGGAAAGGGGATGCCGATCGAACCGACCTTCTTCTCGCCCGCCGGCGGATTGCAGGAGACAAGACAGGTTGCCTCGGTCAGCCCGTAGCCCTCGACGATGGTCACGCCCGAGGCGCTCTCGAACCGCTTGAACAGCTCCAGCGGCATCGGCGCGGAGCCGGAAAAGGCCGTTTTCACCGTGGAGATATCGGCATCGACCTTGCGCTGCATCAGCGCCGAGACGGCGGTGGGCACGGTGATGATGAAGCTGATCTTCCAGCGTTCGATCAGTTTCCAGAAGTTGTCGAACACCCCGTCGCCGCGATAGCCCGCCGGGGTCGGGTACACCACATGCGCGCCCGAGGCGACGGCGGCCATGCCGATCACGTGGCAGGCGAAAACGTGGAACAGCGGCAGCGGGCACATGATGTTGTCGTTTTCGGTGAACAGCAGACGGTGCCCCAGCCAGCCATTGTAGATGGCGCCGGAATACTTGTGCTGGGCGACCTTGGGCATGCCGGTGGTGCCGCCGGTGTGGAAGTAGAAGGCGACCCGGTCCTGGCCGCCGTCGTCGAAGCTCAGGGTGTCGGGCTGTTTCGACACCTCCTTGTTGAAATCCTTGTAATCTGCGTGCGCGATCAAGGCCTTGCCCTCGATCTTGGGGCGCAGCAGCGGCACCAGCCAGGACTTTGGCGGGGTGAGGTAGCGGTTCAGGTCGATCTCGAGCACGGTGTCGACATGCGGGGCGTGGCGGACCGCTTCGGCGACCTTCTGCGCGACGTCGGTTTTCGGGAAGGGTTTGAGGGTGACGACCACCTTGGCGTTGGTCTCGCGCAGGATGGATGCGATCTGCTCCGGTTCCAGCAAGGGGTTGATAGGATTGACGATTCCGGCGATGGCCCCGCCCAGGATGGTGACGAAGGTCTCGGTGCAGTTGGGCAGCACGCAGGCGACGACATCACTCTCCTCCACCCCGAGCGCGCGGAACAGGTTGGCGGCCTGGCTGGTGCGGGCCAAGAGCTGCGCCCAGGTCAGGGTCTCGGCCCGGTCGGAGGGGCCGGACAGCAATTGATAGCTTATCGCCTTGTTTTCAGGGAATTTATGCGCGGTGCGGGCCAGCAGGTGATAGAGCGTCTTGGGAAGGTCGCGCGCCTCCCACGGCATCTCGTTCTCGATCGCGATCCGATCGTCCATTCCGGCAAATGTCATTCCTGCGTCCTCCCCGACCGCGCTCAATCCTGGCGGCAAGGATGGTTGGAAACCCGGCGCGACGCAAGGTATTGGCGCGGCGAATCCCCCGGCGCGGGCGGGTGACGTGACGCCAAGTGACGCCACGAAACGGGGAGTTCGGGGCCGGT
>Ga0209475_10002838_pt1 | contig 16789 bp, 19 predicted proteins | sample tdDd471_FD_187128 | JGI IMG/M metagenome (GOLD analysis project Ga0209475, IMG submission 187128) | Marine sediment microbial communities from the Atlantic coast under amendment with organic carbon and nitrate - tdDd47.1 (SPAdes)... | ecosystem: Environmental > Aquatic > Marine > Coastal >... | reverse complement strand
TAAGCTCACCATCAAATACCATAACCTCTCCTGATGTATCCATAACGGCATCCTCAATGATTTTTTGCCATTTATCATATTCATCTCCCCATAGCAACTTTCTATCCTCAACACTAGCATATCCTTGCACATGGCCTGGTGATGTACATAAATCACAGTTGTTGCATCCTTTATTTTGGTTGATATGCTTATAAGCTATGGTTCTAGCAGCTACTGCTTGTGCCTTCAAAGCCTCTTTAGAAAAAGATGCTGGCATTTCCTTAGAAACCGCTCCTATTACATAGTCTTCTATGTCCATATACATAGCTTCATTTGAATCATGGTCGTATACAGATATTTGATTATTATTTTTAGGTTCGTTTGTAGGAGTATTTGTTGCACTAATCTGTTGATTATCTATTTCTTTGCTTTTTTCTTTCCTTCCAACAATTCCTGCCACAAAAAGTACAATAATTAAAAGGGCAGAAACTATATAAAAAGCTATTTTTAGATTTAAATTATTACTAATACTATAATGCATAAAATCACCTTATGAATAAATTGGACTTTAACTAATAAAAATCTTAAAGCATTTTCTTATGTTGCGCTATTACAATTAAGATATGGTTAGTAAAATCTCCTTTTAAAGATTATGAGATGTATATTTTCTTTATAACAAAATATAATAAAATCATATGATATTTCTAATTATTTACAATTAGAAAACTAACAAGTGTAATTTAATTTCTTCTAAAAAATTTAATCATATTAAGTTAATAAAGGCATTTCATTAGTCTTGAATCTGATTGAACAAAAGCATTAGTTTATTAATATAAAACCCTTGACAATTACCTATATATAGCTTAAAATAACACAGTAAATGCATATCGCAGTCGGAGACAGCTGGTACTTTTCGTTTAAAGATTCTATCGCCCGCCGAGATTGGAATATATGATGTATAGTTATATATGTTGAATTCTCTATCCTTACGCTGCAATAATGCAGGTAGGGTTTTATTTTTTGCCCTGCAAAAATAATTAAGGAGGTATTAGATGGCAGAGTTATCAAAAATTAAACAAGCTAAACAAGCTGTTATTACTGATATTCAAGAAAAAATTGATTCAGCTAAAAGTGTTGTTTTAGTTAACTACATTGGTCTTAATGTTGAAGAAGTTAGCGAATTAAGAAATCAATTTAGAGCAGTTAACGTAGAATACAAAGTTTTAAAAAACACTATGATTTCACGCGCTGCAACCAATCTTGGTATTGAAGGTCTAGATGATCATCTTAAAGGCACAACAGCTCTTGCTTTTTCTTATGAAGATCCAACAGCTGGTCCTAAGGTAATTAAAGACTTTATTAAAAAGACTAAGAAGACCGAGATCAAATGCGGACTATTAGGAAAAGAATTGATGGACACAGCTCAAGTAGAAGCATTAGCTTCTGTACCAAACAAAGAAGTACTTGTTGCTATGTTGTTAAGCGTAATGAACGGACCAATTCGTGGTTTCGCTACTGCGCTAAATCAAATCCCAACTGGATTAGTACGTGCTCTTGACGGTGTTAGAGAGCAAAAAGAAGGGGCTTAATGTAACCTTTTAAAAAACTACATTTACATCAAATTATAAAATAAAATTTCGGAGGAATAAAAAATGGCAGCATTAACTAAAGATCAAATCATTGAAGCTATAAAAGAAATGAACGTAATGGACTTAAGCGAACTAGTAAAAGAACTAGAAGAAGTATTCGGCGTTAGCGCAGCAGCTCCAGTAGCAGTTGCAGCAGCAGCTCCTGCAGCAGGTGGCGGAGACGCAGCAGCAGAAAAAACTGAGTTCGATGTAGTATTACTTGAAGCAGGCGCAGAAAAAATCAAAGTTATCAAAGCAGTTCGTGAGATAACAGGCCTAGGTCTAAAAGAAGCTAAAGCTTTAGTAGACGGAGCTCCTGGCAAAATCAAAGAAGGCATTGCTAAAGACGAAGCTGAAGCAATGAAAGCTAAAATCGAAGAAGTTGGCGCAAAAGTAGAATTAAAATAGTATAATTTTATAAGCTTACAAAAAGGGATTACCTAATGGTAATCCTTTTTTAATATTATCTTATAGATATGAATTAAATTTTTCTAGACTTAATAAATTCTTCTGCTCCATTATCTTTTATATACTTTTGATTTTCCAATAAATCGTCACCAATTTTTTTCCAGCTATCAGCGAACTTTTTATACCTTGAACATGGATATGATTTGCATTCATAACAAAATCTAAGACCCTTTTTTTCTACACAGCATACATAAATGCCTTTGCACTTTCTTTTTGTGCAACCTTCATAGAATCCATCACAAGGACTTTTGCCTTTTTTATATCTGGGACATTTATTGCAATCAACACCACAAGGTGGAACAAAAAAATCTAAGTTTTTCATACTATATTCCTTTTCTTATTTTATTGGGCACTGTAGCTCTGTTAAGTAATTTTTAGGGTCACTTTCATTCCATGGTCCTTTTATTGGAACTTGTCTGCTCATACCTGTCATTTCATTGCCAGTTTCCTCTAGCCACTTTCCTAGATACTCAAAAGCTGGTGCAATATTAGAATAATCTCCTGGCACTAATATACAAGCTGCTTTATCTATAGTCTCTGTTTCCTTGAAAACTATATCTTTATCGTCAGTGCCTAATGACTTTACTTCCATTAAAACTTCTACATCTACATTAGATTCTTTATATTCTTTGTCGTAGTATGTGGCATAGCTTTTATCAGTAACTGAAATTTTATTTTCTTCTATATATGTACCTAATCTTTCCCATAGGATACCCTCATGATTAAAAGCTGGAATAGTATCTCTAAGTGCAATCGCCTTCATTGATGGTACTGATTTAATATTAACTTTGAATTCCATAGAAATGTTCTCCTTATACAAATTAGTAATTGTGGAGGTAATTTTATTATATCTTTGTTTTTCATTTTCAATGGACTTAGCTATTGATCCTTGCTTATCTATAAGCATCTTTTGCTGTGTATCTTTTGATGATGATAAGAATGCTCCTATCTCCAATACACTAAAGCCATAATCTCTTAAAGTTATTATTGTATTTATCTGGTGTATTTGTTTTGCAGAATAATATCTGTATCCTGTAAAACTATCTACTACCACTGGCTTGAAAATATCATTATCATCATAATACCTAAGCATACGAATAGATACCATAGAGAGCTTGGAAAAATCACCAATTTTGAACATAATTATTACCTACCTTTTGCAATTCGAATTACATATATAGAATACCATCTACCATCATGTTAGAGTCAATAGACAATTAAAAACTCTGAACCTAAAGTTTAATATATGAATATACTGCTTGTAAAAAGGGTTTTATTTATTAAGAATAATTTGCCTTATAACAAACGTTTCAAACTATGAGTTAAAATCTAGTTTTTGCAAGGAGCACAAAATGGAACAATATAATAGAGCTACTGCTGTAGAATACGCACTGCGCTACGCTACAACACCAAATCCTGAATATCCATACTTTATGGGAGATGATTGTACAAATTTTATCTCTCAATGTTTACGAGCTGGTGGATGTAAAAATCACTATCACCCAACTCATGCATGGTGGTTTGAAAACGGCAACTGGAGTGTAAGTTGGAGTGTCGCAGGCTCTTTATATTGGTACATTCGTGTATCTACAGAGGAAGACGAGTTTGGCATACGAGCAATCACCTTTTTTCAAAACACAAACGAACCATTAAGAGATGATATTAGAGAGACTATAAAATTAGGAGATCTTATCCAGTATGCACAAGCTGATGGACTAATTCGTCATTCCACTATTATAACTTCATTTGAAATGACTTCTGAAGGAAAAGAACCACTTATAAGTCAACATTCAAATAACTTAATGAATATACCTTGGGTAAAACCATTCCCAAGAGCTATTTTCCACCATATTATTGGAATTAATTGATGCAGGGCTCAAACTACTAAAATATTTTTTTCTTGTGATAGTTGGCACATAATAGTATGTGTCCTAGATTTCCATCGCCTGCATATCGAGTAATATCAAAAAAGTTATCATCTGCATCTATCCAGCATAACGGGTTTTCATCACCATAAACTTTAACATCATGTTTTAGCCTTCCTGCGAATACATCTAGGCTAATATTTTCCAACACATAATTAGTACTTATAACATGATGTATGTCTATATCATTTTTTGTTATGCTTGTTTCTTCTTCCATTTCTCTATAAGCTGCATCTAGAGGACTTTCACCTTTTTCAATTTTTCCACCTACTAAGTTTTTTAATCCAATGTATGGTTGCTTAATTCTATGGCACATTAATATTTTACTTCTGTCTTTATTATATATTAGTATTATACAATATTTTATCATTTTAACTCCTATCACCATTACTAATGTAAACTATACAATTTATACCAATGTGTATTTATATTTGTATATATATATGATATAATATGTCCCGTAAAAATACTATAGGGATATATGTGATGAGTAAGAAAAATAGTAAGTTAAGTATAATTATAATAAGTGTAACTGTAATATTGGTTGTTGTAGCTTTTTTCATTGTAACTAAAGTTATAATGCCTGATACTAAATACAACACAGGAATAGTTGCATTAAACAATCAGGACTATGCACAGGCAATAAATGTGTTTTCACAATTAGGAGATTATAAAGATTCAGTAACTAATCTTTATGATGCTAAGTTAGAATATGGAAAATACCTTCATGAGAATGGTTATTATAATGAAGCTATAGATTTGTTTACATCATTAAATGATTATGAAGGATGCAGTAAGTTTCTTTATGAAAGCATTTATCAAAAAGCCATGAAAGAAAAAGTTAATTTTAACTATGACGAGGCAATTAATTTGCTATCATCTATCTCTGGCTACAATGATGTAAATGAGCAAATAGTATCTTGTAAATACGAAAAAGCATTATCTGTAAAATCATTAGGAAACTATGATGCTGCTATTTTAATATTAGAAGAAATTTCAGACTACGAAAACGCTCAATTAGAATTGTCTGAGTGTAAGTATTTAAAGGCAAAAACTTTAATAGATAATAATGAGTATGATAACGCTAAAACAGTACTTAGTGAAATAATGGATTATAAAGATGTGAATGAGCAATTTGCTTATATAGATTATTTGCTAGCAGTAGATGAATACAATAAAGGAAATAATTTGCGTGCTATGGATATGTTTATGGATATCTACAACTACAATGATGCTTATGATTATATAAGAAAAATAGCATCTAAAAACTATGAATATATTTCTGCTGGAACAGGTCATGTTGCAGTACTACACCCAGATAAAACTGTATCTGTAGTTGGTAGTGGTAGATACAACAAAGACGATGTGGATGACTGGACTGATATTGTTGCTGTATCGGCTGGAAACTGGTGCACTATGGGACTAAAATTAGATGGTAAAGTTGTGTGTACAGTAGGTAAAGAAGCATATGGATTAGACTTTGGAAAATATCTGGTAGATGATTGGACTGATGTTGTTCAGATTTCTGCATCATATAGCCATACTATAGGTTTAAAAGCTGATGGAACTGTGTTTGCAACTGGAAGAAAAGATCTCGATGATAGAGCATTTCTAGACAGCTGGGAAGATATTGTATATATTACAACAGGATGGTCTAACTCCTATGGATTAAAAGCTGATGGAACAGTTGTTGCTACAGGTGATAATAAGTATAATCAAAACGGAGTATCAGAATGGACTGATATAGTACAGATTTCTGCGGCGGCATCATTTGTAGTAGGATTAAAATCTGATGGCACTTTAGTTGGTACTGGGCATGATAGCTATGGTCAGCTAGATTTTGATGACTGGAATGATATTGTTCAAATATCTGCAGGCTATGGTCATACTGTTGGTTTAAAATCCGATGGTACTGTTGTTGCAACTGGCGAGAACAATAATAGAGAATGTAATGTAGATGGTTGGACAGATATTATTTATATAGAGACTGGAAATCGTCTTACTGTGGGTATAAAATCAGATGGTACAATAGTAGCTGCTGGCTCAATAGATCCATATGATTTAAGGGAGTTGAATAAACTTTCTATCATTCCAACACCAAGCAGATTACCTTAACACATATTATAAAAGAATAGTATAAAACACGGATTTTATTCCGTGTTTTTTATTCTAATAAGTTTATTAGTAACCTCATTTAATCATACCTTTACTCTCTTTAACAGAATATATTGATAGTAATGAAATAGCAATATGTAGTGTGTGTATGGTCATCCTTTCTGTTAATCCTAGAATGTCTAAGTTATTTGCCATACCGATAGGATTTGATAAGCCGAAAATTGTAAATAGAATTGCGAATACTAACATAGCTTTGCCAAACTTCATACCATCTTTAATATAACCTATTGAGATTAAAAACAATGCAGCGATTGATGTAAATACTACACACACTGTTACAACTATATGCATTGTATTTTGAAATGACATTACTGTTTTCTGTCCATCAAGGGGAAATAGTTTATACCCAACTGATGATATAATTTGCATAATGAGCAAAAGTATTGCACCTATTTTAATAACTTTTCTTTTATCTGTCTTATATACATAAACTATATAAGATATCAGAAATACTAACATACATGCATGATACGCATATATTATAGGATTTAGAATATTTTGATTAGGTGCACCATCTGCACCTAAACTGCTAATGTCTGTAGTAATGGGATTGTATTCTTCCCACATTAGATTGCCAACTATAGCATAAGTGGGGTAAATAATTGCTGCTACTATACCTAATATTAATAAATAAAATATAGTCTTTCTTTTCATAAGCTACCTTTAATTCTCTGTAATTTATATTGGATTATATCAATTTATTGGTGAATGAACAATTAAAAGCATGTAAAACATAAGACATCTTATTACAACTGCGTATAATTATAATCTTAATAAGTAACATTACTATGTTTACTATGTAACAAAAAAAGCCATGATTTGTAATTGTCATGGCTTATACATTATTATATTTGCCGGCTACACAAGAAGCCTTGACCTCTACCTGATGCAATAATTCCGTCTTTTATTATTATATTATCTCTTTCAAGTATTTCTATAAACGCTTTCACTGTGCACTTTTGGCAAAGGTGTTCGTATTTTGTGTCTTCATTAAACGCCCATTCAAAAGGGTCGTCAAACAACGCCATGCTTTCATATAATGAATGAATAGCTTCATCTCACTGTTTTCACTTATTTAACCATCTGAATAATTACATGTAAATATAAATGTATAACAATTAGATATTAATAGGATACTGTTAATGTCTTAGGAAGATAAGGGTATTTGTATTTACTCGTTGAATTAATAAACAGTTTAGTTTATAATATACCAAATAACTTGTACTAATTCCCAACTAAAACTTAATTATCTTACTTGAGAATTAATATGAGTTAATTTTCATTTTTTTATAACGAAAGGACTATTTATGGCAGTTACTAAAGAACAAGTAAAGTATATTGCATCTTTAGCTAAATTAACAATTGATGATAAAGATTTAGATGCATTTACAAAAGAGATGGAACAAATAATTGAATTTGCAGATTCATTAAATAAAATTGATACCGAGGGTATAGAGCCTACAGCACACATACAAGGTATAGAAAATGTATTAAGAAAAGATACAGATCCTGTTTCTTTCTCTACAGAAGCCCTTTTAGAAAATGCTCCAGAAAAGGTAGATACATGTTTCTCTGTTCCTAAGGTGGTGGAATAATGAGTATACTTAAACTATCAGCAATAGAAATTGCTAAGAAGATAAAAGAAAAAGAACTAAGCGTAGTTGAAGTAACTAAAACTTATTTAGATGTAATAAAAAATACAAATGATAAAGTAAATGCTTGGCTACTAATAGATGAAGACATAGCTATAAAGAATGCTGAGAATATACAAGCGAAAATTGACGAATTATTATCACAAGGTAATCAATTACCACCACTTGCAGGTGTTCCAATTGGTATTAAGGACAATATGTGTACAAAAGGTGTAAAAACAACATGTGCATCGAAAATTCTTTTTAATTTTGTTCCTCCATATAATGCAACTGTCGTTAACAATGTTGACGAAAACCTAATGGTTTTGTTAGGCAAAACCAATATGGATGAATTTGCAATGGGTTCATCAACAGAGCACTCTGCATTTAAGCAAACAAAAAACCCTTGGAATTTAGACTGCGTACCAGGTGGATCATCAGGTGGAAGTGCAGCAGCAGTTGCAGCATTACAAGCTCCATTGACACTTGGTTCAGATACTGGTGGATCTATTCGTCAACCTGCTGCATTTTGTGGAATAACAGGTCTTAAACCAACCTATGGAACAGTTTCTAGGTACGGCTTAGTAGCATTTGCATCATCACTTGATCAAATCGGTCCAATGGCTAAAGACGCCGCATCTTGCGCTGCATTGTTTGATGCAGTAAAAGGTCATGATGAAAAAGATTCTACATCATATGATAGGAAATATGAAATTACTTATAATGAAGTTGATAACTTTAAAAAACCTACTATCGGTATTTTAACTGAATATATGGGAGAAGGCGTATCTGATGATATTAAGCAAGCAGTTCTAGATGCAAAAGAAAAATATGAAGCTTTAGGCTGTAAAGTGGTTGAAATATCTGTTCCTGTATTAGAACTTGCACTTCCCGCTTACTATATTCTATCATCAGCCGAGGCATCATCTAACCTCTCTAGATTTGATGGTGTAAGATACGGCTACCGTAGTGAAGGTGTAGAAGAATTACAAGAACTATATACAAAATCAAGGTCTGAAGGTTTTGGGCAAGAAGTAAAAAGAAGAATAATGCTAGGAACATTCACTTTGTGTTCAGGTTATTATGATGAATACTACAACAAAGCACTAAAAGCGAGATCTTTGGTTGTTAAAGGATTTGAGAATGCTTTTGACAAAATTGATCTTTTACTTGCTCCAACTACACCAACAACTGCATTTAAAGCAGGGGAAAAACTAGATGATGCTATGAGCATGTATTTAGCTGATTTATGTACAGTATCTGTAAATATTGCTGGGCTTCCTGCAATATCATTCCCGGGTGGATTTGATGCAGATAATATGCCAATAGGCCTACAGCTAATTGGCCCTAAGTTTGCTGAGAGCCTATTATTATCTACTGTTAATGGATATCAAAAAGAAACAGATTATCATAAGATGTGCCCATCAGATAAGGGAGGTGCTGCATAATGGTTAAAGGATATGACATTACAATTGGACTTGAAGTCCATTGTGAATTAAATACACAGACTAAAGTTTTCTGCACATGTAAAAATGAGTTCGGCGGAGAACCAAATGCTCACACATGCCCAGTTTGCCTAGGTATGCCTGGAATGTTGCCTGTATTAAATAAGCAGGCAGTAGAAAAATGTATAACTGCTGGTTATGCTACAAACTGCTCTATTAATGATATTGCACACATGGACAGAAAGAATTATTTCTACCCTGATTCACCTAAAGCATATCAAATATCACAGCTATATCACCCACTTTGTTCAGAAGGTGTTGTAAAGTTTGAATATACAGATGAAGAAGGCAATGTAGTTCCTAGCCAAGTTCGTATAGAGAGAATCCACCTAGAGGAGGATGCTGGTAAATCAATACATGATGCGTGGGGTAAATCTTCTCTACTTGATTTTAACAGATGTGGCGTACCATTAATAGAAATAGTAACTCATCCTGACATTACATGTGCTGAGCAAGCATGTGCATTTGTAGATGCATTACGTTCTAGATTAAAATTTGCAGGAGTATCTGACTGCAAAATGCAGGAAGGCTCATTACGCGCTGATGTAAACTTATCATTAAAGCCAGCTGGCAGTGAAAAGTTAGGCACAAGAACTGAAATGAAAAATCTAAACTCTATTAAGGCTATTTTCAGGGCAATAAAATCAGAAACTAAGCGCCAAACTGAGGAGTTATCTCAAGGCAATAAAATAACTCAAGAAACAAGACGATGGGATGATAATAAAGGGCGCAGTTTACGTATGAGAAGCAAAGAGGAAGCTAATGACTACAGATATTTCCCAGACCCTGATTTAACACCAATTGCTGTAGGTGATGAATGGAAAAAGGCTTTGCGTGATGCTTTGCCAGAAATGCCAGATGAGAAAAAACAAAGATACATAAGTGAATATAATTTACCAGAATACGATTCAGGTATATTAACATCTGATCCTGATATTTCTACATTCTTTGAAGGTGCTCTAGAACATACTAAAAACATAAAGAGCGTATCAAACTTTGTAATGGGTGATATGCTGCGCATTATAAAAGAGCGTGAAATGGAATTTGCTGATGAATGCTTTTCTGCTAAAGATTTGGCGCATCTTATTAACTTTGTTGATGAAGGTGTAATAAATGTTTCAACAGCAAAATCAACAGTTCTAGAAGCTATGTTTGATGGTGAAGGTACACCAGAGAGCATTATTGAAATCAAAGGTCTAAAGCAAATGGGTAATGAAGATGAGCTTTTAGAAATTGTTAGACAAGTTATAGAAGAAAATCCAAAGCCAGTTCAACAATATAAAGATGGTAAACAGCAAGTTGTTGGATTTTTAATGGGACAGGTAATGAAGAAAACTCAGGGTAAGGCTAAGCCTGATATGGTTATTGGATTATTTAAGAAGGAATTGTCTTAAAAATGGATTCTAATCCTATTGCACCTTTTCCTATGTATGTGGATGAATATATTTTATGGATGGAAAACTTCAAAAATACTCATTCATAGACTATTACAAAAACATTTGATTAGGTATGTATCGCTATGAGCGGAATAAGTATTATTTTTATTGTGCTCGCAATAATTTTTAAAGGCGACTATAAACTTCTTAATGCTGCTGCCTTTTTAGGTGTGTGTGCAATCATAACTTCGCTAATTATTGTGTTTGCAATGAATGTACAACAAAAAAGAAAACCTACCATTACCTATTATGTTACTAATTATAGATTAATAGAGCTACAGGAAGGCAAATTGCAAAATATAAAATTTGGTTACATTCATAACCTAAAAAGTGTAGAAATAGATACTTATTCTAATAAACCTAATTTCTTAGAATTTGAATGGAGTTACAATGCAGATAACGAATTTATAACCTATGGATTTTATGATATAGACAATTGTATAGAAATATATGATATAATAGTTGAGTACAAGCAAAAACTTTCAGAAAGCACTATTGCTTTTGATTTTATTTCTCAATAATTATAGATAAAAGAGGTGGATAATGGATACGTCGATATACAGCAAGCTTCTCCCTGGTGAAGAGATTTTATGGAATGGACAGCCTAAAAAATCAAAAGGTCTTAACTTTAGCAATATAGGTACAACTATTTTCGGGATATTTTGGCTAGGTTTTAGCTTGTTTTGGACAGCAGCTGCCTTTATAGGAACCAGAAGTATTAATTCTTCTGATCCTACAGGTTCAATGTTTAAATACAGCTTCCCTTTGTTTGGTCTGCCATTTATTACAGTTGGCATCTTATTGGTCTTTGTTGCTCCAATGAATCAAAGAAAAAAGAATAAACGAACCTTTTACTATGTTACTAATAAAAGGGTAATAATAAATATAGATACTGAAAAATCTCCTTTATTGAATTCAGTTTTTATTGGAGATTTAAAGGGTGTGCAAGTATATAAAAATAGAGATAAAACAGGAAATATTTTTTTCGCTTCCTTATTTGCAAATAATAGTAATACATATAAGACTAACAAATCAACTTCTTACAAAATCTTTAATCCTAGTAACTGCTTTAATAGAATTGAAAATTCAGATGATGTGTATCAACTGATACTGTTACGGCAGGAATTAGCTTGTTTAAATCAAAATAATAACTCAAATATGAATAATTAGTATAAGGATTAAGATAAATTTGAAAATTAAAAAATATTTAATAAAAAATGAGAAACTTATTTGGGAGGGACAGCCAAAATCCTCATTTTTTTTACCAGAAAATCCACTAATGTTATTTGGTTTTGGTTGTAATGTATGTATCCTAGGCTTACTATGGGTATATCTTGAATCTAACTCCTATATATCGCCAGTTATATTATTTGGTTTCTTAATGTTTCTATTTGCTGGGGTTTTAATTATGATTAAACCCATTCTAGATAGTAGAGCAAGCGTTAATAAAAAATATACAGTTACAAGCTACAAAGTAACCATGCACAGCAAAAAGACTTTAGATACTGTGTTGTATAGTATGGAAGATATAAAAATTATTAGCGTACAAAAAAATACAAACAACGCAGGAAGCATATATTTTAACAATCTGTCAAAAGGCAGTTCCAATATGGAATCAAATACTAGCTTTAAAAATATAGAAAATCCTATTTACGTATACGCATTGATTAGACAGATGAAGAATAATCAACTATCCACAAAGGTAGATATTAATGAGTTTAAGCTAGATAACTTCAGTCCTATAAATAATACTCTTAAAAACATTCTTCTAAACAATGAAAGTATTATTTGGACATGTAAACCAATATTAAATTCCAATTCTAAAAACAAATTACGCAAAAAAGTATTTTATACTGTTACTAATTTAGGGATTATTATTTATATAGAAAAAAGAAGTACTTATTTCAAATCTATATTATACTCGGATTTAGAAAAAGTTGAATTGAAGAAAAACGAAGACGGTAGTGGTAGCATTTATTTTAATTCTAATTTAGAATCATTTAGTTATTACAGATCAAGGAAAGATCCATTTTATTACTTTAAATTATGTTTTTATGAAGTAGAAGATGTGGACAGCGTTTATAATATAATACTAAAGCAAAAAGAACTTAATGATTTACAAAATCAAACTTACGTAAGCTTGTAATCTGTATAATATTAAAATATCAAATCTTAGGTATGTGAGTAAAATTAGCTATTATTCTTGTGATGTTAGCAATACATTCCACTCATATAAGTCGTAAGTGTATAGTTTATTTTTTATTAATGGGTCACCATCTGCTATCTTTTTTGCATGTTCTATATTTATAGCTTTGAATATAATCATACCACCATCTTTATTTGCAAAACCACCACCATAAAATGTTGATGTTTTTGCTACTTCTTTTAAGTATGCAATATGGTTGTCAAAATCATCTTTACTACTTATAGCATTTTCTACTTTGCTATCAATCCTCACAAAATATTTATCTCCGCTTTTCATTTTACTTTACCTTTCATTTAAACCACCACATACGTACTTGTAAAAACTTTATTGATTTGTTAATTATAATCTTAACTCTTTCAAACTAGAATTAAGACCAGCGTATGCTGGCCTTATTATATCACTCACCTTTAACAAATTTATCTTTAGAAATTTGATTGACATCTTTGAAAAGATTCCCTGCTTCTCTTCCATCTGCAATCATTTTATGTGCATCCTTAGGAGGATCTACTAATTCACCTAAAAATGCTCGAGTTAAATCATATTTTACTTTTTTACGTTTATTAACAGGTTCTGCTGGTTGAACATTGTTTAGAAGATGTTTATATGTTTTTATTGCTACTTCCTCTACATTGTCTCTTTTTTTAACAACTATGGGTGTACCATAATTCATGTTAATTCTTCTTCTAAAGTATATCCTTTTTGTACCTCTTACGTACACAGGTAATATTGGAAGCCCTGTTTGTACTGATGTAAAGAACACTCCTTTATAAAAAGGATACAGTTTGCTGTCATCAGGATTAATTCTTCCCTCTGGAAATATTACAATAGGATAGCCTTCTTTAGCTTTTTTAAGGATTAATCTTAGTCCCAACATCCTTGACTTCTGGTTAGCTCTGTCTACTTCTATAATGTTTAGTCCACTTTTGTCTATTGCAAACTTAATAAGCTTTTGCTGGTATGCTCCTGCTTGCTCTGCTAATAAGACAGGCTGAAATGTCTTTGGTAGTTTTGCTATGATTAACAGCATATCTAACCAGCTTGTATGATTACATACTACTACGTACTGCTTATTTAAGTCGAAATTATTAAATCCAGTTACGTTAACTTTTACAAGTATTGAAACTAGAAAATTAACTATCCCTTTAAATACCTTGTATGCAATTGTTGGCTTTTTCAAAATAGCCCCTTTCCATTATAAGAATGATTTACCCTTAATCTTACTACTGTCTAATCCTAAAAACTCTAAACATGATACAGCAATGTCAGCATATGTCTCTCTTGTGCCTAGGCATTTGCCACCTTCTATAGATTTTGAATACATTAATAATGGTACACACTCTCTAGTATGATCACTACCTGGATATCCTGGGTCTACACCATGATCAGCTGTTATTAATAATAAATCATTTTCACCTTGTAGCTTCATATACTCACCAATGTATACATCTACTGCTTCCAATGCTTTAGCAAAACCATCTATATCGTTTCTATGACCATATACCATGTCAAAGTCAACTAAGTTTACAAATAATATTCCATTAAAATCTCTCTGTATTTCTTCTTTTGTTGATTCCATACATTCTGGGTTACCATGGGAATGGATTGCCTTGTTTATTCCTTTTTTATTAAAGATATCTTCAATCTTACCAACGCCTACAGTTTCCATTCCAGCTTCGTCCATAATATCAAGCATAGTAGTTGATGTTGGTAATAATGAAAAATCTTTTCTGTCAGCAGTACGAACAAAGTTAGGATATTCGCCTGTAAATGGGCGAGCTATTACTCTAGCTACTGCGTGGTCACCTTTTAGAATAGTTCTTGCTTTTTTACATACATCATATAGCTCATCTATTGGTACTATGCTGTCATGAGCAGCTATTTGGAATACACTGTCTGCAGATGTATATACAATTAGTTTCTTTGTCTCTAAATGCTCTTGACCTAATTGCATAATAATTTCAGTACCAGACATAGGTTTGTTTCCTAAAACTCCATATCCTGTTTGCTTTGTAAACTCATCAAGCACTTCTTTTGGAAAACCATCTGGATATGTTGGGAATGGATTTGGGGTAATTATTCCTGCCATTTCCCAGTGGCCTATTGTAGTATCTTTACCCATAGATTTTTCTGCACATCTTCCATAAGAACCTAGAAGCTTTTCTGGAAGTTCGTGGTCCTCTTTGTTAAACTCATTCCTCATATTGAAAAGCCCTAAGTTTTTCATATTTGGTATATTTATATTTGGGCATTTCTTTAGTACAGATCCTAATGTATCCGAACCTTCATCACCAAAAAGTTTTGCATCTGGTGCTAATCCTGTACCAACACCATCTAAAACAATTAATGTTACTTTTTTATTCATAGTCGTTTCTCTCAATCAATTTAGTACTATAAGTATACCAAAACACATTACCTCTTTCAACTCATTGTAATAAGTACTACCCTATGCTACAATATGTCATTATGGATATAAAAAAGACAAATGAAAACATGGGAAGATTATATATATTAATAGCTGCAATTCTATGGAGTATGGGTGGGTTTTTGATTAAAAATATTGATGCCAATCCTGCTTTTATAGCATTAGGCAGAAGTGCAATAGCTGGAATTGCATTGTTTCCATTTATCAGATTTAAAAACATAAAGAATATAAAAAAGTTAATTTTGCTTAGCTTAAGCTATAGCACATGTTTAACTACCTTTGTAATTTCTACAAAACTAACCGCAGCTGCTAATGCAATAACTATTCAATATAGTGCACCGCTTTTTTTGTTTGTTGGTTTGTGGGCAATAACAAAAAAGCTAGATAAGCAGAAAATTATTCCTATGATACTTATTCTTTTTGGAATAATTGCATTTTTATTAGAGCCTATTTCAGGTAGTAATATGTCCGGCAATTTACTTGCTGTAATTAGTGGTATATCCTTTGCATTAGTTATATACTTATTCGGATTTGACTATGGGTTAAGTGGAATAGGCTTAACTGCATTGTTAAATTTAATGATTGTGCCAGTAGTTGCTATAATAGTACCATGGGGCAGTACTCCCTATCCTACTGACTTAACAAGCATCATATGCTTGACTATTTTAGGTATAGTTCAAATAGGTGTATCTTACGTATTCTTTTATGCTGGTAGAAGAAGAGTTTCCTCAATTGATGCAAGTATATTGTCATTAATTGAGCCTGTATTAAATCCTATATGGGTATTTATATTAATAGGAGAAAAACCATCATACTACGCTATATTTGGAATGGTACTTATTTTATCTGCGCAAGTATTAAATGCATTTTTGGAATATAGAGAAAATAAGAAAAAGCTAGCTTAAGTCAACACTTTATCTATAAGCTCAACTTTGTTGTATTTTGCAAATTTGCGTAAACCATTTTTATAGTCATCATACCAATCAAACTCTTTAATACCATAGTATATAATTGGTGCAATTAGTTTCTTTGTACGTATCACAATTCTCTCTGACTCGAAATATTTAAAGCCTGATTTTTCTGTGCAATATTCAATTGTAATAGATGTAATATCTTTATGAAAAGCAGTAGTATTTCTCTTTAATGTTCTTCCGTTGTGAGTTATATCAAAATTTAACTGTAATCTATCTGTAGAAAAGTTAATCCTAGGCTTTTTCATCGCTCTCATTCCTTTTGCATCTGTTCTTTAATAATATCTTTCTCTAATAAGCAAATAATATCACCATTTAACATAAGCTTATATTTTCTTTGTTAAAATATAATATCATAGGTTAAAGTAATTTTAAAGTGAATATATTGCTCTAAAATCCATATCTTCTTGTAAAAATGAATATTATTTTATATAATGTATAAT
>Ga0209475_10002831_pt1 | contig 16839 bp, 12 predicted proteins | sample tdDd471_FD_187128 | JGI IMG/M metagenome (GOLD analysis project Ga0209475, IMG submission 187128) | Marine sediment microbial communities from the Atlantic coast under amendment with organic carbon and nitrate - tdDd47.1 (SPAdes)... | ecosystem: Environmental > Aquatic > Marine > Coastal >... | reverse complement strand
GATCATGGTGACCACGATGTTGGAGCATACAAGTACAAAAGTGGTGGCCAGCCCCATTCCCAGGCCATTGATGGCCGACGAGGTCACAGCCAGGGTAGGACATAATCCCAGCAACAATACAAATACCGGGTTGTCCTTAACAAATCCTTTGGTAAAATTAGTCCATTGATTCATTATTCGCTCCCTCCTTCTTTTTTATATGCATTGAATGTTCTGTAGGCCCTGTTCAAGGCATCACAAACAGCCCTTGAGCTGATGGTCGAGGCTGTGATAGCATCTACATCGCCACCATCTTTCGTTACTGACATATTGAAAGTGGTGAGGTCTATACCGGCAAACTGTCCGTTGAATTTCTCCCGTGTCATCTTGGTTCCCAGCCCGGGTGTTTCTTTCTGCTGGGTGACAACAGTGCTGTCGATCACCCCTGAAGGCAGAAATCCAACCATGATCTGGATCTGTGTTGGGTCATAGCCCTGGTTAGAAAATGTCTGTACTGCCAGTCCAACGGTCTCTGTACCGTTTAAGGCCTGGTAAAATACCAGTGAGTCCTGATTGCCATTGCCCTGATCGGACAAGTTGGGATCATCAGGAATCTCCACCTTGAAGCTGATCAGTGAATCAAATTCAGGCAAAACAAATTTGATGGCTCTTTCGCGGGCTGCCTTCTTGGCTGCGGCGATAGGCTCCAGGGTCAGGTTATAGACCGAACCCAGTGCCAGTGAAGCCACCACGGTGATGATCATCAGCGTCAGCACCATGTTAATAAAGGATGATTTAACTTTCTTGGCCATTATATCCGTATTATCTATTATACATTATTAAGCAGCTTTTAGCTTCTCACCAAACCTTTTGGGCTTGAACCCAAGGTTGATCAGTGGGGTAAAGGCGTTCATGATGAGGATGGCGAAGGACACCCCTTCAGGGTATGCTCCCCATACTCTTATAAGTATGGTGATCACCCCGCAACCAATACCAAAGATGATCTGCCCCATCGGGCTGATTGGTGATGAGACCATGTCAGTTGCCATAAAGAAGGCACCCAGGATAAGGCCACCGGTGAGCAGGTGGAACATAGGATCTGCATAAGCGTTTGGATCGATGAGCCAGAGGATACCGGTGAAGATCAGAACGGAACCGATGTAAGCCACCGGGATGTGCCAGGAAATGACCTTTTTGATCAACATATATACTGCACCAAGCAGTAGCGCTACAGCAGATACTTCTCCCAGTGACCCACCTATGAAGCCTATGAGGTTTGACATCATATCGGGCATCTTTTCCATGAGTTCCGGCACGCTGTTATTCTTCAGCCCTTCCTTTAGGAAGGCAAGTGGTGTGGCTCCGCCCATCGCATCAGGATAGGAGGCAGTGCCGCCAAACAACAGCCTGGGCTCAGGCCAGCTTGTCATCTGCACCGGAAAGGAGATCAGCAGGAATACACGGCCAACGAGGGCAGGGTTGAATGGGTTTTTACCCAATCCTCCAAACGACATCTTGGCCATTCCAATGGCAATAAAGGCTCCAACGATCAGTATCCATGCCGGCAGGTCGCTGGGGACGTTAAACGCCAGCAGTATGCCAGTGACAAGGGCCGAGCCATCATTGATGGTGACAGGGCCTTTGATCAGGTACTTTTGAATAAGCCATTCGAAGAACAGGCACGCCAGTGATGAGATCACCAGTACCCGCAATGCATCGAGTCCGAAAAAATAAACGGACACCAGCATGGCCGGCACCATTGCGAACACCACAGTGTACATGATCTTCTTAACGGAAGAGTCTCCATGAACATGGGGAGACCCGGAAACAGTTAACATGCTCATATCTTATTTTTTTCCTCTGTTTCTGATTATTTGTCCAACTTTGTTTTTACCCAGCCTGATATAATCAAGCAATGGCCTACCTGATGGACAAGTATAATGGCAGGATCCACATTCTATACAATCCATGATCCTGTCTTTTTCTGCATCATCCCACATCTCACCTTCGCTCTGTTGTGCGAGCAGCAGCGGCTCTAATCCCATGGGGCATACGCTCACACAGCGTGCACAACGTATGCAGTTCTTCATCTCTACCCTCTTTGATTCATCCTCTCTGAGGATCAGTATTCCTGAAGACCCTTTAACAATAGGTGTATCCAGTGAAAGCAGCGCTTTTCCCATCATAGGTCCGCCACCGATAAGCTTTCCGCTGTCGTCGGGCAGTCCGCCAGCCTTCTCTACCAGCTCAGCAATGGGAGTACCAATTCTTGCCATAAAGTTACCCGGCTTGCTTACTGACTTTCCGGTGATGGTAACTACGCGTTCGATAAGGGGTTTATTCTTCTGTACCGCCTCATAAACTGCAAAGGCAGTCCCAACGTTGTTCACTACGGCCCCAACTTCAATAGGCAGCTTGCCTGATGGAACCTCACGCTTGATGGTTGCCTTGATCAGTTGCTTCTCCCCTCCCTGTGGGTATTTCACCTTGAGTGGGCAAATCTCGATGCCTTCATAGTTTTTTGCAAGTTCTGTCAGATGACTGATGGCATCCTTCTTATTGTTTTCAATGCCGATGACAGCACGCTTTACGCCCAGGCCTTTCATCAGTATGCTGGTTCCAACCATGACCTCATCGCCCTTTTCCAGCATCACACGGTGGTCGGCGGTGAGGTAGGGTTCACACTCGACACCATTGATGATCAGCACCTCTGCAGTCTTACCTTCCGGCACCATGAGCTTTACATGTGAAGGGAAGGTGGCACCACCAAGGCCGACAATACCCAGGTCATGGATCTTGTCAATGATCTCTTTCTGGCTGAGCTTTATCTCTTTTATGAACTCGGGTGAGCGGTCGATGCTTTCAACCCACTCATCGCCTTCAACGTTGACAACGAATGCAGGCCTCTTATAACCGGAAGGGTCGACTACGTTGTCAACTTTAAGCACCTTCCCGGATACCGGTGAATGAACATTGGAAGAGATGAATGCCTCACCTTTGGCGATCAGCTGACCCACCTTGATCTCATCACCCTTTTGGACCTGTGGTACGCCGGGAGCGCCGAGGTTCTGGTTAAGTGGAATGAATGCCTGCTTAGGCAGCGGCATTACCTCTATGGCCTTGTCGGCTGAGAGCTTGTTCTCCGGAGGATGAACGCCACCTAATGAAAAAGTTTTTAAGATACCCATTCTTTATAGCGGTATTAAATTGAATACTATTCTTCTTTCTTTTCTTCTTTCTTTTCAGCTTTTGGAGCAGCAGGCTCAGTGCCGGCCTCTTCTTCTCTAGGAGGTCTCACCTTTTTGGGAGGAAAGTGTAGCTCATGTATGGCGTTAGTCGGACAAACAGGTGCACACTTACGGCATAACTTGCACTTTTCGTGATCGATATACGCAAGGTTGTTCTCGATGGTAATAGCGTCGAACTTACATTCCTTCTCACACTTGCCACACCCGATGCAGGCCACAGCACAATTTTTCTTTGCAGGGCCACCCTTTTCCTTGTTCACACAGCTAACAAATATCCTTCTGTCTTTGGGTCCTTTGAAGCGTAACTCGATAATATTACGTGGGCATGCTTTAACACAGGCACCACAGGCAACACACTTATCGTTCACTACCGGGAGCCCGGTTTCAGGATCCATATGGATGGCATCAAAAGCACAGGATGCTACACAGTCGCCCAGGCCCAGGCATCCGTGTGGACATCCGCCCTCTCCTGAATAAAGGTTATGTGCGAAAGCACATGTTGCCGGACCATCGTATTGCACCTTCTGTGGTGAGTTTTCTCTTGATCCATTGCATCGCACCACGGCGATCATGGGTTTTGACTCTTCCACCTCCAGGCCAAGGATGGCAGCCACCTGCGACATGACATCATTCCCACCAACAGGACAGTTCAGCCCTTCGATATGTTTGCTATCATGAGCAGATTTCACCGTTGCTTCCGCAAAATTACGGCATCCGGGATAGCCACAGCCACCGCAGTTAGCGGCAGGAAGCGCCTCTTCAACCTCATCGATCTTCGGGTCTTCGATTACCTTGAACCTCTGGGCAACGAAATAAAGGATAACGGCGGCAGCGATTCCAATGGACCCTATCGAAATCACTGAATAAATCATTACATCGTTCACGTTTTGCTCCTTTTTATAAGGCCTAGCACATAAGCCTTTTGTTTATGAATTCACAAAGGGCAAAAATATAAACATTAGCACAATTGATAAGTGATTTAGATCAAAATCTAAATAAGCATAAGTTGCTGTATAACAATACATTAGAAGCAAGCGCGAATAGCTATCAGAATGCACACATCCCAAAACCCCTATAAATCAAGGACTTCAGTTTTTGTTTAGAACTTCTCTAAATTGATACTGAGGGAGTTATTTAGAATGGGTAAGAGGGACAGGGGACGGGGCATGAGGTAAATGGCAAATGGTATAAGGATTTAGCAAACAGCAATCAGCTATCAGCATCCAGTATCCAGTATCCAGTATCCAGCATCCAGAATCCAGAATCTAGTATCTTACTAATTTAACCGTTTTCACAAATCCCTCATTCCTTACCTGCAGGTAATAGATACCCGGGCTGAAATAGCTCATATCAATGACATTGCTGTATTGACCATCAAAATCTTTGATGTGATAGTTAAAGATCATCTGCCCCTGACTGTTCGTGATCAGAAGGTTTAAATGCTCCTGCTCAACACCAGATAACTTCAGGTTGAACTTGTCACTACTGGGGTTCGGGAAGACTTTCAGGAAAAGTTCATCTCCCGGCTCAGAAAGTCCTGTACAAACATCGAGGGTCAGGTCCAGTTCAGAAGCAGTGCTGTCGCAATATGCACCGTAGGCAGTGAGGTTTAATTCAACATGCTTCACTGTTGTATCATTATCACCGGGGGTGTACACGGTAGAGAGTGCTGTAGGGTCATCAAAGAGGCCATCGCCATCAGTCCACCATTTTACAGAATCATAAGGTGTGGCATATCCATTCAGTTGCAATGATTGCCCAATACAGATCATGGTGTCAGGGCCGGCCACAACGGTGGGCATGGTGTCTATTCCCAGCACCAGGCTGTCTACAGCGCTGGCACCTGTCAGGTATCCATAGGCAGTCATCCACAGGTTCACTGAACCATTGATGATATCCTGCTGTCCGCGCAGGTATGCCAGGGATAGGTTGTCAACATTCTGGATGATCCCATCGCCATCGGTCTGCCATAATACGCTTTTTTCATTGGTGGCTGTGCCCGTACGATAGAACACTTCATTGACACAGACTGTTTCATCTGGCCCTACTGCTGCCGTCGGCGGGTTGATAGGTCCAAAATCAAAGGAGGCGATCCTTGTTTTCCAGCCTCCGATAGAGTATTCATTGGTATGCCAGAAGGTGGTATCATCCACAGGATCAACGGAGGTCATGGCATAGTCGCCCCACCTGTTATAGGTCTGTGATCCCCTGCCGGTTACAAGTTCAATCTCCTGGTAGTTCATTTCGCCCAGGGGTGCCTCGGCATTCCTGCCTGTATATCGTATTGACGGGAAAGTAGAAACAGCATCTGATACAGTAAATCCTATCGCGATGGTTCCTTCTCCGTTCATGGCTATGCTCGCCATCCAGCGATGGAGGTTATCAGGGGAGTAGGTCCCCTGCTGATATATTTCCCAGCCGTCACCGTCGAGAGAGTCTCTCAATTCGTACCAGCGTATTCCTGCCAGTCCATTGCCATCCGTATCCACAGTATGGTTCAACACCATGGTGGTATAAGACCCAAAGTTCCTGTACTGCACCCTGAACATCAGGCGATCGTTCAAGGCCTCAAGTTTCACACCAGTATTGGGCTGGTCGATACAACGCCAGCGTGGTGCTTCACAAAGCTGAGAATCAAACGGTTCGGTATCAAGTACAAACGCTTCCTGGAATATTGAATTGGATGGTGTCACCCAATCAGAAATAAACTCCCATATTACCAGCCTGTCAGATGCATATCCCCATGCATCATCTTTGAAGTTGATAAAATAGTTAGGTGTTCCTGCAGGTGGCGGAGGGCCGTCAAAGTCGGCAGGCAACATATTGTTCTGATCGCTGCCATCGGGCATGTCAAAAAGGATCATCTGGGCTGTTGAGTCACCCACCAGCATCTTATCCCTTTCGAAGGCTGCAGAAGCGCCACGGTAATAGTCACCAAACATGTTAAAGGTGGCATAATAAGCATCCTGCCATATGCCAAAGTGTGGATAGTCATTGAATGCCGGAAACTGGAAGGCGTATTGGTAGTAAGCACCCAGAGGATCGCCCGTCTCTGATATGGCGATCAGTTCCCAGTAAGTACCATCACTGGTGTTGATGGCAAACTGGCTTGCCATCCACCTGTCGGCCTCACTGTCATAGAGCACGATAGGGTCGCCATCGTTGGTTCCTGTCCATGAACCAATAAAGCCACTCCATAAAGTGGAGTTATCAACAGGGCCATATAATTTGTTTCCCGATTTATCGAAAATAGCAAATGACAGGTTGATCATCTGAAAATAATGGTTGGGACCTACATCTCCATCGGTATCCGGGGGGTATACTCCATTCACATTACCTACACCATCGATGTTTACGTTGGGTCCACGATGGCTTGATTTTCCATTATAGCGCTGGGCCACAGGATCGGGACCAATTGGTAATGCATTATCCGAAACATACATGTCTTCCATGACCTCATTGCGGATGATGCCATCTTTCCAACTCCTGTCCCTGTCACCGGGAAGGATGATGGTCATCTCTTTGAGAGGAGGTGTTTTTCTATAATGTGCAGCTTTAGTTATCAGGCTGGGCTTGATGCTCTCACCCTGTGAAAATACACTTCCGAAGGACAATAGTAGTACAAGTAAAAGGAGTAGGCTTCTTTTCTTCATCATTAATCAGGTTTAAATAAAAAAGGGGGCGCTAGTTAGCGCCCCCCAAAGATATTCTTATTTTTTTTATTACTGAACCAGAACCTTTTCTACCCGAACATTTTTCCCGGTATTTATCCTGAGATAATAGATCCCTTTAGGATTGTTTCCGATATTGATGGTACCGGTATGCAAGCCTGAAAGATTGTTCAGTTGCTGAGTAAATACCCGCTGTCCGTGAAGGTTCAACACCTCCACAACTACGTTGGCCTGATCTTCTGAGTACACATCATAAGAGAAGATGCCATTGTTCGGGTTTGGCCTGATGCCCAGGGTCAGTTTATCCTTGTCTGACTCATCTATCCCCGTACATTCATCAATAGTAACATTTATTTCATCCTCGTCCTCACCTATGCATCCTTCTGTTCCTATAGCCAGTAATGTTAGTACTACTGAGCCGTTGGTCAGGTCTAGCGAACCGGGTGTATAGATGGCATCCAACATGGTGGTGTCACTAAAGGTTCCGTCACCTGCTGTTCTCCAGGCCACTTCATCAGCACTGGTAGCCATCCCTGAAAGCTGAAGCAGCTCACCTGTACAAAGCAGGGTATCATTCCCGGCATCGGCCTCAGGCTCTGCCGATAAGAAAACGTAAACACTATCAGTCGCTTCCCAGCCACTCTCATAACCGTAGGCAGTAATTGTCAGACTCACCCCGCCGTTTGCAATGTCATTGTTGCCACGCAGATAATATGTATTTGCAGAGGTCGGGCTTTGGAAGAAGCCATCACCTGTGCTTGTCCACATCACTGATTGGGTGCTGGTCACAACACCAATGGCAGGATAGAGTTCATTCACACAAATGGTGGTGTCTTCACCTGCATAAGCAGTAGGTTCCGTGAGGGGTCCGAGGTCGAAAGAGGTAATATAGGTTCCCCAGTTGGATGCTTTCCTGTATTCGGTCGTAAACCAGAAAGTGGAGTCATCAACAGGGTCTACTGACATACAGCTGTAGTCACCCCAGCGGTTGATCCCTGACTGTGAGCTTAATCCGGACTTCACCTCTACCTCACTAACTGTCATTTGTCCCAATGGGTCATCGGCCCTGCGGCCTGTATATCTTATAGAAGGAAAGGTAGTGGTACTGGAAACAGAGTAACCCAGGGCGATATCACCATTGCCGTTCATGGCAATGCTACCCATCCAGCGCTCTTGAATATCAGGAGCAAAAGTCCCCTGCTGGTAGATAGACCAACTTCCTGTTGTTTTTCTTAACTCATACCAGCGAGGCGCTGCCCTGCCACTGCTGCTGATCGTATGATTGACTACCATGCTCTCATGAGTTCCAAAATTACGGTATTGCAAACGATACATGAGCATCACTGTAAGGTCATCGAGTTTCTGGCTTGTTCCAGGTTGCGGTACTCCATTGACGACAGTGGAATAAGCATCCGGTGAAAGTGTCGTTACGAGGTCAAATGAACTATTTGTTGTATTGATCCAGTCAACATCAAATTCATAGATCTGCATTTGGTGACCATCGGTCATATGCATAAAATAACAGGGTGATCCTGCTGGCGGTGGGGTCCCGTCAAAGTCAGCTGGCAGCATGGCAAAAGTACCTGGTTTGGGTTTATATACCATTCTGGCATCTGGATCACCAACAAGCATTTCATCCCTTTCAAATGCGGCCACACCAACATAAACGTTGCCCCCGAACATATTCCAGGTGGCATAATAGCCATCGTTCCATACTGAAAACTTCGGATAGTCATTGAAGGCATTCATCTGATATGCATAGCGATACCAGGCTCCCAGAGGGTCGCCGGTTTCTGATACTGCCAGCAATTGATAGTTTATACCATTACTTGTATTCACAGCAAATTGGGTGGCCAGCCAGCGGTCGGCCACTTCATCATAAAGTACCACAGGATCACCATCATTGGTTCCTGTCCACGGTCCCACAAAGCCCTGCCAGAGTGTGCTGTTGTTCACAGGACCATAAAGCTTGGTACCTTGCTTATCCCAGATGGCAAAAGAGAGATTGATCATCTGAAAGTAATGGTCAGGTCCAACATCGCCATCTGTGTCAGGGGGCATCACGCCGTTCACATTCCCAACGCCTTCCATACCAACCAGTGGCCCGCGGCTACCGTTATTTGGATATACAAGCTGTGTTGCTCCATCCGGCTGGTTGGCCGGGTGGCTTTTTATACGATTTACGATTTCATCCTCTAAGGATTTATTCTCAACAATGCCATTCTTCCATGATCTGTCCTTCTCACCCGTGAGAATGGCAGGCATGTCGATCAAGGCTGGTGATTTATCAAAAAATTCAGCCTTCTGAACAATCATTTGTTCAGCATTATCCTGACCGAAACCAAGCAGCACAGTGAGCACTGCGAATAAAAACAAATAATTTTTTTTGTGCATGATAGTGTTAATTTTAGTTCAATTTAGTGCATAATTACTTCGTCGGAGAACAAACCGAAACCTTACGAATAAATATTAAAATCATTAAATAATCCATAATGATCAATCAATCATAAAGCTAAAGGTGCTTTTCAATTTGTTCCTGTAGATATATAGGAGCCCATAGTAAGGGATCAGAATCAGGATCGCTGAAAGTCCGGCCATCCCTTCATTTCCGGAAAGAAATAATACCAGGATCAATACTCCCATGAGCAAGAAGAAGGGAACGATATATCCCAGCATCACCGCCAGGGTCCCCAATGACTTTCTCATGCTTAATGTAACCTGTTCGCCCACCTTGTATTCATGTCGGGGATCTTTTCTTATCTCCACGATCTTTTCCTCAACTTCAGCCACATTGCACATTCCTTTGGCGTGGCATGATGAACAGGCCGACATGGAAAGGATCTTTACGAATACCTTTTCATCAGACATCTGTTCAATGACTCCCGGATGGGTTATTGTTTCTTTAGCGCTCATAATAAACCGCGCAAATATATCGATTTAATAGATAACAAATTAGATTATCAAATTGTTTATGGTGTGCTCAGGCTTAAAGGTAGTATCTTCCCATTATAATATTTATGTCCTTCCAGCGCAAAGTCGGCGATGTATGAAGCCATGTCTTCTGCAGACACAGGTGCTTCATAACCAGGGAAGGCTTCGGCAAGCATCTCTGTACGTGCGGCACCTAGCGCCAGGCAGTTCACAGAAATATGATGGTCTTTAAGTTCTTCAGCCATGCATTCGCTCAGTATGGCAAGAGCTCCCTTGCTGGCACTGTACAGGGACAGTCCCGGGAACTTTATGCTGCCCTGGTAGCCGCCCATGCTGCTGATGTTCACGATATGTGAGTGAGGCTCAAAAAGGGGAAGCAATTCCTTTGATAGCAAAAAGGCCGATTTAACATTTACATTCATCATGGTATCAAAATCACCGGCGGTGAGATGGCCAAACTTCTTATTGATCAGGGTGCCTGCATTATTGATGAGGATATGAATCTCGGAGATATGTTTGCGAATGTCTCTGGCAAGGGCATCATAATCACCCGTTGAAAGGTCGAATGAAATCGGAATAATGTCCGAGCTCCCCTCAGCCTCCTCACATAAGCTCCTTAGCTTTTCTTCATTCCTGGATACAATGACGATCTTATGTTTTCCTCTTCCTGCTAGCTTAAGGGTGAGCTGTTTGCCAATACCACGGCTGGCACCTGTTATGATGATGTTCATGCTGACTGAATTTAATTAGCTAAGATATGATAAAATCGAAATCCGAAAATAGAAAATCGAAGTTCAGAGCTCAGAGTTCAAAGTTCAAAGTTCAGATTTCGCCCAACTTTCCCGATTATTCCTTAACTTTGATGTTGATTTGGCTCATTATTTGTATTAAACCACTTACCAATTCCATTATTATGAGATTCTTGATCTACATGTGTATGCTGCAAGTAGGGGTCATTCTGGGTGGCAATGTCCATTCTCAGGATGTTGTCGACAAGGTAAACAATGCCATTGAAAATGCCGATGCCTCTGAACTAAGCGATTATTTCAACACCAGTCTGGATATCAGTCTGCCAGATTCTGATCAGACCATGAGCAAGGCACATGCAACGCAGATGATGAAAAGCTTTTTCAAGAAAAATCCTGCAAAATCTTATAAGGTAAATCATACAGGATCATCACGTGAGGCAACTAAATACATTATCGGCACCTATATTTCGGAAAGCAAATCCTATAAAACATATATCTTACTTAAAGAATCTTCAGGAAAATATTTGATTGTGCAATTACAATTTGAACTGGAGTAGAAGAATATTCTCGTCATGGACATTGATACATTTATCCGTTTAGCCCTTGAAGAGGACCTGGGTGATGGAGATCATTCCTCCCTCTCAACCATCCCTGAGACGAAGGTGGGGGCAGCCCAGCTTCTGGTCAAGCAGGAAGGCATCCTGGCAGGAGTTGAAGTGGCTGAAAAAGTTTTTAAAGCAGTAGACCCCGACACGCGTCTGGAGATCTTTATTCGTGATGGAAAAGAGATCAAACCCGGAGACATCGCTTTCAAGGTGTCAGGAAGTTCTATTTCACTGCTATCAGCCGAGAGGTTGGCGCTGAACTTTATGCAACGCATGAGTGGGATAGCAACCTATACCCACTTTCTAACCAGTATGCTCGACGGACTGCACACAAAACTGCTCGACACCCGTAAGACGACCCCTAACTTCAGGTATTTTGAGAAAGAGGCGGTAAGAATAGGCGGAGGGGTGAATCACCGCATGGGGCTCTACGACATGATCATGATCAAAGACAATCATGTTGACTTTGCCGGAGGGATCACCGATGCCATCAAGGCCACCAATACATATCTTCTTGAGAAACAGAAAAAGCTCAAAATAGAAATTGAAGTCAGGAACCTGAAAGAATTGAGGGAGGTAATGGAATGCCGGGGCGTTGAAAGGATCATGTTTGATAATTTCAGCATCAAAGACATGAAAGCTGCTGTGGAGATGGTAGCTGGCAAATATGAAACGGAAGCTTCAGGCGGGATCACCGAAGAAAGTCTGCGAGAAGTGGCTGAAACAGGCGTTGATTATATTTCTGTTGGAGCCCTCACCCACCAGGTCAGAAGCCTCGACCTGAGCCTAAAAGCCATTTAGCCTTGTCCGAAGAAAAGCATAAAGGGACGATCCTCAGCCGTGTGAAAGCATCACGGACTATGAGGAAGCTGAAGATAATGCTGCGCAGGGCCACCCTACCAGGCTTCAACAAGATGCCGATCTATGATGTTGTGCAGTTCTTTTTCAAAGGGATTCGCAAAAGCTCTTTGACCTCAAGGGCCAATTCACTGTCGTTTACTTTTACGCTGGCCATGTTTCCGGCCATATTATTTCTTTTCACGCTCATTCCCTATCTCCCTGTTGAGGGGCTTCAAACTTCCATCATGGATGCCCTGAGTGATGTATTACCCGGCCAGGTTTTTGAGTTCCTGGAAAGTACGATCTCAGAGATCGTGCAAAAACATAATGGAGGCCTGCTGTCGCTGGGATTTTTTATGGCCTTTTATTTTTCCAATAGTGGGATGATAGGCGTTATGAAAGCCTTCAACCGCTCTGCCCATTCTGTAGAGACACGATCATGGTGGAAGATGCACCTGGTGTCGCTGGGATTACAGCTTATCCTCATCGCCCTCTTTATCGTTGCTGCGGGCTTATTGATTCTCACCCCTATTTTCTTAAAGTATGTATCCTCCCATAACATCATCACGAGTGGATTTGCCATCACACTGATCCAGATCACCAAATGGATCATACTGATGATACTCTTCTTCCTCATACTGTCGTTCATTTATTATTTGGCACCTGCGGGGAAAAAGGTATTCAGGTTTGTAAGCCCGGGATCTACCATGGCCTCCATACTGGGGCTTCTCTTTGTTGCCCTCTTCAATATCTATATTGATAATTTCGCACAATATAATAAGCTTTATGGATCCATTGGGACCATCATTATTCTTATGCTTTATATAAATATTAATGCTATAGCATTGCTGATTGGATTTGAGCTCAACGCCAGCATTTACGATGCTCAACTTAGGAGTGCCGCCCCTCGGCGAAGTTCATAATGAGCTTGTCGAGGCACTCAGGATTACAATCGTGCTGATTTTTGGATGATAAATAATAGTTCTATGGCTGGGCTACTTCAATATGCTTACTGAACCGTTGACGGTTATTACTTCACCACTCAGATTGTCTTCGTACTCAGCAAGAAATACATAAACGCCATTGGAACATTCACGGCCTTTGAATTTCCCATCCCAGGAATGCTCAACATCATCACTCTCAAATAATAATTGCCCCCAGCGGTTAAAAATGTAAAGCTTGTAATACCCGATATTTTCATATACTGGTTTAAATACATCATTATACCCATCGTTATTGGGGGTGAAACAATTGGGAAACCAAATTTGAGAAGGACAATCCTGTACGATCAGCATAGTATCGCTTGCAGTACAGATGCCAGTCTGAATATTTACCCAGAATGTTCCTGCGGTGCCTGCCATATATGTCTGTTCCTGTGAACCATCCTGCCACTGGTACTGATCGTAACCAGGACCTGCATCAAGAAGTACAGCGATATTTCCACAGATAGCAGTGTCATTGCCAAGGGATACTTCCGGTCCAGCCAGAATATTTAGCAGCATTGATGAGGTATCATTACCACAATTACCTGAGCCATATGCTATAATATTTAGAGCCACATCACCCAGTTCATCTCCATCCGGGTAATAAACAGGTAAAAGTGTAGTTGGATCGCTGAAATAACCATTCCCTCCTGACCATTTCAGAGAATCATAATTTGTTGCATTTGGTTGTATAATGGCAGTATTGAAATCATAATATTGCCCCTGGCAGATCTGTGCATCGGATCCGGCATCAGATTCAGCACCCTGACCAATAAAAATATAGAGAGAATCAAAAGCACCCAGATCACAACCATCGGTGATGGAAGCTTTGATATAGCCCGGCGAATCTCCAAACTCAAGATAAATGACTGTATCTCCACTTGTGCCTGTGATAACAGCACCTGGTGGCAACAACCAGTCAATATTGAGATCTACTGCTGGCTGAATACTATACTTATGAGGACCTGATGATTGGCAAACGGTGTCCTCACCGACAATTTTTAGTCCATCAATACAAAGTGTCTCTGATTGCAGGCTTTCAGACCTTGAGCCCCAGTTATGTGCCGGGAAATTCATGGCTGAAGTGGTATTAACAGCGATATCAGTCAGGTTCAGATTAACATCATTCACTATAACATTATTTGCTGCCTGAGTGCAGCAAGAGACTCCCTGAAGGTCAGTTTTCATCACATAGACATCGCTCCCACCATTTCCATAGCTATATGTGGCACAACTTAGTACGTACCCTGACTGTCCTGTGGTCTCCACCCGAAATAGTTGAAAACCATCATCCAGACTACCTCCGCTGGTATTGGCAGAAATCAGGTTTCCATCTCCATCGATATTCATCAGGAAAATATCCTTTCCGCCATTGCCCCACGAAGTGGTTGAGCCGCCTATTAGATAATTACCATCCCCTCCCTGAATTAAAGAATAGGCCTCTTCATTGCCATTACCTCCATATGTTTTTGCCCAGATCAGGCTTCCTGTGGTTGATATCTTAAATACAAGAACATCTCTCCCACCCGAACCATAACTTTCAGTATATCCTGTGCATATTAAGTCCTGACCATCAAAAACAGCTTCCAGCCCATCATCTAATGCACTTGCCAGAATCTCCTTCGACCATAATATATCTCCACTACTATCGAGATAGAATAAAAAGATATTTCGTGATGATAAACCTGAAACTGTCTGGTTTCCCAATACAAAGTAGCTATCGGTTTGAGCCTCCAGGATTGCTCTTGGATGTTCATTTGCGTTCAGTTGAATTATGGTATTCCATTGTGGAATAAAGTCGTAGTCAGTTTTAATAATCCAGATATCTTTGGGTGTGGAGGCAAATGACTCTGTATTTCCAGCAAGTATATATGCACCATCCGATGTTAAATTGAAACAATGGATCTCATCATCCATCCCACCGCCATAGAAATTTTCATTTAGCAAATTTCCGTCAGGGTCCATTCTCATAATGTGCCAGTCATCATCCGGTCGGAAACCCGGTGTGGCCCAGTTGGATGAGACATAGTCACCAGCATGATCTTTACGAATTTGTTTAGCGTAATCCCGAGCTATGGTACCGAATGTTTTTGACCACTGTATCTTACCAGTTGAGTCAGTTTTTGTGTACAACACATCTATATCACCAATGCCATAACTACTTGTTCTTGACTGTATTAAAAACCCTTTATCATCTGTTTGAACAACACTCATTCCATAATCATCATTCGCTCCACCGAAAGTAAATTGCACATTCGACTGGGCGGATGCCAGATAACTGAATGAAAACATAAGTATGGCTAACAGGAAAATGATTAAATGCCTAAACATGATCCTGCCAGGTAGATGAGAATTTACAATAATAGAAATCTGGTTATTCGTGGTATATAATTTTGGTTTCTATAGCAACAAGGTAATGGATCCCTTAATCTGATGTACTTCACCCGTCTGTCCATCGGTATATTCTGACATAAAAATATACACACCTACCGGACATATTTCTCCGTTCAGCTTTCCATCCCAACCGATATCAATGTTGATGGTCTCGAACATCAACTGCCCCCAGCGATTGTAAATATAAAGAGAATATTCATCAACATGATCATATACCGGTTTAAATTCTTCATTGATCCCATCACCATTAGGGGTAAATGAATTTGGGAACCAGATCAATGATGGGCAATCCTCTGTGATGATCAATGTGTCGCTGTCTTCACAACCCTGCTTATCAACCATGACCCAATAGTCGCCATATTGAGTTGCCAGATAGCTTGAAGTCCTGGTTCCATCCTGCCAGGTGTAATTATCAAAATCCGTACCTGCATCCAGTGTGATGGAGAACGTCTCACAAAAGGAAGTGTCGTTGCCAATGCTTAGCTCAGGCACTTCTATGATCTCAACAGAGGCACTGTCAAAACCTTTACATCCAGCACTATTGCTCACCTCAACCCAGTAGTCACCGGTGACTCCAACATAGTATTGTCGCTGGTCTGAACCATCCTGCCACAAATATGAGCTAAATCCCGGACCTGCATCCAGCACGTAGTCATTCCATTCACAAATGGCAGTATCATTGCCAAGGCTAACAACAGGCAGGCTTGCAACATCCACGATGACGCTGTCAGTGCCTGCACACCCAAGGTTGTCCATTACTTCTACCCAATACAATCCACTGATCTTTACGGTATAACCTTTTTCTATGGAACCATCCTGCCAGAGGTAGGAATCAAATCCATCGCCGGCTTTTAAGACCATGGAGTCGCCTGAACATATTGTTGAATCCGGGCCCAGGTCGATAATAATAAATGAATTGAAATCAAGCTGTATGGTGTCACGCCCTGCACATCCATATTGATCCTCTACCCTCACCCAGTATTCACCTGTGTTGCTTACCCTGATGCTGCTCTGGGTGGCTCCTGTGTTCCACTGATATACAGCATAACCCGGTGGGGCCTGCAGTACAAGGGTATCAGTAAAGCACAGGTTGGTATCATTCCCGAGAAAGACTTCCGGGGCAGCATAAACACATATGAAGTCCTCAACCAGTAGAGTGTCCGTTCCTCCCGGATTGGAAACAATGAGTTGAACATCAAAGCAACCGGTATCCGGATAGCAGACTGTAGGTGGATCCTGAAGGTTGGATGAGTTGGGAACCCCACCTTCAAAGTACCATTCCCACTGGTCGGGTGATTGCAATGAGAGGTCAGTGAACTCAATACATCCACCCAGGCAGAAGATTGTATCACTCGACTCAAAGAGGGCCAGTGGTGGTGGCTGCAAGGGACATAGGATGGAATCGATGAGGACTATATCCTGAGGGCTTAATGATGGAC